>Ga0307512_10008119_pt1 | contig 10280 bp, 11 predicted proteins | sample 14_EM_MG_FD_200267 | JGI IMG/M metagenome (GOLD analysis project Ga0307512, IMG submission 200267) | Populus trichocarpa ectomycorrhiza microbial communities from riparian zone in the Pacific Northwest, United States - 14_EM | ecosystem: Host-associated > Plants > Roots > Unclassified | place... | reverse complement strand
ACACCCAAGGATCTGCCCCAGGACATCGGCGGTTTCATCCGCGACCTGCGGCAGACCGCGAAGATCTCGCTCCGCCAGCTCGCGGATCGAGCCGGGGTGAGCAATCCGTACCTCAGCCAGATCGAGCGGGGCTTGCGCAAGCCCAGCGCCGAGGTGCTGCAACAACTGGCCAGCGCGCTGCGGGTGTCGACACCCGCGATGTACCTGCGCGCCGGCCTGCTCGACAGCGAGGGTCAACTGGGCGTGTTGGCCGCGGTCGCGGCCGATCCCGAGCTGACCATCGCGCAGAAGCAGTCGCTCTCGCAGATCTACGAGACGTTCCGCAACGAGAACGCCCGGCACGCCCAGGCCGAGTCGACCGAGCCCGAAACCGAAACCGAAACCGGGATCGAGCCCGAGGCCGACCCGACGGCCGTAATGCTGGCCGAAGACGACGCGTTGGTCGCCGCGACCGCGCAAGCTGAGGCCGCGCAAGCCGAGTCCGCGCAAGCCGAGTCCGCGCAGGCCGAGGCCGAGCGAGCCGAGACCGCGCAAGCTGGGGCCGCGCAAGCTAAGGCCGAGCGAGCCGAGTCCGTGTAAGCCGAGACCGACGTCACCCGCACACCCGAGACCAAGGAGTTTCCGGCATGACCGAGCAGCAGACCAAGACCCGTTTCCCCGCCCCCCTCTACGCCGCCGCCGGCGCCGGCGACCTGGCCTACCAGCAGCTGCGCAAGCTGCCCGCCAAGGTGACCGAGCTCAGCGACCGCGCCGCGGCCTCGCTGCGCGTCGCCAACGAGACGGCGACGACCACCGCCGCCGGCCTGCGCGAAAAGGCCAGCACCACCGATTTCGACAAGCTGCGCGACTCGGCCGCGCACACCGCGGTCACCCTCGCCCAGGCCGCTAGCGAGCGGGCCGTCGCCGTCTACACCGCTCTCGTCGCGCACGGCGAGCGGGTCGTCGGCACCGGTGTCGTCGAGGCCGCCGACGTGGTCAACGCCGACCTGGAGACCACCGAGACGCCCAAGGCTGTCGAGGCCGCCGCCGACGCGTCCGAGCCGAAGCCGCGCAAGCGCGCCCGGCCCGCCGCTAACTGATCATGTTTGCCGCGGGCCCGGCCTTCGCCGGGCCCGCAGCATAGACTTGTCGCCATGGTCTCCAGCGCGCCGATCTTCTATCTCGACGTCCGCTACTACATCGACCTGCTCGTGCTGATCTTCTCGATCATCGTGCAGGGCGTTGCGCTGGTGCATTGCCTGACCCAGCGCGGCGACGGCTTCACCGCGATCGGCACCCTGCCCAAGGGCGCCTGGGTCGCGATCTTGGCCGTCTGCATCGTCCTGACCCTGCTGATCGGCCCCACCGGGATCTTCAGCCTGATCGGCATCGCCGCGGCCCTGATCTACCTGCTCGACGTCCGCGCCGGCCTCAAGGACCTGTCGGACGGTAAGGGCTTCTGGTGAGGGGCCTCCGCTGGCCACCGCCTCCCGACGGCGGCCCGCGGAGCCAAGGCCCGGGCCCCGGCGGCCCGCGCTCCGGCCGCCCGACCCTGCCGGGCCCGCCCACCGAGCTGATCAAAACCCCCGATGGCGTACGCCTGGAGCAGCTCGTCACGGGCGTCGGCGAGCCGGTCACCGTGTTCGCGCACGGGCTGGCCGGTGACATCGCCGGCACCCGCCCGCTCGGCAGCGCCGTCGCCGGCCGCCGGGTTTTCTTCCAGTTCCGCGGGCATGGCCGCTCCGACGCGCCGCCCGCCCCGTGGAGCTTCGCCGACCTGGCCCGGGAGCTGCGCGCGGTCGCCGATCGGGCCGGCGCGACCCGGGCGCTCGGGGTCAGCATGGGCGCGGGCGCGCTGTGCCGGCTGCTCACCGAGACGCCCGACCGCTTCGACCGGATCGTGCTCTACCTCCCGGCGCCACTCGACGGCAACCGGCCGCCCGTGGCCGTCACCCGGCTGGAGCGGCTGCTCGCGGCCACCGAGTCGGGCGAGGCGGCCACCGTCGCCGAGGCAGTCGAGTACGAGCTGCCCAAGGCGGTCCGCAACACGCCGATGGGCTGGGGTTATCTGCGCCAGCGGGTCGAGCAGCTGCTCGATCACCCGCTCGCCCCGCAACTGGAGACGCTCTGGCCGGAGCCGGCCGTGGCCGACGAGTCGGCGCTCACGGCCTTCCGTGGCCGGGCCCTGGTGATCGGCTGCATCGGCGACGACCTGCACCCGGCCCCGGTCGCCGAGCGCCTGGCCGAGCTGCTGCCCGGGGCCGTGCTGCACGTGTACGACCGCCCGGCCGTGCTCTGGAGCAACCGCCGAGAGCTGCGCGAGCGAATCTCGGAGTTTCTGAACACGCCGTAACCTTTCCGGCCGCGAACCGGTGTTCATGCGTGCGGCTTTCCCCCAAATTGATCTTTGTCGGTCTCGTGGCCCTCGGGCTGCCCTTCGCGGTCACCGTCGGCTGGCAGTTCGCCGATCCCGCGCCGGGGCCCGCTCCGATCAGCGCGCCCGTCGGCGCGGGCGGCATCGGCGCGGCACCCACCCAGGCCACCGAGCCCACGCCGCTGAAGGCCGTCGACTGGTCGTCCCCCGTGGCCAAGACCGTTGTCGGCTCCGCGGCCCCCAGCGTGTCGTCCGCCAGCGCAGGCGGCGTGACCAGCGCTCCGCCGCCCGCGCTCAGCACGGCGCCCCGGGTGTCGCTGCCGGTGCTCACCCTGCCGCCGGTACCCACGCCGACGGATCTCACCAGCCCGCCGCCCAGCCCGTCGGCGACGCCGTCGTCGAGCGACGAACCGCAATCGCCCGGTCTCGCCGAGGCACGACTGGTGCGCAGGCCCTAAGCTCCCGGATCGTGGAAGACGATCCTGGCCAGCTGCGCGCCGTCGCCGCTCGAGGCGCGGCGCTCACCGGCGGCGCCGTACGAAACTTTGCCCTGGGTGTCGGTCTTTTGGGCCGCGGCATGGGCCTGGTCCTGCGCAACCCGCGCCTGCTCGGGCTGGGCCTGCTGCCCGCCCTGATCGCCGGCTTCCTGTACGCGGCGGCCCTGGTCACCTTGATCGTCTTCATCGGCGACGTGTCCCATTCGGTGACCTTCTTCGCGGACGACTGGGCGACCGGCTGGCGCGACCTGATCCGGGTGCTCGCCGGCCTGGCGGTGATCGGCCTCAGCGGCCTGCTGGGCGTGCTCACCTTCACGGCGGTGACGCTGCTGATCGGCGACCCGTTCTACGAGAAGATCTCGATCCTGGTGGAGAACCAGTTCGGCGGCGTGCCCAACGAGGTCGAGGTCAGCTTGTGGCGTTCGCTGGGCCGCAGCCTGGTCGACTCGCTACGCCTGATCGGCCTGTCGATCGCGCTGGGCATCCCGCTGTTTCTGCTGGGCTTCCTGCCGGTGGTCGGCCAGACCGTCGTCCCGGTGCTCGGCGGCGCGGTCGGTGGCTGGCTGCTCGCCGTCGAGCTGACCGGGGTCCCCTTCCAGCGCCGCGGGCAGCGCCTCCGGCATCGCCGCGAGGCGCTGCGGGGCAACCGTCCGCTGGCCCTCGGCTTCGGCGCGGCGGTCTTCGCCTGTTTCCTGATCCCGCTGGGCGCGATCCTGCTGATGCCGGCCGCGGTGGCCGGCGCGACCCTGCTCTCCCGGCGAGTCCTCGGCCTTCCCATCGAGATCACGACGATCGCCGCCAACCTCGGCCCCGCCAACTCTGACCCCCGGTAACGCGGCCCGCTCAGGCGGAGCCTCGAACGACCAGCTCGACGGGCAGAACCACGCACCGAGGGACGTCGACCGCGTTGTTGACCAGGCCGAGCATCTGCCTGGCCATCGTGCGGCCCATGTCGACGATCGGCTGGCGGACCGTGGTCAGCGGCGGCTCGCTGTACCGGCTGATCTCGAAGTCGTCGAAGCCGATCACCGCCACGTCCTCCGGGACCCGGCGGCCGTTCTCCTTGACCGCCTGCAGCGCGCCGTGCGCCATCATGTCGGACGCCACGAAAACCGCGTCCAGATGCGGATCCGCCGTGAGTAGCTCGCCCATCGCGCGGATGCCCGACTCGCGGGTGAAGTCGCCGACCGCGATGTGCGCGGTGAGCCCGGCCTCCGTGAGCGCCGCCCGGTAGCCCGCCAGCCGGTCGATGCCCGCGACCATGTCCTGCGGGCCGGCGATGGTGGCTATCCGGCGGTGGCCGGTGGCCAGCAGGTGCCGCACCGCCATCGCGACCCCGCCGACGTGATCAACATCCACATACGGCACGGGGGACTCGGCCGGGGTCATCGGGCGGCCGCTGCAGACCACCGGGATCCCCATCCGGGCCAGCGAGCCGGGCAGCGGGTCGGCGCCGTGCATCGAGGCGAACATGACGCCGTCCACGTGCCCGGCCATCGCATACCGCTCGACCCGGTCGTGGCTGGCCACCGAGCCGGCCATCATCAGCACCAGTTGCTTGTCGGCCGCCTCGAGCTCGATGCTCACGCCGCGGATGATGGCCGGGAAAAACAGGTCGTCGGAGAACACCCGGCTCGCCGTTTCCGGCAGGATCAGCGCGATCGACTCCGTCCGCTGCGTGACCAGGCTGCGGGCGGCCTGGTTGGGGACGTAGCCGAGCTCGTCGACGGCTCGGTGGACCGCCTCACGGATCGCCACGGCCACGGTGGTCGACCCGTTGACGACGCGGGAGACCGTCGCCCGCGAGACGCCGGCGCGCCGGGCAACGGCCTCGAGGGTCGGCCTCTCCCGCGTTACCACTAATTCACTCCAGACCGTTGCGCCCAATCACTTCCGAATACCACCTGGCGCTGTCTTTCGGCACCCGGGTCTGCGTCTTGTAGTCGACGTGCACGATGCCGAAGCGCTTTGCGTAGCCCTCGGCCCATTCGAAATTGTCCATCAACGACCACACGAAGTATCCCCGAAGGTCGACACCGCGCGAAATGGCATCGTGGCAGGCGCGCAGGTGCCCGTCCAGATACTCGATGCGGTTGGTGTCGTGCACTTCGCCGGTCTCCCCGGACGGCCCGTCCGGGTAGGCCGCGCCGTTCTCGGTGATCAGCATCGGGACGCCGTAGTCGCCGTGCAGCCGTTCGAGCAGCCGGGTCAGTCCGGCGGGCTCGATCTGCCAGTTCATATCCGTGACCGGGCCGACCGGGGCGCGGAACGCGATGCCGTCGGTGCCCGGGTTTTCCGGCGAGGCGGGCTGCCCGGGTTTCGCCGAGACGTAGGCCGGCTGATAGAAATTCACACCCAGCACGTCGATCGGCGCGTTGATCAGCGCCGGGTCCCCGTCCTTGATGAACTCCAGGTCGGTGAAGCGGGACATGTGCTCGAGCATGTCGGCCGGGTAGGCGCCCTTGACGATCGGGTCGAGGAAGATCCGGTTGTGCAGGCCGTCGACGATCCGGGCGGCCTCGCGGTCGGCGGCGTTGTCGGCGTCCAGCGGGAGCACCGAGGACGGATTGAGGGTGATGCCGACGCTCTGGGCGCCCGCCGTGCGCAGCGCGCTCGCCGCCAGGCCGTGACCGAGCAGCAGGTGGTGCACGGCCTTGAAGACGCTGGCCGGGTCGGTTACGCCGGGCGCGTGCCGGCCGCTGCCGTAGCCCAGGTAGGCCGAGCACCACGGCTCGTTCAGCGTCGTCCAGGTTTTCACCCGGTCGCCGAGGCGGGCGTAGACGATCTGGGCGTACTCGGCGAACGCCTCGGCCGTCTCGCGGACCGTCCAGCCGCCGCGCGTCTCGAGGGTCTGCGGCAAATCCCAGTGGTAGAGCGTGATGACCGGGTCGATGCCCTTGCCGATCAGCTCGTCGGTGAGCCGGTCGTAGAAGTCGAGGCCGCGCGTGTTCACCGGGCCGGTGCCGTCCGGCTGGATGCGCGGCCAGGAGATCGAGTAGCGATACGACGCCAGGCCGAGACCGGCCATCATCGCCACGTCGTCGACGTAGCGGTGGTAGTGGTCGCAGGCGACGTCGCCCGTGTGCCCGGCGAAAACCCTTCCCGGCGTACGCGAAAAGGTGTCCCAGATTGACGGCCCGCGGCCGTCCTCGGACACTCCGCCCTCGATCTGGTATGCCGCCGTTGCCGCGCCCCAGACGAAACCGTCGGGGAACTTGAGCCCCGCCGGTCGCGCTGCGCCGCCTGACTCCGTCGACGTGGAGGTGACGGTTGCCGTCATGCCTTCACCGCTTCCTGCAGATGGCCGAACTTAACCGGTCCAGCGTAAAGCCATCCCGGTTTCCGGTCGCCACCTGAAAGTTCCGGAACCAGTTCCAGATACTGGGACGGGTGGGGCCGGGCTAGCCGGTCTGGAGGGCGCTGATCAGGCGTGGGTCGCCCGTGCAGGCCAGCAGCTCGATCGCCCGGCGACCCCATAACGTGAGTAAAAGCTCACTGGCCGTGCCGCGCGCCTCGGCCTGCTGGTGATGATCGTCGGAGTCGAAGATCGTGCCGGTGTCGAGCAGCGCGATGCCCGCGCCGCGTAACCGGACGAACCAGTCATAGCTGGCGTCCGTGGCCACCAGATGCACGACGCCGTGCAGATCGGTCGGGCCCTTGCGCCGGCCGGCCGGCAGATACGTGTCGAGCACCTCGTTCACACCGTCGGCGGCGAGTTTGGTCTCGATCGGGACCGCGCGGCCGACCGCGTTCTGCGCGTCCCAGCGGTGCACCGAGATCTCGTGGGCCATCCGGCGCTGCCAGAACGCGGCCACCTTGGGCTGGGGCGCCCAATTCCAGGCGGGGACCTCGGCATCGACGGCGTCCAGCGTCTCGATCGTTCCGGTGAGCTCCCGGCGCAGCCCGTCGACCGCCTCCGGCCACTCCGGCGGCGACTCGGGGCCGACCCACTCGCCGCCCGGCACCCTCGGGGGTAGCTCGGCCGGGCGCTCGGCGCTGCCCCGCGGCGTGACCTCGCGAACCCAGTGCAGCAATGTGGTGAGATGCGCGGTCAGATCCGCGATCGTCCATCCCGGACACGACGGCACGGGCGTCTCCGGCCCGGCCTCCTCGACGGCGTCGCGCAGCGCAGGGCCGTCAGCGCGCAGGGCCGCGAGCCAGAAGTCCTTCGTTGCGTGCAGTCTGTTCATCGCGCTTCTCCGCTCGGCCGGACCGCCGGTGAGTCACCCAGACTACTGAGCCTAGGGTGAACGTCGTGCCTGACGTTAGTGGCGACCGCCCGACCACCGCATCCCCAGCGACCGACGGCGCGCTGGGCGCATACACGACGCTACGCCTTGGCGGCCCACCCGGCACGTTGACCGTGGTGTCCGAAACCGGCGAAGCCGTCACTACGGTGCGTAATTGCTCCGCGGCGGGGCAATCCGTACTGGTACTGGCCGGCGGTAGCAACGTGGTGATCGGCGACGCGGGCTTTCCGGGCGTTGTGCTGCTGCTACGCACCCGGGGGATGCGGGTGGTCGAGCAGGACCCGCGACACGTCACCGTGCGGGTGGCCGCCGGCGAGCCATGGGATGCGTTCGTGGCCGCGACGGTGGCGAACGGCTGGTCCGGCGTCGAGTGCCTGTCCGGCATCCCGGGCTCGGCGGGCGCCACCCCGATTCAGAACGTCGGAGCCTACGGCCAAGAGGTCGCGCAGACGATTGTGGCGGTGCACGCCTACGACCGCTCGGCCGATGTTGTGCGCGAGATGACACCGCAGGAGTGCAACTTCGGGTACAGGTCCAGCATTTTCAAGCACAGCGACCGGTGGCTGGTGCTCGAGGTCGACTTCCGGCTCGCCGTCGCGGACCAGAGCGCGCCGATCCGGTACGCGGAACTGGCCCGGCAACTTGGCGTCGAGGCCGGCGACCGGGTGCCGCTCGAACAGGCCCGCGAGACGGTGCTGAAGCTGCGGGCCGGCAAGGGCATGGTGCTCGACCCCGACGACCGGGACACCTGGTCGGTCGGCTCGTTCTTCACCAACCCGGTGCTGTCGGCGACGCAATGGGCCGAGCTGAGGGTAAACGTGGAACCGCCGCACTGGCCGGGCGAGGACGGCACGGTCAAGATCCCGGCCGCCTGGCTGATCGAGCACGCCGGCTTCCCGAAGGGCTACCCGGGCCGGGACGTGGCGATTTCCACGAAGCACACGCTCGCCCTGACCAACCGCGGCGGCGGGACCACCCGGGGCCTGCTCGATCTGGCGCGCGAGATCCGCGACGGCGTGCGGGACCGGTTCGGAATCGAGTTGCACCCCGAACCGGTCCTGATCAACTGCACGTTCTAGCCGTCTGGGCCGGACGGCACCGGAGCTGTTCTAGCTGTTGGAGGCCGAGGCGCCGGAGCTGTTTAGGGCCGAGGGCGTCGGAGCTGTTAGAGCGAGAGCCAGAGGGCGGGAGCGTTCGGCGGCTCCCAGCCGGGCAGCGAGGTGTGCGACTGCCGGCACTGGTAGCGGCTGCCGGCATAGGTGACGATCTGCCCGGCCGAGTAGGCGGTGTAGGGCGCCCAGGCGGTGCCCGACGGCGGAGTGGTCGGCGTGGTTGTCGGCGGAGTGGTCGGCGACGTCGTCGGCGTGGTGGTGGGTGTGGTTGCCGGCGGCGTGGTGGCCGAGGCCCCCGAGGTGAACGACTGCATGATCTTGCTGAACTGCCAGGTCGACTGTGCGATGCCCGAGCAGTTGTCGGCGCCCGAGGTGCCGGGGCAGCCGCCGTTGTCGCGCTGCAACGCCCAGAACGACAGCGATCCGATGCCCTGCGCCTTGGCCCAGTTGGTGACCGTCGTGGCGTTCGCGGTCGTGAAGGTCTCGGCCGCGCCGAAGTCGTCGATGCCGATCATCTCGGTGATGCCGACCATCGCCCAGTACTGCGCCGTGCTCTTGCCCGGATACAGCGTCTTGAGCTGGTCCACCAGCCCGTTCGCGGAGGTCTGGGTGTCGGTCGCCATGTTGTGCGACGCGTTGTCGTAGTAGTCGAAGGTCATCATGTTGACGATGTCGATCTTCGCCTGGTTGCCGACCGCGTTCTGCAGCACGGCCAGCGCGTTCGACTCGAGCCCGTGCGTGGTCGTCGGCAGCGTGTAGCTGAATTGGACCAGCCGGCCGTTCGCCGCCGCCCAGTCCTGCACCTTCTTGATCGCCTTGTTCCGGCGGTCGATGGCGGCCGGCTTGGTCAGCGAATTGTCCTCGATGTCCAGGTCGATCCGGGTCAGGTCGTACGTCGTGATGATCTTTTCGAATTGCGCCGCGATGGCGTCGACGTCGGTGCAGCTGTCGGCCAGTTCCGTGCCGGTGTTGTCGGCCGCGTAGCCGCCGAACGACGGGATGACGTCGCCGCCGGTGTTGCGCAGGGCGGCGATCTCCGTGCCGAACGACGACGATGCGATCGGCAGGCCGGTGTTGCCGTTCCAGTAGGCGGTGCAGGAGCCGACGCTCGGCGTCTGCACGAAGGCCATGGTGAGGAATTTGTTGCCGGACTGGGCGGCCAGCGACGACATGCTGTCACCGGTCCAGGCCTCGAAGTACGGGGCGAAGACGTGCGCGGGGATGCGCGAGACGGTGGCGGCCTGGGCGTTGGGGGACAGGGTGAGGAAGCCGCCGACCCCGGCTGTGACCGCGACGGCGGCAGCCAGGGTGGCGAAGCGGGATCGACGCATGGGGCCTCTTCGACATGGGTTCGGGGGGCTGTTCGTTAATTAAGCTGACTAATAGAACGGCCCGCCGAGCACGCATGTCAATGCATCGATGGTAACGACCTAAACCCAGCCGAAAACCTGCGTGTAGTACGGCAATCCGTCGGCCGAGTAGGTCACGCCGGCGCCGATCGACCGCATCGCGCAGTTCAGGATGTTCTCCCGGTGCCCGGGGCTGGCCATCCAGGCGTCCACGACCTCCTGCGCGGTCGGATACCCCCAGGCGATGTTCTCCCCGGCCGCCTGCGGATAGCCGGCCACCCGGGCGCGGGCCTGGAACGTGGAGCCGCCCCACCCGAGATGGCTGAAGTTGTGCGTCTCGGCCATATACCAGCTCTGCCGCTCGGAGGCGACTATCAGATTCTGATCCACCGCGAGCTCGTCGCACCCGTAGGCGCTGCGCTGCTGGTTGGTCAGCTCGACGACCTGCGCCGTCAGCACCTCGGCCGGCACGGGCAAGGTCTCTGCGGTTGGCGTGGGCAGGAGCTCGGCGGCCGACCCGAAGGCGGTCCGGGCGAGCGGTACCGCGGCGGCGGGCGCCGGTGCGGTCTCGTCCGCGTGTGCCGGTGCGGGCGTGGCGAGCGCGAGCAGCGGCGCGGTGGCGAGCAGCGCAAGGTGTCGTACGGCGGAGTCGAACACGTACAGCCTCCCGATTCACGGGCGGGCGCCACTCGCCCGTCTTCCGCCATCGGACCCGTTTT
>Ga0307512_10008118_pt1 | contig 10281 bp, 5 predicted proteins | sample 14_EM_MG_FD_200267 | JGI IMG/M metagenome (GOLD analysis project Ga0307512, IMG submission 200267) | Populus trichocarpa ectomycorrhiza microbial communities from riparian zone in the Pacific Northwest, United States - 14_EM | ecosystem: Host-associated > Plants > Roots > Unclassified | place... | reverse complement strand
GTATTCAACCCCCTTCTTAACGACGTGATAATGGCGCAGTTGATATCTAGTGAGTGCGCGAGCTGAATGAGCTTGACCTTGTACCTTTGGATTCTCTGAGTGTCTTCCAACTCAAGTTCGGAATCCCGGTGTTCGTTGGCAATCGGATTTCCAGGTTTTGGGCGCCACATGAATGCCCTTCGGTCCTGTGAAGAGTTAATTTCCGCGGGAGTAATCCCCCAGCGACAAATCTCAGTACTTACCATATCTTTGAATTCAGTTTCAAGTTGATTGATATAAGGTGTCCAGTTTTGACTGGCCGTTTTCATTAACAACAGATGGATATCCAAGTCGTGCCGTCTGCTCCGAATCCTCTTTTTATCAACCTCAAAGACCTCGTTCAATCGACGCATGAAGTCGCTCGAGGCCTGTATTGGGACCCACGTGGTGCTGCGTTTTGCAGGCCGGTATTTCGCATATATACCCATTTTTCGTGTGGTCCATATTGTCCCATGAGAAACGTGGTCCTTTCGTTGCTGGACATACTTCCAATTGTAGCACACCTCTGGCGCCCCCTGTGTGTAAGTCTGTATTCTGAGTTAAGAATGTGGGGAAAAGCCAACCAAATGCCTCGATAGTAGGAACTTTATTTTCCCCTTGATCAAGTCCCCTCGTAATGTGTTGCCTATACACGGCAAAATCTTCGTTTACTTCATCCGTCTTCTGCCCGTAAAGATGCAAAATATCAAGGAATCCCGGAAATATAGCAAGCGCGGTAAGAAGTTTGCGTAGAATCTCTTTCGATATCTGAAGTATTCCGAATGAGAATATAGGGGCAATGGCACTGCGGTGGGATTAGAGATCAGTACGAACACGTATGCACGAAAAACTCACAAGAATACATGCTCGGGTGTGCTCTAACTTCAGTTTCAGTATTCATGTTTTTTTTTTGAGAACAAACACTTTCGAGAGGATTCACCGTTTTATTTTCCTCCACAATGATCCGGAGATCTTCTTCGTGTTTGATTTGGCTCTTCTTTATTGCAGGCCCTATTCACCTGTCAATCAGCCACGCTGCATCTTACGATGGAATATTTCTATCTGTTTACCTTTTGGTGGAGAAGAATGGACGGTTAGAACATCCACATTGGTAGGGTTACCCAATATGCGATCTTCATCGGCACATAACAGTTCTGCATGGGAATCCAAGTCAAATTCGGCGGGGTCATGCCAGGATTGGTTACGAGGATAAAGCTGCCATTGGTCAAAGATATCGGTGTCTTGGGTCATTGTGAAATGTGGGAAATAATGTCCTCAGGAATGCTCTGTTGTCCCATAGCCAACATATATACCCTTTTTCTGCTCAATGGGGCAGTGCTACTGTATTCCATAACTCAAGTACATACAGGTACCAAACACGTATCCAACCCAGCCACTTTTCATAACAAGGCGCTCCATAACTACCTCATCGCGGTCGCATTCTGAAGTGTTTGAATCTCAGCCTAATACGTTTAAGTTCGTGATCACTACAAAAGTCTGTCCTTGACTCACGTCCGAAAGCCTTTCAGGAACAGTTATTCTCCAATACTGAGCATCAACCTCCTAGGCTCAGTCAGCTCCTTCATGCCTTTATCTCGTGGCTGTGCATCCTGTAAAGCCCACCTCAATTGATAGCTGCGATATCATATCCGGCCACTTATCTTTCATAAACTTCTTGAGTACTGTTTTACTGATGTATCTGCACTTGCAAATCAGAAAATATCGGGTGGCGGAGTATCAGTGGAGCGACGCACCTTGTTGGCAGGTCTTGTGCAATCATAGTGCCAAGATACAGATGTTGTATTTGCGGTGCGAACTCGAGTACTCTTGGGCTCTGTGTTCATGAAGATCATCTTCGGTAGAGGCCTATTTATTTACCCCGTCTACACTGTTATCTTCAAAATTCTGCAGGTTGACTGCGAGCAAGATGTTAACGGATCAATATGGCAGAGCCTCACACTCATGCTCAACTCTTTCGAAGTCCAAACAGCAAACGGCACAATGGGTGGAAAGCATGCACTGCGCACAAGATGGTTGCCTCGTAGAACCACAACAGCCCTCATGTAATATGCATCGGCTAATGATTGGCCTTATCCATATGCAGTCAGCACCATACAGGTCGCTTGAAAAAAGTGCTGTTCTTGCTGGACGCTGCGCCACTTGAGCTAGTTGCGACATGTCGCGGGGTGGTGTCCGACACACTATATTGCTTCTTCATGGGCTGGCTGTAGTGGGGGCGGACATTCGAAATCCGACATACAAAATGACCCCTGTCATGCACGTAATCTTTTCTTTTGACCATAGTAGACATTCCTTCTGAACCCCAATTTTTAGTGCCTAAACCACATCAGATATTTTAATTCTGAAAACTAAGATCGATAGATCTCCTTAAACTGAGTTGATCTTAGTTCTCCAATTAAAAAATCTTCTGTTTTGGTGGCGCTGAAAACTTTCACGAAGCGGGCCCACCAGAGCGGTAGTTGGGACGTAGTATGCAATTCGACGTAGTATGCAATCCACCTGCCCCTGTTAGCATGTTTGTGCAGCCGCCATGTGCAACTGTATGATCTGTTGTGTGACTCAGACCCCCATGCGATAGAAAAACCACAACTGTAATCTGCAGTGGTCACTTGTGGGCAGAAGATTCAGGTGCATACACAGTGCACAAACTATCGGTCGAAATGAATGTGGCCGCCGGGCTTGCAGATGTGTTTCTAGAGTTCTAGAGGCTCAGAGCGGTCCCATGGTGTGAAAATGTGATCTGCATGCACAAGCAGGCTGAAGAGTTGGCTGCCAGCAAAAGGTTATGATGTCAATGCGAATCTAGTCCGAAGGGCATGAAAGGGGTGTTGGCTATGATCTGTGATCAAGTAGGTGGGCAATGCCATTTACTTCAGAAGATGTGCTTATAGGTTTTTTGAGAAGGTGGAAGAATTTATATGAAACAAGTGCGTTAACACGTATTATATTAAGTGCGGGTGGCTTAGGCGGGTGGTCAGCATAGATCTCGCAGAATCTTTTTGGCCTCTCAAGGTTTACCGGGTGCAATAGTCCTTACGGATGTATATTATGAGGCTACCTAGTAACACGCACGGTCTCACTCACTATGACAAGTGCTTAAGTACATAAGTATTGTGTGATTCCTGCGAACGCTCTGATTTATGAGGCAGCTCCATACATAATCAGATTTGATGTGTCATTCCGTGGAGGGGACAAACCTGAGCACAGCCTCCTTAATGAGTATACATATTGGTTACTGCCCACTCAACTTTCGGAACTAACCTTGTAGTGAACGCTGATATGGATGCCTGGTGCCTAGCAATGTGGGTGGCTGTTAGAGATCGCCTCATCAACGCTGGGGCAGTGTCTCGCCTATGTAGTGGAGTGATTCTCGTCGCATTCTAGGTAAGTGAATTGTCCTGACGAGTTGCGACTGGAGAATATCACATCCCTTACGCTCGATTAATCGACTCCGCCCCCCATAATCCTACTTATATCAACTCCAACAATGTATGCCAGATTCCACAGTTTCAGATCAAAGAGTCGAAACCTAAGAGACCAAGTCGATATCACGAGTGATGGTGGCGCCGATGGGTAACAACAGCGGGTGAGAGAATGGTAGGCCTAGGGGTGAGATACTGAACTAGACGTAGCACTTTAAAGAGAAGCAAACATTGAGCATCTCTAGGATGTCATGAGGGATGATCACAGCTGGCAAAGAAAGAAAGAGGCTGTATATAGATAACAGATAATCGGTGAACTTCAATTTGCGAGCCCGGAACATTGAGCATGGTTACCATTTCCATTAGACTGCAGGCCCCACCTTTTTCCAAGATTTCCACTTACAAGTTCCAGGAAGATATACTACGGATCCACGGTGCACGGCTAAAAGCAAGGCTTTTTGACTGATTTTTGAAAAAAATGGCGGGGGCCACGGTCTCCAAATGCTTTATTTTATGATCCCCGAAAAAATATATAATGGACATGAGAGGCGTAAAAACAGTCTACTATACTGGCTGCGCCGGTGCGACTTTTGGATATTTGGAGATCGATCATAGACCAGGTTGTCTGGTCATGAATATATTTCCTCTTAACTCCCGTGACCGCTGCTCTTTTCGTCTGCCCCGCTCTCTCCACCCATTTTATCCTCAATTTCAACCCTTCGGTAGTAAAGTGGTGCGATCCTCCGAATAGCGTATGGCAATGCTAGCCAGTAGGAAATTAGTCCGGATTGTATTGTTGTTCAAGGCACAGCCATGTACCGTTACATGTGCCTGTACTGAATCGGAGGAAGATTTTGTAACAGCTTGCGGATTTGCTTCTATGAATTTAGAGGTGTATAAAGACCAACTTTCAGTGCGCTATCTTTGTTATCTTCAATATTAATGTCTTGTTTTCTAGTGAGCTGATCATGGGTATCACTCGTCTATAGCTAATGCCACCAAAGTTACCGTCTGAAGTTTAAAATGTCCCACTCAAAATTCCGTCCGAGCATCACCGCTTGATACAGTACATGTAAACCATCAGCCCACCCGCCACGGCAAGGGTGGGATAAGTAGTACGCAATCCTGATCACAGGTTATCACTCACCATCCACAAACCAAACCTGTTGCTATATGGAGGAGAGAGCCGTGTACGTGTATAGCCTTATTGTACAGGGTATAGAGAGGGAGAGAGGGAGAAAGACTCGAGATATATACAAGAGAGTAGCGATAGTTGCGCGGCCTATTGCTACCCTTTGCCACCGGATGTGCAACAAAACCAAAAAACTGTTGCAGTATGGAAGGAAGAACAGTCTGCGTGTATAACCTGATTGTATAGGGAGAAGAGATGGAAGGCCAAGAAATATACAACAGAACTTCGGATTTTCGGCTGTATGCCTTTACCACCGTTTACCACCCGTGGCCGGATATGCAAAGATGCCGTGAACACACATACACTTTCCCTGACACGCCGTTCCTTCCTCACCTTCTTTCAACTGTATGTGGAATATCATAGCACCTACTTGTATACAAGTTTCCTTTCTGTGCCTAAGATTTTGAGGTCATATAGGCCAATTTCAACGTTAATGTGACCTGTGGTCGGTGCCTATGTACCAGCGCTTTTCGGAGACACGCCAATGGGATAGCTTTGTGCCGCTGTGTTTTATGTGACAATATCTGGAAGGCTCAACGGTACTAGCGTGATTCAACCAACCAAATGCAGCCAGGCCTGGTGCGTTGAGTCGTACAATTACGTCAGGAGAGCGTTAGATTTGTTTGTTTGTTTGTAATCGTATTGTATTCATCCGTTTGCGGATATGACACATATCTTCCCTAAATCCTCGCTACTCCAAATCCAACCAAGGAAGAGTTCATGTCGTAGCCTCCCCATTATCCCCCACTATCGCCAGGAGAGCGTTAGGTGATATGATGTATTATGTTCTTGAGAATGGAGAATAGGAGATGATCGTGAACATGAGTATTCATTGAGAAGGGTTGCCTCAAAATAACTACCCTGGTCCCAGAAGTAGTATGTGGAACACAATAGCCGAATAAAATAACGGCTTTTATGCAGAATAACCCTCCAAAATTCCATATTATGCAAGATAACCCTCTTTCAATAATGTATGCAGGATAACCCTGTCCGCCAACACGGCAAGAATATAGCTGCATCATGCTTCTTCATAATGAACTGCGCCTATTTGTCATCTTTTACTAAGGTTGGGTGGTCGGTAAGAAGCACGGATGATAGGAGGCGGTGGGTTGACATTACCCTTGTGTTGGAGGGAATGACTCGAGTTATTCAATTAGGTATGTCACTAACGACTAGTCATTACCTTGTCATTACCTTGCCATTACCTTGCCATTACATTATCATTACCTTGTCATTACCTTATTTATTACATTGTAACACACACTTCATGTCCCATCATCCTAAAATATGAGGCAAAAGGGACCAGCCACCACCAAATATCCCTTTCACTTTGTATCTATCCTTTTAAACAATTAAACTTCTGTCAAGTTTGCTAAATTATAAACCCAAAGGATTATCCTACATACTTAAGTAAATATTTGAAAGCGGGGTTATCCTGCATGATACAGAAGTTTGGGGTTTATTCTGCATAAAAGCTGTAAAAATAAGTAAACGAAGACCTTCACGACCCTGTATGCCAGTGATACCAATTAATTTCTTCCGTCTCGACAACTTGTTCAAGTTCCCTGAGTGCTAACTGGCCCTTCGCGCCCATCATTACTAAACTTTACTACTAGCTAAAGCGGGATGTAGCCTATTACAACAAATTCCATCTAATTACTTTGTGGACCCTTGACCTTTAATATAAGAGATTTACCATTAGCTAAGCAGCAATTAATATCATGATTGGTAGGTACGCTCTAGGCTTCATTAGTGCTCTCGCAACATCACCCATCTGCCTCTTCAAATCCGGCTTGAATTCCCGCTCCCAAACGGTCCGAAATAGAGGAATCACTCCAAAGAAACCATTGATTGGCCACTTGCTGATTTCCTCCACCCTGTCCTCTCTGAAGCAGTAATCTCTCCTAATTTCCGACCAATTAGTAAGATAGTCCCATCACTAGATGCCACGGGCCTCCACCACTTCGGATAAATATCTCGACACTTCCCACCACCTCCGCCTTCGTTTTTGAGAAGAAAAAATCCAGAGATTTGATAGTGGTGTGTATTGAATCTGGCTGTGAAATGGTTCTCTAGCTCTGCAAACCGTTTGCGTATCGTAGCTATCAACTCTCATGGAGTGAACGCGTGTTCCGTAATGCAGGAGTTACTCAATAATACTCTATGGCTGGTGGATTGGATCCGTAACCGCAAGGAGAAAAGGACTGTATAACCAATTGCGAAAAGTATTCGCAATTATGTTGTAGACTCCGGACAGCTCGAGCAATGCCGCTAAGACTTCCTGTGTGGATCAATAGGATTGGAGGGGCCAGGATCTACCAAAAGAAGCAAATGCAGAGATGTTGGATATGAGGCGCACAACGGCGGGCGTTACACTTATACAGATCCCCTCAATTGGCCGTGTTGGTATCCTCCGATGAATTGATGAAGGAATACAATGAGGTAGGGCTGAGGTAGGGCGGGTGTGGGAATGCGCTCAAAAAAGGTAAGGGATTGAAAATCAAACTTACTACGCAACAGGAAGAGCCCCAAAAGAATGCCGCCTTCTAATCTCAAACTTAGGGCATCTATACGTTACCATTTCTGAGGGTTGAATGTGCGATTATGATCCCAATCGACGCCAGAATTCCAGGGCTGAACCCTCAATACAAGGTTAAGTAAGGTTACGCAGCTGCAACGACCGCCACAGCCCATGCGGATGTTCTACCATACCCAGAGGGAAAGAGAGTGCGGAATACGCAATGCTGCTCTTAGACAAATTCGTATGGGGTTGACTTAGTCTCGAATGGTAAAATGCTTGTATTTGAGATAATCGTAGTATGCCAAAAGAATGAGCACTATAGGTTTCGAACCTGCATCAGGCGTTTTCAGCACCTAGTGATTTCAGCACTAGCTATCGCGTCTTATTTAATGAATGATTTCCCAGGACCTTGACTTCAACTAGACTTAGAAGAGTCCCGCACTGAGAAACCTTCGCTACTGATAATATATATGGATAGTCCGCATGAGCGATCTTGAAACCCACGCTGGTACCAGATACTGACCGTCTCCCCTTGGTATAAGTTTTAAATCTAGACCCGCCTGCTTACCAACTCCAGCCCTACATGTATTGACGCTCCTTGCCTTATAACTAGGGTAGTTCCATGAAGAGACAAGGACAGGCCACTCAGCTTAGTTGGTGAATCTTGGTACTAGAAACGTCAGGTGCTATAAACACCGGGTTCAATACCTGCTAGAATTACTCTTTTTGCTTCTACAGCGCTCCAAGGTTTCTTTTACTATTGACCCAAACAACAAAATTAATACTGTGATTTAAAAAGTCACTTTAAGTGCAATTAAACCCGAACGATAGTAATCATGATCTATCACCTCATCCTGGAATAAAGAATCAATGTTACTTTGGATGCTTCTTTGACTTGTTGATTGACTTGATTGATTCTCTCTCGAGGGCCAAAGGCCCGTATATGTACAATCCCCCATATGCGTACGCGTATGCTCTATCTGGCATGAGACGCATCACCCTGATCCTGATGCATATCCTCATACAGCCACCATCTTCATACAAGTATTCATTCTCATACAAGACATCAGACGATGCTGAGACTCACGATCCAAGTACACATGCAACAATCAACACCACGTGGATAACTAAATATGTATGGCCCCTAACGAAGGAATAGGCCCTTAGAGCGGTATACACTACGAGTAGTTAACTCCCAGCGTTGGCGCAATAAATCACATTCACTAATCCTTTTGTACTCTATCATAAGGGGTATAAGTAGATAAAAATATAGAGTCGTAATAGTGTAATTATATTCAGATCGAGTTCCCAAGTACAACCCTGTAGACGGCACGAAATAAACCCCAATTATTTGACGATGCCTCAATGCAACCTGACGTGTAGGTATCATCACCACCTCCCCCAACTCCTCGTAATCAAACAACTGCCGAGAAAAGTCCCCTCACTTGCAAGTCAAATCGTATTTAGGCTTGCCGTTGATATCCATGACACCCCAATGGCGCTCGACGTCGTTGTTTTTCTCAGCCGGCTTCCAGGGCTACACGAAGTCAGCGATGCACCAATCAAGGTTTCCAAAAAGGTGAGCTTACCTCATCGAAGGCCTCGAACACGAAGGTGTTCACGCCCCAATCAAGCATACCGCAGATAGCGTCCTTCCAGTATGCACCCGCGTTTTTGACAGTGGGTTCAGCGTCGCCATAATCTTGACCGCCAGTAGGCCAGTTTGTCTCGCCGATCCAGAACGGGGTATCGAAAGTGCCCTTGATATCCTGCACGCGTTGGAGCGCTTGCATAATGTCGTCGAAGAAGGAGTGGGTGGCGTTACTGATCTTCTGCTTTTGCCAGTAGGAAAAGGCATTGGCTAGGCTTCATTATGTTAGCTGCCCGTACCTCTGAAAGGGGAAGGCAGGTTACACGATATCACTCTGTTTGATCGCAGGATCCGCAGCACCATCATGAAACTTATTCCAGGAGTCTGCGAAGCCGACAGGGGTGTCTGGGCTTACAGCCTTAACCTTGTCCTGCACAGTCTTGATCATCGTTGCAAGCTGGGCACCGGTCAACTCCTTGCGGTAGATATGTTCGGAGCCGACCGTGACGCCGAGGATCTGGCCGGAGTAATTTTTGAGGCCTTCTATGACGGCGTCGGTTTCTTTCTCGAAGATGTTTCCTTCGCCGGTCGGCCAGATTCCAACGATCGCCTTGGTGTTGGTGCTCTTGAGCGCAGGGAGCAGCGACTTAAGTGCGTTGCATTGGGAGGTCGTATAGATACGGACAACAGAGGATCCCGTCTCGGCTTTAATGGTCTTGAGGTCGGCGGTGAAGTCGTCAGTTGTCTTGCAGGTGTATTCCTACGCCGAGGTGAGGTCAGCGATTGTCGTGAACGTCCCAACTTGTATTTCAATGCCGAGCAATCAGAAACATAAAGATCAACCATACATCTTTCTTATGAATTCCCAACGCGAAGCCGAGAGTTCCAGCAGCATGAGCGACCGCAGGGAGGCCCAAGACTGCGACCTTGAGCACGGTAGCGAGCGACAGCATGGTGGTAGAGGATAACGATCGATTTGCTGAGTATAACAGTATATGAGAAGAAATTAAGCTGATACAATGCGCGCAATGCACTACGAAAGTAAGAAGGGAAAGAACGAAGGAACGTGGAAAGGAAGGTATGAGGTGAGGTTATGCTTAGTCGTGATACCCCTGAAACATCATCATCGGTCAAGGTCTGTGCGCTCGCAGTAATCTGATCCGAGAATGCGCTAACCGCCTCCCGCGCGCTTAACCATCAGCTTTAGGAGCTAAGGCACTACTTTATACAACGGGAGACGATAACTCGTTAAAGAACGCCAAAGAGCGGTATATATTCGAATTCTTCCCACCGACAATATCTAGACATACCATCCCATTTCAAACGCTAGGGCACACATACAAGGACAAACATGCAGTTAACCCACCCAAACGGTTCGGTGTTCAGTTCCCAAGGGATTTTTGTTAGGTGCAGATACAGTTGCACCTTTCAACAGTGTCCTGACAATGTGAGCAGTCCTCATCCCAGCCTTAGGAACCGTGTCAGTTGCTAGAAACGTGACGTCAATTCTAAGAAG
>Ga0307512_10008117_pt1 | contig 10282 bp, 9 predicted proteins | sample 14_EM_MG_FD_200267 | JGI IMG/M metagenome (GOLD analysis project Ga0307512, IMG submission 200267) | Populus trichocarpa ectomycorrhiza microbial communities from riparian zone in the Pacific Northwest, United States - 14_EM | ecosystem: Host-associated > Plants > Roots > Unclassified | place... | reverse complement strand
CATCCGCCTGGACCGCGACACCCGCCGAGACCGTCACAACCGCAAACCAACACCATCACGACCGCCCGATCACACACCAACTGTCCGTGTCACACACAGTCACCCACGGGAATTGGGACTACTTACGGTACAACAGCTTTGGCCTCCTGCTCTGTGAACGGGTCGGAGGACATCTCGTCAGCCATCTTGAGGAAGAGCAGGTACGAGAGCTGCTCAACGTACTCGATCGTGGAAAGGCCATTATCCCGAAGGACGTTGCAGTAATTCCATAGCTTCGTGACTAGGCTATTTGTCTGTGCATGGGCTACGGCGCGAGATGCGGGTGTCAAAACGGAAGCTCCTGCTGAACGGCGAAGGTGGTTACGGCCCGCGAAGCTTGAGCGGGGGGAGGTGGCCCGTCTGCGGTTATTTCAATCTTAGGGCCGCTGCGGCGACGGGCTTTTTGTTTGGACTTCTCGGCCCTATTTTCGGATTCTCGACTAATGCGACCTAGAAATTTAGCGGCGGGTTCGTCGACTTCACACTGAGAAACTAATTGGCCCGCAAAGGCCTTTCTCAAGACGGCCCGCCGTAGGTTCTCCGCACGCAAGACGGCGGGCGAAATTTGGCGCGCGAGGCGATGGCCGGCGTCCAATTGCTCCGTGGATTGTGAAATAGCTTCTCGCTGCACAGCTATCGGCGGAATCGGCAATGGCAGTTCGCGACAAGTTGAAAGTGCGATGTTAAATTGACCAGCGGTTGCCTTCGCTGTCTGCTTTAGCATGCCCTGTACAAACGGGGAACGAAGCACCAGAGCCAGCCACCCGGGCAGCACCTCACTTCCAGCACGAAAAGCCACTATAGCCTGATTGATGTTCCATTCCGGGTATTGCCCGGTAACGAGGGCCGTCTTTCCTAGCGGCGGACCTACAATATTGGTAAGGACGTCCCCCGGCAATACGCGTGAGCGCTTCAGCTGATGTCGGTGAGTTTCGTCATCGATAAATGTCGGCCTATTCGTGAAATCAATGTTCCCGTTCTGGGTGATGTTGTAAACCTTCAGAAACGGAATATCGCCCGTTCCGGCGTGCATCATGTGCGCCTTCGGCGTAGAGCCACTACCGATGAACTCGCAAACATCGGAGGAAACGCGCCAAAGCCAGCCCTCGGGCAGCAACGGCAGTCCGGCGTAGTCGAAGCGTTTGCTGGTGCGGCCTGCGAGTGAATGGCGGCTATCGCCCGATAGGGCCTGTTCGGGTCCTGCAATTGCGGGCGCCCCGAGAGCTGCCCTTTCTAGAACTGAGGAGATAAACGGCCTGAGCCGTCGCCTCGCGGAGAGTATCGATTCCATCGCCGCGTCGAGGCGAGAAAGGTGATCTTCGAGAACCTCGACGATGCGGTGTTGCTCCGCCAACGGCGGCAGGATAATCGGCACTTCACGGAGTCGTTCTTGTGGCAGGTGTTTAATGGTGCTGCCTGTTGCAAATTTCACAAGCCTTCCGGCTTTGGCAAGATGTTCTAGGTAGTGTCGCAAGTATCGGACCGTAACTGCAGGACCAGGGCGGACTCGATGAAGGGCCTTCTGGAAGGCCATGTATCCGCTACCGTTCCAAATCGCGCAACGCCCGACCTCACCTCCCTCACAAACAAGCAGGTCACCTGCTCGCAGGGCGAAAAAGTTCTGCTCTTCTGGGACGATGTCCATGGTGAGCACATCACCGAGGTCTACCCGACCCCACTGCACGTTGATGTTTCGCAGGTATGGCACGGGGTGCCGCCCAGTCGACTTTGCCTTGTCCAACATTTTCCCGAGGCTCGTATCCGCCACTTCGCCGAGTGGCGCGATAGCCCAGCCTTCCGGGAGTGTCCGGTTGTCAAAATTGGTCAAGCCAATTCTCGATTCAGCTCGCTCAACAACGATCGATAGTCTCGCTCCGAGAACGCATGCGCGAATCCGCGCCCGCCGCCACGCCCTTTGAAGGGTTCGGCGTTGAACTCAGCGGGGCTAATACCGACGTCGCTCGCCACGACGTCCCGGATGGATCGCAGCCACCACAGCTGTTCCTCGGTGAAATCCGCTCCTGCCTGCCTTTGCCTCAGCAACCATCCCTCGAAACGCTCCTCGACTGTCTCCCGATACGATCGAAGCTCCTGGTCCGCGCCGAGCTCGTACCGGATCAATGAGATCAGGTCGGGGACGCCGGCCTCGCGGCCGTGGGAGTGTGCGGCAGCGCCAAGGTCTTCGTAGTAGACCCACAAGGTTTGCGGCGTCCAGGCGAAGTCCGGGCGCCGGATTTCCAGGGCCAGTTCCTTGAGGGCGGTATACGCCTCGTCGGGTGAGACTGAGCGTGGGCTGGTGAGCGCGATGTGTACTGCCGCGATGCGGTCTCGTTCTTGTTCCAGGAGTTGCCGCCAGCGGCCGATCTGTTCTCGGGCGCGTTCCTCGCGGGGGACCTCGCGTACGTCTGTCATTTCGACGGCTGTGAACTCGTCGATTAAGTAGTCCTTGTCGCGGCGGATCTCGATGATGCGCCTGCGAAGGTCGGGCGACTGGGTGAGCGGGGCGATCGCATTCTCGATCAGTTCCCGGGCGGCCTTCTTGCCGCCTTCCGCCTGTGCCTGTTCTTGCCGGTCCGGGTCGACGGCTTTGACGATGGCGCCGGCGATCTCCGACAAAGTTCGCCCGCCGGCGGCCCGGGTTAACAGGTCGCGCTCGTCCTCCGTCAGCTGCTGGTTGAGGCGAGCCAGGCGTCCGGCCAAGATCTCGGCTTCGCTGGCACTGATCGACCTCGTACCGGCCTTGTCCAGCAGTTTCGCGAGCGAGACCTGCCGTTCGCCCGCTGGGACCAGGGGTTTCGCGTCGACTAGCGGCGAGTCCGTCACGCCTACCGCGTCGACAAGCACAAAGCGGTCCTTGCGCACGGAAGCGTCGGAGTCGGGTGTGACCTCCTGGAGTTCGGTCGCGTCGATCGTGCGGGCACCCCGTCCCTTCATCTGCTCGAACAGGACGGCGCTGCGTACCTCTCGCAAGAAGATGACGCATTCCAGTGCTTTGATGTCGGTGCCTGTCGCGATCATGTCGACCGTGACGGCCACCCGCAGCCGGGGCGAGGTCCGTAGATCGCGGATAAGCTGCTCTGGGTCTTCGCCCGCCTGGCGGCTCTTGTACGTGATCTTCTTCGCGAACTCATCCCCGCGCCCGAAGACTTCCTTGACCAGGGCGAGGACGTCCTCGGCATGGTCCTCGCCGACGGCGAAGATGAGGGTCTTCGGTAGTTCGCCGCGGCCGGGGAACCAGCGTCGCCAATTGTCTCGGTAGGCGGTGAGTACGGCCCTGATCTCGTCGACCGCCACTACGGACCGGCCGATCTGCCGGGTCGTGTAAGTGAAGTCGTCGTCCAGTTCCTGGTATCGCTGCCGCCGGGTCTTGCGGTCGCGGACCCGCACCGTGGTGCCCTGCACGATGGTTGCAGCGCCCTTCTCGCGCAGGTCCGTGCGCATCCGTACCACGTCGAAGTCCACGTTCACGCCGTCCGCCACTGCCTGTGGATAGGTGTACTCGGAGACGAGGTTCTGCGCGAAGAAGCCGAGGGTCTGCACGGTCGGGGTGGCAGTCAAGCCGACCAGGTGCGCGTCGAAATACTCCAGTACGCCCCGCCACAGGCCGTAGATGGATCGGTGGCACTCGTCTATCACGATCACGTCGAATGCCTCGATCGGGACGTCAGGGTTGTAGGAGACCTCGATCGGCCGGTCGGTCGCGTAGGGGTCTTCGTACGCGAAGTCGTCCTCCGCCTCGTCGGCCTGCTCGTCGTCGACGAGCGCCTCTCCCCGCAGTAGTGAGTACATCTTCTGGATCGTGCAGATGACTACCGACGAGGTGTCCTGCAACCCGGCCGCACCGAGTCGATCGATGTTGTAGATGTCGGACAGCTTGCGGCCGTCATCTGGCGTCGTGAATTTGCGGAACTCGTCGTACGCCTGTTTGCCGAGGTTGGTGCGGTCGACGAGGAACAGGATTCGACGCGCCTTGGCGTACTTGAGCAGCCGATATGTCTGGGCTACCGCGGTGAAGGTCTTTCCCGCGCCGGTCGCCATCTGGATCAGCGCTCGTAGCCGGTCCTCGCCGAGAGACTTCTCCAGACCACTGATCGCGTCGATCTGGGCGAGACGCAACCCATTCGGCTCCAGCACGGGTAACCGACGCAGAGCAGCACGGAAGGTCGCCGAGCTGGATTTGGCCTCCGCGCGCTGCATCCACGCGGCAACGGTCTCCGGGCGGTGGAAGGAGAACACCTCACGGGATCGGGCGTCAGGGTCGAGGCGGTTGATGAAGTAAGTCTCGGCACCGGTCGTGGCGTAGCGGAACGCGAACGGCTCGGCCCTGCGCCAGACGGCGAGGCTGTGTTCCTTCAGCACGCCGGCGGCGTAGCGGTCGTTCTGCTGGATGGCACTGGAAAGGTGGTCGCCTTCGCGCTTGGCCTCCACCACACCGACGATCATCCCGTCGACATACAGCACATAGTCCGCGCGGCCGTTAGCGAGGGAAAACTCCCTGACCGCCACGCCCTGTCCGGCCTGCGGGTTTACCTCGTCGCGGTCCTGAATGACCCAGCCGGACGCACGCAGCATCTCGTCGATCACCTCGCGGGCCTGGACCTCGTTGAGCGGCGCAGGCCGTTTCGCCCGGTGGATGATCGCCTCGCGCCGCTGGACGTCAACCTGCCGAGGCTGACGCTGCGCAAGCTCATACTTCGCCTGCTGAACGCTGCGCAACTCGTCGAGCTGAGCGGTGAGCTGTTCGACCTGGTCGAGCAGCAGCCTCTTGTTCGCGTCGGCGCTGGCGATCAGATTCTCGGCTTCGGCGCGCGCCTTGCGCTCCGCTTCCAGCGCATCGGTGGACTCCGCCAGGCGGACCCGGGCCTGTGTAAGCGCCTGGCGGTGCCCGTCGAGAGCTTCACGCAGCTCAGCCAGCTCGGCCGGATCGGTGACCTGGGCATCGTTGCTGGGTTCCGTCGGCGGAACGAACTCCGCAACCGTCCGACGTCCCTCGATCGCGTCGTGGAACCAGAGTCCTAGCTTGTAGCAAACCCGTACGGCGGCCAGTGCGCCAGCGGTGTCGAAGAGGTGTCGGTGCGCGGCCCTGTTCCGTTCGCGCCGTAGCTGGTCGAAGTCGTCGCGGATCTCCCGGACGAGAACGCCCGCCCTGGTAAGCGCCGTCAGGCGATCGATCTGCCGGTCGCCTTCCACCCGCATGCCGATGCGCGTGACCAGTTCCTCGGCCAGGACCTCACCGAACTGGCCAGCCTGGACCATGGACGAGTTCGGGTTCGTGAAGACCGTCGCCTCGGCCATGGCTCCGTAGATGGCAAGCAGGGGTTGATGCGGATACAGGAGCCCGAAGTTCGGTGACCCCTTGGCAAGATCACGAAGCCGCTCGTCCACGAGCCCCCCTTTGAATCCAGATCATGGACTCGGCAAGCTTACGAAACTACCCGAGCTGTACCTACTAGGCCATCCTTACGGGTTTTGATCCGCTGCCGTATCGGACAGGCATTCGGGCGATGGCCGCGAGGCATTTACTCGCTCATGGAGCTTGATGCCTGCCGCCGCGATGGGTTGGCATCCGTCGCGGCGCAGGGAGACGTACCCGGGCGGGTTCGGCATGTTGACCTTGGGAGTGAGCGTCATGGGGCGCGTCGAGGCGACAGTCATCGCATTCGTTCTTGGCCCGTGACCTGCTCAAACTTGCCTGGAGCGGGTCACCCAACGATCAGCAGGTGCGGTTCGCGCAGCGGCGCGTCCGGGCACAAGCCGGCATTCACGAAGAGTATCCATTTCGTGGTGTCCGCGAGACGGGAGTCGACCTGCGAAAACGCTTTCGTCCAGGCGAGGTTTCCGTCGACGCGTTGATCCACGAGGCCGACGCGAGAGCCGCTCGTCGCCCAGGACCCACACCGGGACGGCCGGGGCACCCCCCATCGACACGACATTCCGGCCACACAAGGCGATCTACGCCATCGCGCTCGGCGAGGGGCAAGCGGCTGAACATCGACATGCTCTCGCAGGTCGCGCTCTACCGGGCAGTCCGGCGGGTGCGCGGCGGCAACATCGACGTCGAGGTGATGTCGATTCCGATTGATACGGATAAGGTCAAGTTTGGGCTTGTTGCGCAGAGGCTGCGTTCTCTGGGTATGGTGACCGAGACGAACCCCGCCCGTTACCGAGGTGTCGTAAGCGCCTCGGTCCCGCACGGGGTTCGTCTCTCGTGGTGCTCCTTAATGGATCTTCTTAGCGTACATATAGAGCACGCCAGCGATGGTAGGCACTGCAATTGCTGGGATACCCAGCTTCGCGCCAGCCTTGTCCGCCGCCTTGATCGCCGCTCCGGCGATCGTCGCGATGATGACGAACTTTGCGATTGACTCCACCGTCTCTCCTTTCTTCTTGATGGCGGTTCGCGTCACTTCTTGGACGCGAGGTACGCGACGGCGAGGACAGCTCCGAGTGCGCCTACCAGCATGAGGGCTTCGCGCTGATCCAGGCTGTTCTTACCGTCATTCGGAACGATGAGTTCCGACAGGGGCTTGCGGCAGTGTGGGCAGTTACCCACCGCCAGCAGGTCTCGCCCCGTGATTTCCTTGCTGCAGTGAGGGCATGTCCCGATGCGATGACTTGCGCGTTCCGTGAACGCGCTTAACGTCGCCAGCTGAGCCTCAGCTGCATGCAGCCGAGCATTCGTGTTAGCGAGATTCGCCTCCAGTTCCTTGATGGACACGCCCTTCGCAGCTGCCAATCCGCGGTCGAGCAGATCCACGACACCTGCCGCCAAGGACGTGCCCTGGTTGCTGGCGTAGGCGTCGACCGCCTCCTTAAGCGTGGTCGGTACGCGGGCGTAGATGACATCTTGGGCCATGGGCAGATGCTAGCGATCTTGCAAGGTTTTTGCAAGGCATCTGCCAGGAATGGGGGCGCTCCGTTCGAGTCAATGCCCCTGCCTGGGGTTTGCGTCGACGTTGTGCGCGGTGGACTTCCTGCGGGACCCCAGGAGTCTGCGGACATGGCGTTCAGTAACTCCCAGCTGCTCGGCGATGTCCGCGGTGCTCGCGTCCGGTCGGTCTGCCCTTACCCTCAACGCGGCTTCGGACGTGTTGCTGTGGCCTCTACTCCGGTGCCCAGACGTCCGCGGTGCCTTTCGTGTCCCGGCAGCAGAGGAGGTGGTGGTTGGTCCCGACCGAGGTCCCGGATCGGCGTGCGCTGCGGTGTCGGCAGTGGCATCGAGCGGGTCGGCGCTGTCGGGGCGGCTGACGTCCTCGGTCGGCGCCGCTGGGGTCCGTCGGGCGCGGGACAGCATCTCGACCACGAGTAGTAGCGCGATGGCGGGCCATGCGGCGACGATGCGGGCGCCGAAGGTGGGCTGGGCTGCGGTGATGTTCGCGGCGACACTGGCGGTGACGCCGGCGAGGAACGCGATGCGGGCTGACCAGCGCACCGGACGTCCGGCGCGTTGGTCGTCGACCATCGCGGTGGACGCGACGATGAGCATCCCGTCGACGGAAATCGGCAGGACGTACGCGACCTCCGGATGCTCACCGAAGCGCAGGGCGACGTGGACCATGTGACTCCAGGACGACCAGGCCGCGATAGCCGCTACCGCCACGGTGCTCAGGTTCCGTGCGACGCGGGTCGGATTCATAGGTCCCACCTCCGCGGCGATGCGGACACGGATGGTCCGGACCTCGTCCGGGTCGAGCAACCGATGTCCGGCCACGACGACGCTGGTCTGGACCTCCGCCCACTGCTGCCACCGGCGGACCACTTCGCCGATGTCCAGACCGGTTGCGGCGGAGATGTCCGCGAGGTCCGCGCCGGCCCGCAAGGCGGCGTGGATCATCGCCGGTTGCCACCGGGCCCACCACGAGACCGCCGCCGCGGCCAAGGCCAATTCGGCGAGCGCATCGTTGCGCGTCGGCGGGAATGGACGTCCGATTGCGTGGTCGTGGAGGTCGACGAGGATCTGGCAGGGGTTGATCTTCTGGGCTTCGGCGAACCGGGTTGGTGGAGGAACAGGCCGGTTCATCGGCGCTCCTCCTTCGCGACGTACGCCTGGAGGAGCGACACCGTGCGGACGAAGACCGCGTACGCCTCAGTGTCCGAGACGCTGGCGTTGGTGAGCGACTCGTGCAACTCGGCGATCAGTGTGGTGACCAACTCGAGGCGGACGGCCTTACGAGGCGGCAAATGCAGCCCCGCCCCGACGGCCGAGGCGAGGGTGTCCAGGTGGCGGATCAGGCTCATCGGGCACCACCGCGAGCCTGTGACCTGGTCAAACCTTCCGGCAGCGGATCACCGGCAACCGTGATGTGTGGTTCGCGCAGCGACGCGTCCGGCCCACGAGTGGCTGGGTGGAGTGTGTCCGCGGAAAGCGCGGACCATGGCCACTCGTCATGTCTGCTCCGGGGGCCGAGCCCCCGGAGACCCCACGGTGCGGTGGGCGCGCGATCGCCAACGCGCCCGGACACCCCACCCGTGCAGTGGGCGCGCAACCGCCAACACCCCCGGCCACTCCACGGTGCGGTGGGTGCCGCGTCATCGCGGCTGGGACTGGCGTTCTTTCCGGGCGTTGCCGTAATTCGGGGGTGTTGTGTCAGCCGAAGATGGCGGTGTGGATGTCGGCGTAGAAGAGGGCCGGGTCGCGGGAGAGGGAGGCCTTGACGTTGGCGGTGGGAGCGTCGGCGATAACTTCGATTTTGCCCGCTTCCAGGCCGTCGAGGGCCATGGCCACCACCTCGTGGGGTGGGAGCTTGGGAATGTCGTAGGCGGCCATCATGTCGGTGTCAGCTATCGCCAGCGCCAGGGCGGTGACCTGTGTCTTCTGGTCGGCCAACTCGAGTCGGACGCCGTTGGTGAGAGACCATTCCGCGGCTTTGGAGGCGGCATATCCGTTGCTGGCGGGGGCGAAGGCGTACCAACTCAGGGCCGAGATGACGTTGAGGATGGCGCCTCCGGCAAGCCGAGGGGCGAAGGCGCGGGTGACGTTCAGGGTGCCCCAGAAGTTGGTGTCGAATTCGCGGCGGATGTTGTCCACGGAGGGGCCGAGCAAGGGGGCGTCGGTCGAGATGCCGGCGTTGTTGATGAGGATGTCGAGGTCGCCTACCTCGGCTGCCGCAGCGTCGATGGACGCCGCGTCGGTGATGTCCAGTTGGACGGGGACGACACCCGGGACGTTGATGCGGTCGGGGTTGCGAGCGGTGGCGTAAACGGTGGTGGCGCCGCGGGCGAGGAGCGCCTCGGCGAAGGCCTTGCCGAGGCCGCGGTTGGCGCCGGTGATGAGAGCTTTTGTGCCGTTGATCTGCATGCCGCTACGCTAAAACCTCACGTCGACGTCAGAGGCAAGCAATGCGAGGCGGATCACTGATGCGGATCGGGGACCTGGCGATCAAAACCCGGGTGAGCGTACGGGCGCTGCGGTACTACGAGGAGCAGGGTCTGCTGGCCTCGACGCGTAGCCAGAGCGGGCAGCGGCTCTACGGGGACACGGCGGTCAACCGCGTGCAACTGATTCAGCAGTTGTACGGCGCGGGACTCTCCAGCAAGACGATCGCGGAGCTCCTGCCCTGCGTGGACGCCCAGGTGAGCACACCGGAGTCGCGGGAACGCCTGAGGGCGGAGCGGGACCGGATCAACACTCAGATCGCCGAGCTGATCAGCGCCCGGGACAGGCTCAACGACATCATCGACGTGACGTCGAGGCCCAACCCGGTGTGTGACTACGCGTGAGCCTGGATTCCTGATCCGGCCGGATGCCCGGACAGCGGATTGCCAGCCACGAGGGTGCCGCGGTTCGCCTGGTGCAACGTTCGGCCCACCATGTCGGGGCCTCCGAGATGACCGGCCTGCTGCTCCACTTCGTCGGCTACCGCCATGTGGACCGTGAACAGGCCTGAGCCACCCCCGTCTTACGTGGCCCGGCCTGTCCGCGGTTCCCGGCCTTGCTTTCCGCTGGCCGGCTCGTCGTGACGCCAAGCCTGGCCCCGTACTGTTAATGAAGTGTTGTCGCCGAGCTTGGCGGATGTGACGCTGGCCCGCGGCGTGGAGACGTTCGAGGACGGGAGACCGCGGTGGAGGTCCGTCTGCTGGGTCCGGTGGAGATCTGGGCGGACGGCCGGTCGGTCGAGCTCGGTCCACCGCAGCGACGGCACACGCTGGCGGCCTTGGCGGTCGATGCGGATCGCCCGGTCAGCGTCGACGTTCTCGCCACGCGAGTGTGGGACGATCCGCCACCGGCGGCGGCCCGGATTCT
>Ga0307512_10008116_pt1 | contig 10282 bp, 6 predicted proteins | sample 14_EM_MG_FD_200267 | JGI IMG/M metagenome (GOLD analysis project Ga0307512, IMG submission 200267) | Populus trichocarpa ectomycorrhiza microbial communities from riparian zone in the Pacific Northwest, United States - 14_EM | ecosystem: Host-associated > Plants > Roots > Unclassified | place... | reverse complement strand
TTCCAATTCAACAAAGATGAACATCGTTTTTATGGTTGCCTGCCAAATTACAAGAGTTTCTTGTTCTATGTATAGACTGACAATAGTTATTTGAAATGGCATCACGCATAAGTCTACTATTTTGAGAATATGCCACTATATCTGTAGCTTCCCAATTAGGGTCGTTAACTCGATTTATTGTTTTACGGGAGGTTCTCTCATCGAAGAGTTCTAAATCCACTGTATTATAAACTTTCATGTGTTTCAATTTGTTTGGGGAATATGATGCAAATTGTTTCAAAAATTATATTTGTTGGGATTTTCAATTCTTTAGGAGAAGATACTAGACTCTTTGGAAAACATCTACCATAAGGATGAAAACATTTTACTAAACAGTGATTGATGAAAAAACATAGATGATCTATCATCTTCTACAATCTGTAATTTTGCATTTTGATGATGATTTATTGCTGAGTGTTGGTCCCAACTGGATTTTCTCGTTAGTTCTGGTGAGAACATTTATATAATCATGCTCAGCATTAGAATCTGTAACCTCAATGTTTTTGTTAACTTGAGTTGCTATGAACTTTTCCGAGGTATTTAGAAGCAACAGTTCCATTATCTTGGGCCACAAGAATGATGATAGCACTTGGAGCGGCTAAAGGGCTTGCTTTTCTTCACAATGCAGAAAGACCAGTTATATATAGGGACTTCAAAACTTCTAATATATTACTGGACTCTGTAAGTGGGGTTTCTCATACGTCATTATCTAAGATATTTCCTGTATGGTTTCTTGATACAGGGACAGTCCTTGCCTGTTACTAATGCTAATACTAGTTGCCTACGTATTCACAGGATTATACTGCCAAGCTTTCTGATTTTGGGCTTGCAAAAGCTGGACCGCAAGGCGACGAGACTCATGTATCAACTCGAGTGATGGGTACCTATGGTTATGCTGCCCCTGAATATGTAATGACTGGTAAGACCCTCTACAATCTCTAAAATTCTTGATTTTTCTGCCCTTTTAATTCTATGGTATGGTTTTGTAAGAGACTAAATACGTCTTTCCAGAAAAAGCTTAAACTCAGAATTGATTAGGATGTGTTTTATGTTTGGTGAAAAATCAGTTCCAAGGGCTGCCTGGTAATGACTAGATAATTAAGGGACTGGATGGCAATGCTGGTGTAGGAAATGGATATTTTCTCACTTGGAATTCTAAAGGCTATGATGTAGATTTTCAGTTCAGTTGAATAAAGGTGTAGGAATATGAAAAGTACACAATTGAGATGAAAAAGAAGGGTGGCATATTGAACATCTGACAATGTAAAATGCCTGAAGTTTGGTGATAGTAGTATATGCCTGGCAATACAAAAATAGTTGTGAGCATTCAAAATCCCTAATTAATGACGAAAAAATGATTCAAGTACTTTCAATGTTAGCTTGTAATAATAAATAATATGAAAGGAAATCCTGCATGTCTATGTGTTCATAACTCTGCCTATACCTGATTTGACTTTTTGGCACAGCCAGCTCAATGCCTGGATAAATGAGGGTTCTGGTAGGTTGATGGCCAGGCCAGAGTAAACTATTTTTTATTGACAGAAGCTAGAATGAACTTGTTTTATCTTTATGATATGAATTTCAAGGGGAAAAGGCTCAACATAGCCAACTGCTATTGTCTCTCGGAATCAATGAAGTGTGGAATTTTGAAGCTGTAGTAATTCCTCATCTGTTGCATCCTTAATATTGACAAATGACTTGCTTATGGACAGCCACTTCTTTTCTCTGCCATTTGAATTTTGGAGTCACTTTTCACACGATTCACATTTTAAAGTCTTTTATGGTTTATGGTATGATGAACTAATGATTGCTGTGCCATGCATCAACTTGATTTCACGATAACCGCAGAGGTACCAAATTGCCTTTGGGTATGTGTATGTATTCGTGCTTGCTTTTCTGAAAATGTTTATATTGCATGCAGGCCACCTGACTGCAAGAAGCGATGTGTACAGTTTTGGAGTTGTTCTTCTGGAACTATTGACAGGAAGGAAGTCAGTTGACAAAACCAGACCCAGCAAGGAGCAGAGCTTGGTGGATTGGGCCCGTCCAAAATTGAATGATAAGAGAAAGTTGCTGCAAATAATTGACCCCAGATTAGAGAACCAGTACTCTGTAAGGGCAGCCCAGAAAGCCTGCAGCCTGGCATATTACTGTTTGAGCCAGAATCCAAAAGCAAGGCCCTTGATGAGTGATGTGGTTGAAACTTTGGAACCTCTACAATGCAGTGAAGTTTCATCATCACTGACCCCAGCCTTAACCGGTGGTGCTGTTGCATTTGCAATGGGAGGGGTACCTGATTACCGGATGCGTCATAGATTCACCAACAATGTTGGACCTGGTTCTAGTTGTCGGTCTCCTAATCCAAATTGCTCCCCAGGTGGCCCTGCAGCTTGCAGGGTCAGATAAGCATATTGCCTTTTATGTATTTGGTGTGCCTTTTCATCCCCATCCATCTTTCTAAATGACAAGTTCTGATTGTTAAATCATGAGTGAATTTGCTTCCTTGTACCTGATGTACATTCTATCATCTCGATCCCCAACCAGCTGTTAGTTTTTGCTTGCTCACTTGTTGCTTGTATCAATTTTCGAGCATAGTTTGCATATCAATGAGAATTGCCAGATGAAAACAGTTTTTCTTCTTCAGGTTATATCAAGCTTTACATTCTATCTATCAGTAGGTTGAGGAGGTATGCGAGTGGAAATACTGTTGACATAAGAGTCCTTTTTCACCAAAACTATAACTTGATTATTGACATGATTTTCCCTCTCGGACTGTTTTGTATTTGGATGCCTCAACAGATACTAGACGCTGGGAAGAACCAATGAGCATTCTAACTTCAGGCAGGGAGACTAATATGAATAATTAGCCTCACAGTCCTAACATCAATCCATCATGGTTCTGCATAATTTTAAATATTACATGGACCCCAAAAAACGTGATTAATTTGAAAATATGGTGCTTATCACAACCTCTTTAGCCCCTCTTTGGATGGTTTCATATCTGGGGCCAGGCATCACAATCAGCCAGTGTTGACTTGAAAGCTTTCTTCTGTGAGGCCTGGTGATTCGTTGTAATGGTTAAACCCCTTTTGTCTCCATCACGGCAGTGCATGATACCGTATAATAGAAAGAAAAAAAATATCCATTTCAATGACCCACTAACTCTTCTCCACACCTCTGCACCACAAAATTTGATTCCCTAATTTTAACTCTTTTCACTCTGAGTTTCTGTCCGCCTATGTATGTACAGCGTGCAAGCATTCTAGCCTGTCCGTCGTGTATAATTACTGAGATGAATTATTCCATGAAACTAGCAGTATTGGTGATATTTTTGTTTATCCCAGGCCAGTTGATCATCAGTCCTGGTAAGTTGATTTCTGAGAAAGATTTTCAAACTTTATTTTGACTCGATAATGACACGGAGTTAACGTTTGACAGTAACTATTATGCAGTTCAGCCATCTCCAGTAAACACATCATTAACAGCCGGAGAATTCCGGCCTATGGAGCCCGCAGAGTACAGGCTAATTGGAAGAAAGGGAGATGATCATGATGATGATTTGTGGAGAAGAAGGCTAGCACCTTTCCAGCTGTGTTTGCTATGCAAGTGCTGTGCTGGGGCAGCAACCACCAACTGTGCCACTATGCCTTGCTGTTTCGGCATCGATTGCCAACTTCCTAACAAGCCTTATGGGGTTTGTGCTTTTGTACCTAAGACCTGCAATTGTACCTCATGTGCTACTGTCTAGCTACTGCTTTTCATATGCATCAAAACCTGTCCATGGCTTAACGCATATAATGTTTGTACGAGTACACCAATTGATACCTGCTGTTCATGATCATGTTGATTAATTACTTTAGTGTACATATAGTAATTTAAGCATTAAAATTATATGGGATGTGATGAGTTCGTTGAAAACCTCACAAAGATTATGGTCCTCTTAAAGCTGCTTTCCAAGGCCATGATGGACTGAAAGACATAAAAGGTTATGAGCTTGGGCAACTAGAACACCTACAAAAACAAGTTTTCTAGAATTTAAGAGAACCTTCTGATGTTTAAGCTAATGTTAATGGTGGAGGAAATGAGCTTTAGAAGGTTATGTTGTATGTGTTTGCAGTGGAAAGCTTAAAGAGCAAAGCTTGAAAAGAAAGAAGATGTCATTTTTCTACGAAAAAGTTGATTATTAAGGAGATCTTTATGAAGGAAAGAGCCCCCGGGTTAAAAGCTGTTTATATAGCCTTGGAATTATCTGAATGTGTCCATGCAAGGATATGATGATTAATGTGCTTGTTTTCTATAATTTTGGACTACTTAGAGATGAAGACTAGAGTAACAATATGCCACTGTAAAAGTTATCTCATCTCGGTTCTAGATTTTGTTGGCTATTTATTGTTAGTGATGATAACATAACCAATCTTTAGAGGACATGTTTCTAATATGAGTATCTTTATTTAATGCATGTATATTTTATCTATATGGTTGGTGGCAAGTTGACCAGGTTTAACTAAAGGGTGGTGCATTCAAAAGCAACAGTTGGTTTCAGGGTATTCGTCCCATCCAGGGCTAGATTTATCTAGGATCTTTATGAGTATTCTATTTGAGGGTTTTGTTGTGTTGGGCTATATGAACACCACAAGTTTAATTCGATGGTGGGTGTTTTGGGTTTTGGATGCCTGAGTGAGCTTCATGGCCTATTATAGCTTTGTGCCCGTGTTCCTTGCAGGCCTTATCATGAGCTCTAGGATATGGGCCATTTGGTTGGGGTGTAGACCCTAGACCCATCAATTGCCCTTTCAAATCTTTATAGTATGGCTAGCATCAAGGTTTTACTTGTTGTGGGATATGTCATGTCTTATTTCATATTCGAGGATGACGCGTGTTTTTCTATTGCACTCTCTTATCTCATTTATGTGGATTTGAGGTAATCCTCGTTAGTCTTTTTATATGTGTCCCCTGATCACACTTTGTTGTTCTTTTAACTGGTTTTTTGTTTCATTTCCTTAGATGTGTCATTATGACAGAACATGTGTTGGAAACCAAAAGGTTGGTGTGTGAGCATATAAGTGAAGGCCAAGGGTTGATGACTTCAAAAATTCTAATTGCATGTCATCCCTCTACTACATTTCCTAACAGCGACACACTTGTCGAGGGATAATTGAACTAAGTTGTCTAGTAAGCTAAACAATGCTAACATGGTCTCCCATGTTGGCATGTCTATATAAAGCCATACGTCGGCCTTCTTCTTTATTTTCACTACTTTCATTAATTTTCTCTCTCTAGGTGATTTTCAATGAGAGAATGTTATTCTTATTACACCACTAATGCCACCAATTTCTACCATTTATAATTGTTTTAAAACACCAAATATTCATTTAGGTACTCACAAAGAGATCTTGAGTGGTTTTGTTCATTGTATGGATCATTTTGGTGCCGTTTTAGCCATTGTTTAAGTTTTTTTTTAAAAGGATTTTAGATGGTTGTTTATTTTTTTGATGATCGATACTCATTCTTTATCAAGTAACTCCCTAAATCACATTCTTAAAACTCTTTAAGTATGGTATATTCTTAAGTAGTTTTTTGATCAAGAACTACCCTAAATGGAGGCCTCTAGTGGGAGAGTCCTAAAACCTAGGTAGGGCTAGGGAACCCCCAATTAAAACTAAAAGGCAATAAAGGGTGCTAAAATAGCCTTAAGACCAACTAGAGGACAATACTCGAATGAGGTGTCCATGATTTAGATAGCTAAATGTTAGGCATATTAACAAAGAGTCAACATAGAAAAAAAAACGTTATAGGTTGAGAAAAACAATGTCTAGTCTATTAGGGCCTAAATAGAGGGTAAAAGATTACATCTCCCCTTTTCGTGTTCAGATAAGGATATATATTCCCTTTATTAGGGTTTATGAAAAGGCTTTTTCACCATTACAACCTTTATGCTAGTTAGTTACACTAGAATAGATGGGTTACCATGAATACTTTAAAAAATTACATGATGCGGCATGGTGAAAAACCCTTATCAAGGGTTTTCATGCACTCCCATCAATTGATTGCATGTACTAATAAGACTCAAGAAATGACATGGATTTATATATTTTTTTTCTCTAAGCAAAAAGTCTCATTAAAGGAGTAATTAAGAGAAAGATAAATCTAGCAAATGAGTGGAGGAACACGTGGCTCATTATTGATCTTAAAAGGGTGTTTGTATAGTCAACCCTTAATATATTTAAGGTTGTTTATGCTTTTAGAGAACCTTAGTTGGATTATACAATGATAAGCCCACTTTGACCTTGATAGAGAAGTTGTTGTGCAACTAATTGTGGACCTGCAATTCTCAGTATAAAATTAATCCTTTAACTCTGAGTGTACTTTAATGGGTAATACACTCAAGCCTTTCTTTTTATTTATCTTATTTGATGATTTTTTAAATTTAAATTTGAAAACCTAGGCCAAAGAGAAGTCCCCAAAAGAGACATGACCTCATATAACGCTGATTTAGAGATTCCACTTCATCTAAGAAGTATAGTTCTTGTTCCACTATTGATAGCTTGCCTTAAATAAAAAGAAATAAAAATATGAATTGATCTTATCGACACGATAAGTTCTATGGATTTTAGAGAAGTAATGTCCATATTGGCAGCTAAGTTTTAGAAAAGAAAGAAGGGTTCCTGGGTTTGATGATGAGACTCTTTCTACCTTTTCTTAATAGCCTTTCGTATAGGGGCTTGGTGTTTCCTCGAATGCTAGATAAGATCCAATACCATTACCATATGTTACAACTGTTACCATTTTGTACGATTTGAGGAGAATCCCACATTATAATAGTTAACAATAATGCTCAACATTGAGATATTGAAGTTTCTCTCTCAATTCCCTAGAGACATAGATAAAGATGTAGGGAAACTTACTCATTAGATATGGATCACTTCCTAAATAGCCTTTATTATGAGTTTGCACTCAACTTTTCCCAAGTCATTATTTTTATTATTGTTATTGTTTTTTATGCCTTACCAATCTTTGTTTTAGATGGTCTTATTGTAGAACCACAATGATTGATATTGAGAGTCTGAGTGTAGGGAAATGGTCTAAGTGATATAGATGTTATAGGAGAATGGCCAAGCGTTGATGACTATAAGGTTAGATAATATAGGTTATAAGGGACTCTAGCAGATCTAGAGAATCAATCGAGGACTATCTAAAAGGTTTTCACCAAATCCTTATAGGAAAAAGGATGTATTGGTTGTGAAGCTTCAAACAGATAAAAAGTCTATATTAGTGATAAAAAAAAATAATGATTGGGGAGCTAAAGTTGATTCTTATTGTGGTTAGGAGTGAAGCTGGTGAAGCTTGAGCAAAGTCATCTCATTTTCATGTTATAAGGGATGTTCTAGATGTGTTCTTAAATATGTTTGATAGGACTGATGCCTTGAAGGAGGTCATGAATGAAAAACCGGTTAAAGTGATGAACAAGCTTCACCTTTTTATTTTTTCCAAATAGTTGGTAATGGACTTTTTTCAAGTCTTTCACCCTACTCTCATGCTCGAACTTAAGGAGATATTTCATAGACATGTTGTCATTATCTCTAAAAATGAGTATTTAGTTAAGGAACTTGATGAAGATATTAGAGATGTTCTAAGAAATATAAAGGAAGATCTAGTCAAAAGGATGCAAAGAGATTAACCATTGATGGAGAAGGAGCCCAATCAAGTTGTTTAGGTGGTGGATGCCAATGACTTAAAAAATGGTGATGATGGAGAAGAATGTGGATGATGAGACCCACTAGTCCAATCAAGAAATTTGTATTTTTTTTATATTTAAACTATTATATGGCCTCAATCATATGAGATATTTTTGGTGAATGGACTAGATATTTTATCCTCATATGCATTGAGTGAGGGTTAGGTTTATATAGTCTAGGTGCCTAGGTGCAAGTTATCGGTGTGTTAAGCTCAATCACAAGCTTGAATTTAGCTTCCTTGGAAAAGGTCAATTTGACTGTGGGTTTTCGGATCTCTATATCCATAGCGTTTGCATTAGTTGGTATTAAAGCAAGGTTTTAAAATTAGGTTATATCCCTTTATCTTTTAATTTCCATGTTATTTCTTCATTGTCATCATCTAGAACCTTATATGTACAAAACAAAAATTAAAAAAGAAAGATTATTTATGATATGGTTGTTTACAATTAAAAAAAAAGATAAAAGAAATCGGTCAAAGGAAAAAAAATTAGGGTTTAGCCGTCAAAAATAGGGTTTTCATCAAATCTTGGATTCAACAATTCAAATATGAAAATTCTTGATTTTTAAGATATCTTAGTGACTTAACATGATTTCGGGATTATTTAGACATATTTTCTTAGATTAATTCTGAAAATTACAAAAACAATAAATCATAACAAATATAGTGTATTTGCTTAATTTGGGTTATTTAAGTCTTATTACATTACTTTTCTTATTCTTATAATATTTTTTTTAATCTTTTTGTATCGTTCATATTTTGCATGAATTAATTATTCTATTTGTGATTTCATATTCATAGTTTTGTATTAATATTTTTTTGTTTTTATTGCTCTTTTAGCCTATATATTATTTTAAATTACACTACTAAGTTAATTTTTCTGATTAGTTCCTTAAAGAACTGAAATCTTTGAGATTGAGTGCTAAAAAGTAAAAGGATAAGCTTATTATAGTGAAAAGCCAAAATTTATATGAAACACGAGAGGAGTGACATCTATTGAGTGTAAACACATGAGGGAGTGTGTGAGGATATATTTCTCTTACCACTAATGTGATTTTCATATCTTGATGATGTCAATCAAAAGCGGATAATTACCGCCGAAAGATAAGAATAATCCAAATAAGATTATTTGGCTATGCAATAACAATTAGAGATGATAAACATGAAAGATTTTATAAACTTCAATGATTGAATGAATATGGAGAAGTAAGAGTTACTAAACAGGTTCTGATTTTTTTTGTTGGAAAAAATAAAGATGAGGTTTTATGTAATGTGGTTCTTATGCATATTGCTCATTTATTATTGAGTAGTCCTTGGAAATTTCATAGGAAGGTCAAACATAATGGGTTAAGAACATATATTATCTTGAAAAGGATGGAAAGACTTTCATACTTGTACCTTTGTCGCTTATGTAGGTTTATGAAGACCAATTGAAGCTGAAAAAGAAAGGTGAAGCAAAAAATATAGAAAAACCATGTAAAGGTATAAGAAAGATTGAAAAAAATAGAAGCATTGAGAGAAAAAATTTAGTCAATGTAGAGAAAAATATGGTTTTAGCTAAGAGAGAAGAGAGAAAAAAAAAGAAAAAAAAAATAAAGAGTAAGAAAAGAAGAGAGTGACAAAAAAAACAAGATAGTTTTCATATAAAAGGGAATGAGATTAAGAATGTTTATTTTTCTAGCATGCCTCTGATTTTATTTATGTATAATAAGGCATATTTTAACACTAATGAACTTGATCTTTGTATTTCTAGTGTTTGTGTTTCTTTATTACAAGATTATAAGGATATTTTCCCTGATAAGATTCCTAGTATGCTTGCCAAGTGAGTTGAGTTCATAAAAATGTTCCCATTTATGATAAAATATAAGCAAAGTAATGAAAGTATTGTGGTTGATGCACTATCAAGAAGGTATGTACTTCTTTCAACTTTAAATCTAAATTATTATGATTTGAGTATGTGAAAGATTTATATAATAATGATATTGGTTTTAGCCAGATTTATAAAGCATGTGAGAATTTGCATTTGATAAATTTTATAGGTTTGATGGTTATTAGTTTAAAGAAAAAAAGATTGTGTGTACTTAATTGTTATATGCCTTGCTTGTTCATGAAGTTTATGGGGTCGGTTTAATGAGACACTTTGGGGTTACTAAAACTTAAGATCACTAAGTTATCTTATATAGGGAGTGTTATGTTTTGATCTCGTTACATGTTATTTTGGTAAATGTAACAAATAGACAGACATTAAATATAACATAAACTATATAAAGGTATTTGAGTGATCAAGAGATGATTCATCACCCTTGGTGAATTAGAGAAAATGTTCCACATGTTCTCAAATAATATTGATTATCAAATTCTTGCGCAAGGTGGAATGAGATTTGAAAAGAGTTTCAAATCTTATTCAAATTATCAATGACTATAATGTTATGAACAAATATGATTTGACATAGCAGACACACTCCATACTAAAATGTCTAAATCAGAATATTATTGATGAAAGGATAAT
>Ga0307512_10008112_pt1 | contig 10286 bp, 6 predicted proteins | sample 14_EM_MG_FD_200267 | JGI IMG/M metagenome (GOLD analysis project Ga0307512, IMG submission 200267) | Populus trichocarpa ectomycorrhiza microbial communities from riparian zone in the Pacific Northwest, United States - 14_EM | ecosystem: Host-associated > Plants > Roots > Unclassified | place... | reverse complement strand
GGGTGGTAGGGGTTTTTTTTGTTTAATCATACTCGCATTCGACCCATGTAGATCATGGCGGCGTACATTTTGCCCAGTTTTTCTCGTCCGCAGTCCGCGCAGTGGCGGCACGTTGCAAGCTCCCCTTTTGCCCTCCGCCCAGGCCTGTCCCAAGAAAGAGTAGACGCGCCCAAGGGAATTGACGAAGGAAAGAACAAAAGAAAAGCGCGCCCCGTCCCCTACTTCTCGTCTGCCGGCGCCATGAACGAGGGTGTGGGTAGGAACAGCGGAGGTCCCTTTCCAGCGCCCACCTCGTCCTCAGCACCTAGCGCCTCCGCCTCTTCCTCCCGCTCCTCTTGCCGCTCCCGACGCTCCCGGAGCTCCCACTCAGACACCTCACTTCCGGCGTCGCCTTTTTCTTCCAGCGGTGGCACCAGTATTCCCACGTCCGTGGAGGAGAGAAAGTCCAGCACTGCCCGCCCGCATCTCCTATCGGCCAGCAGGTCCCGGACCGTCCACCTGCTCTTCCACCTCTTGGTCCCCTTCAGCACCTCCGCCCACGGAATTTTCTGCTGCGCCTTCCATTCCGGACACACCTTGAAGAGATGATCTCTCGTTTGCGAGGGGCACTTGCACCACCAGCACTGGGCATCGGGGCGAACCTTCGCCCAGTGCAGGTACTGTCTGGTGCGGGCGTGTCCAGTCTTCAGTTGGCGGTACCTCGAGGCGAGCCTCTTGTTGCTGTTGGCTACCGCGCCATCGGGTTTCTGGCTCTTCGGCATGCGGTGCTTGGCCTTGGAGGTGCGCCGCCCGGCCCATGCCTGTGCCTCAGTCCACTTCTTCTCCGAGATCTCCCGCTTGAGGTTTGCGAGGGATCGTGGGAGCAGCCCTGGGTACTCCACCCCGCGGGCGCCAGGCTTCTCCGCTGCAGTCTTCGCCCACTCGTCAGCCTTCTCGTTGCCGGCGATTCCTTTGTGCGCCGGGCACCACCGGATCTCTATGGTGATCCCTGGCCTCGCCCGACGCAGAGCGGCGATGTGCCTTCGAGCCTTGATGGCGTATTTCTGCCCTGGTCCGGGCTCATCGTCTGCCATCCGTCTGATGGCTGCCTGTGCATCCGAAATGATGGTGACTCGCTCCGGAGTCGTGTTCCTTTGCGTTGCGGGGTGGTGGTAGGTTGGGGCGGCTGGTAAGTGTGTGGAGAATTGCCGCGCCGGGGTGGGTGTCGCACGTAATGAGGGAGGCTGCCGGGGGTGGATCCTCTTGTTGGTGGATGCTGGTGGACGAACACGGCCTGGGTTTCTCTCGGCCGGATAAGCGACTGAAAGTCAGGAGTTCTGCGCTGACGGGATGCGGAATTGGCCGGATCCATCGCTGCTACCCAGCGCGGGGAGAGCTAGAGGTGGAGAAGAAGGTAGGTTTATCGAAGTCGTGGGGTGTTTGGTGTCGCGGGCTGACTGTGAACATCGTGCAAGACAGCATGTATTCTCTTGTCATCGTCGCCTTCGGCCGTCTTGATCACCTATCGCACTCGATTCCAGTCCGTCCCCCACATGAAGACTCTCCTTATAGAGCCGCGCCATACCCTACACGTGACAGCCCAGGGCCCAGGTTCGGTGCACCCAACTCAGCTATCCGCTATCAATCCTCCAGCTCCTTCCGGCGTCGTCCGTGCGCAGTCCCCTCACCTGAGACCCTCCTCGCACCCACGTCGAACATGTCCAGCGATGTCAAGGCCACCTACAAGCACGGCTCCGTCGAATACCTACAGTAGTTACCTCCAAACGAAAATACCACTCATGCGAAAAGCATTTGACCCTCAACCTCCTCGCATACAACGACGCACGCAAAACCGTCTCGGAACGGAGCCACCGGATGTTGGAAATGCTTCTCGCCGCTCCGGCGTGGTGTGCCGAGGGAAGCGACGCCATAGCCAAGGCGACGGTAGCAGCGCTGACGTCATCGCGAGCAACGCCATGGCAATGGCAGGGGATCCTGGTCACGACAGGCATTGTGCGACGGCTTGGCATTCTTTCATAGCTGCGTCTTTCTCATTCTTCCTTCTTTACTCTTACATACTTTTGATATAGAGAAATAAGATACTTTACACGTCTACGCTGAGCTGATCCATTACACTCTAACGATCAAACATCTCTCTCTCTCTCTCCTTTTCTCTCTCATTACCTATGAAGACTCCGTCAAAGCAAAAGGTGATCGGGCAAAGTTTAACACCGGACAACAATAGCGGTTGGTATCGCACGCGCACCTCGGAGTCTCATGCAGCGACAAATGTGCCGTCTCTCAAGGCCGAAACTCGGCCGTACCGGCCTTCGCCGAACATGTGAGCGCTTCCACCCGACTCTGTGCGACTTCTACGTCGCAGCCCCGAATCATCTCTGCCTTCGCTCACCCTTCAACCTCTGCTTTGACAGCAGGAACCTCGGTCTCGAACTCTATCGGGAGGCTATCGGCCGTAGGAGAGGAGCTTGCTGGCATCCCATACGAGATCGCCGTCGATGCGCCGCTCATGCACCCCGTCGGAACACCACCTGACAAGTCCTACACCGTAGTCTACGAGCGCCGACGGACTCGTTTACTCGAGCGGGCTGTCGCTGCTATCACCAAAGTGCTGTCGGCAGGGCCCTCCACGAGCACGAAGCTACGCTCGCCCACCGTGAGGTCCAAGTGGCCTCCACTACCAACACGGGCCTAAATTCACCACCGGGGATGCGCGCCCAGCATCATGCGTTCCAACTACAGAGCACCGACGGGGTGGCATGGCGGACCTGACGGACTGGGGCACGAGGCGAAAGCGGAGGCACCAGCGTGGGGACTGTGCTGACTGGATTGTGAGTATCGGGGGCATCAGGCTCCACCTGGCGAGGCTAGCTTTTCTGCGTGGAAGAGGTATACCCGGCGCACCGGCATTACCGACGCATCCTGCATGGCCGACGGCGCCTCATTGTGCCCACCAGATCTAAGATGGAGATGCATCTAATTCTGCAGTTCCCGTGGGAGAGTAGGATGGCGTGCCGCATGCACAGCCTGGGATGAAATGGCTAGTGGATAGGAAGAAAGAACTTGGCATTTAACAGACACAAGGTGTGTACTACAGCGGCAACCGAGCTCACGAGAACCCACAGTTAGCGAGGCGCACAACCAACCGGGCCCGCCAACCGCTCGAGAGCCCACCGGAAGGCATAGAAGCAAGCATCAGGGCGGCCTTCCGAGCACCCTGCCATGCGCGGCATCAGGCGTCATATGAAGCGGTCTACAGAAGCGGACTACCGAGTTGCCCACCGAAATTGATGGCACATCCAACGACATACAGAGTGACCTACCCAACCATGGGTTGCGAAATTGCCCCACAGTTGAGCCCTGCGGGAGCTGCTGCAAACTGGTAATATCCGGTCTTCCAGCAGGTGTCGTTCTCCGTCAGGCTATTCACTGCAGAGGTTTTTGGTGCAGCAAGCGGGGATATTGATGGACGGTTGATGGCAATGTCTTTCCATTGTCTTCGTTGTCTATTGTCTCGCCGTATTTCAGGGGAAGTCCGGCGCAATCGTACATATCTCATGGAGCGCGTATCAAGATACTGCTTCTCCAGTGTTTACGGTTCCCACGGGAATGTCTTTAGCACGGCGGAGAACCGCGTGAGACTTCCCTCCCTGACGCGCTGTCCAAATTAACTCTTCCCGCAGCCCTGATGGAGAGCGCCTCTTTGAGGATGTACTTGATTTTACCTTTGGACAGTGTACCACGAAAACCGACGCACGTGCGCGCTGCGGTTATGAGAGTCCTCGACGACTATACAGGGAGCATAACGGCGCGATGAGAGAAGCCGAGCGGCAGACATGTGCAGTTAGAGGGCGGTCTCGCGGGTTGTGTGAGATGGAAGTGCATGAGCCTCGATCGTCGCCGCTATTTATGCCGACTTCGAGGGAGAGCGAAAAGAAAAGCTCAGGTTGAAATATCGAGGTGAAGAGAGTGAATTGAATTGGGGATACACCATCGTGGACACAACATTCTCTCTATATGCGGGGGCCTCAGGGACTCGCCAGGGAATCGATTGAAGGATTTCTCCCGAGAATATACTCAGAGGCTCGACCAGCCATCACCTCCGGACGCACTGGCAGACACAACACTCGCCCCACGTAGGGCGGTTCTTCGGCCCTCAGTTATGCAGCAAGCGTGTCCAATTCGGCGATTTCGGTGGCTCCTCCTCGTTCCAGCCCCCGGGCCTTCCCTCGCATCCGCGTGGCCTATCAACTACATACCGGCATGTCACCACCACTTCCGATCCACAAGTTTACGTTTTTTCTTTCACGCGGTTTTAGTTCGATGAGAATTGATCATAAAAGGGAGGAACATAGATACATGATAAATAAGGAAACACCCCGGTCCCAGATGTTGTAGTATCTCACTCGTTGCTTAGTCATGGCGGCAGACATGGGCCTACCCCTATAATTCTCCTTTCTCTCGAGGCTTCACCATTACTTAGACAATACATACGATCATCACCTCCCGCAACCAACTTGCCTATTACCCAATATGGTTGAAATGTATAAATCGAAGTATGGATCCATCGAGAAACTCTCCTCGAGCAACTATGACACCTGGAAACCGCTTATTTCAGCAATCCTCTCAGCAATCCTCGCCTTCAAGATCGTCACAGGCGAAGAAACCGAAGACGATCTTCCTGTCGGAAACTCTCCGGCGAACATCGCCAAACGCGAAAGCTACGAGAAGCGACAAGCTCTGGCAACCGCAGCAATCTTGCTCTCCTGCACCCACGAGGTCAGCACCTACCTATCCGGCATTACCGATCCGAAAGCAATGTGGGATACACTCGCGGAGCAACTCAGCAGCGTATCTTCATTTGGCCGACGAGTCACAGTCGGCAGGAATTTCAACAATGCCCGTCCGAAGACCGGTGAGAGCATCTCAGCATATCTCACTCGTCTGAACGATATGCGAGTTCTGCTTGCTGGAACGGAAGGAGCTATATCCGATGAGAAGTTTCTGTATCACATCTACCTTACGGCTCCGGAGCAATACCAACCAATTCTCGACACGATGCGGGGGTTGCCCGCTGGTATGGCTACTATCGCATCTGTGTCTCGAGCTCTCCGAGATGCCGAGCAGAACAAACCGGCCAGGAAAGCCAACGAAGATGGAGCATCTGGTACAGCACTATTTGCTCGTGGAAGAGGAGGAAGAGGAAGAGGAAAAGGAAGAGGTGGAAGAGGAAACCGAAACGGAGGAAGAGGTGGAAGAAGTGGGAAAGGACGAGGGAAGCAGCCAGAGCAGAAGATTCAACATTGTTCCAACTGCAACATGAACAACCATACTACGGAAAACTGTTGCAAGTCCCCGAAATCGTCCAAGCGTCCGTACAGCGCCGGCGATGATATTGTCTGCTACTACTGTGCGGAAACCGGCCATCCGAAGAAACTGTGTCCAGTATGGAAACGAGTACAAGAGACGTTCAACCATCGCAACCCCGAAAGAGCACTACTCGCAAACGGCGTTACCGATGAGATTGCGGTTCCTACAGGCTACGATCTACTGCGGCTCCAACGGCGCATCTAAGACAATCTATTCAGGAGTCTCAGTTCCTAAGACCAAGCATATCGATATCCGGTACCACGTCAGTCGCGACCGGCAAGAACGCGGAATTGTCGCCTTCAACGACATCTCCACCGATGACAACCTAGCCGACATCATGACCAAGGCTCTCGGTCCCGACAAACACCAACATTTTGCTACCGGTATCGGACTACACTTGAAGATCTGAAGGTTTATACGTCCTCGTTTTTATATGCGCTTGCTGCTTCGTTTTCACGGGATATACGGGACGCAGCAAGGGAGGAAGTGTTGTTACAATATCTCGCTCGTTGCTTAGTCATGGCGGCAGGCATGGGCCTACCCCTATAATCCTCCTTTCTCTCGAGGCTTTAGCCTTACTTAGACAATCATACGATCATCACTTCCAACACCAGATAGTCCACTATTTTCGAGTGATATGTCACCTATGTTCCGTATTTAAGACCCGGTAAGGCACAGGGTGTGTGCACGCGTCGTGCAACTACCAAAAAGTTGTCAAACCGCTAGGGCGCACCCGGCGGCAACTCCGGCCGTTTCCCAGCCGCAATAATTTATAGATTGCCCCGACATATGGAACACTAGAGAAGGTGCGGCTTTCTTCTGTTCTTCCCTTTGTTAATTTCCTTGGACACAGCTACTCTTTCTTGGGACAGGCCTGGGCGGAGGGCAAAGGGGAGCTTGCAACGAGCCGCCACCGCGCGGACTGCGGACAGGAAACCCGGGCAAAATGTACGCCGCCATGATCTACATAGGACGAATGCGAGTATGATTAAACAAACTTATAAGGTCCCCCTATAAACGCCACTGTTATAGGTAATAGCGCGCTTAGGGACTAGCGCGACATCAAATCGCGCTTGTGCATAAGGACCGAATTTTCGCGAGCACCTCGCTCCGCCCGCAGAATCTTCTATCTACAAATCTGATTTGCATGCCAACGAAAGTCGTACTCAAGTCCGCGACTTCATCACCATCACCCTCGGTGCCGGTAATTTTCGGGAAAGAAATGAGATAACTGTGCAGAGGTTTCCCTACCATTCCAGCACTTCCGATTTCCTACAGCTGGTAGTGCGGCCAGTGCGGTCATTTATGCGGCGCGGCGTGCGGCTGGTGGAAAGCTGATGATCATCTCACGCTGCTGTACCGGACCGGAGGTGTTTCCTGAGGTTGATACAGAGTGTAATTTCATTGTGGTGAAGGGACCGAGAGAACCAGCCGTCTAAATGCGAAATACGATAGTAGAATGGGGATAGGACTCTGTGAATAACCGCGTCGAGGTTCGCTCGAACCAATTACGGCGTACAACCCGTCCCAGTTTTCGCTCCTCAAACGCAGCGCGCACCTAGTTGTTTCTCAAGTTCCTCCCAGCGTGGGTTGCTACGCCGTATGCGCGTGGGTAGGTTGATTCGCTTGCAGTAGCAATGCCTTATTCAGTGAAAACCTCGATGATTAGTAACTTGCAGTAATAGTCTGGTAATCTCACAGCGTACCTTCTTCCATTTCATGACCTGCTTCTTTTACCGGAGCCCGTACTGTACTCGTACCTCACGTGTAGGGTTCTGTTGCCCACTATTCCCATCGTGCACCCCATGTTCTGCCTGACAATATTCTGAGCTTAAACTGAACTGTTCTAAATCCCTTGCCTCTGTAGGAAGAGGCCGCTGGCAGAGGAACCCAGCGAGGAAGCACAGCAATCGGGTGTTTGCGCCTTGGCCGTTGTTTGAATTAACCAGTGAGCACGTGTTGGGAGTTCTAGACGTATCGGCAGTTGGCTGTAAGGAAGCTTGCGAGAGGATTGTCGTGAGGAATTGTACCGGCTGCACGAGCTTGATGTTTGGTCGTCCGCCACACCAAGCCGAGCTGAGATACCCCTGGGGCTGATCACCTGACGTTACAAAAATGCCCGTGCGCTAAGCCTAAGCGGTCTAGCCCGCGCCAAGCGCGTCACGACCTACATATTACTGGCGTTTATAGGGGGGACCATGAGTGAGATAATACGGTAAATAGGTGCCACAGGGGAATTGGGTGCCGGAGGTGCCACCGCTGTTCCCACCCACGCCCTCCTTCATGGCATCGGCAGATGGAGGTTAGGGGGTGGAATACGACTTCTTTTGTTTTTCCTCTTGTTTGTACTCTTTTCCCGCGGGAATTCCTTGGTGCGCAGCCACTTCTTGGGACAGTTGCAACATGCCGCCACTGCGTGGGCAGCAGACAGGAAACGGGCTGTACATATCCTCGCCGTGATCTATCAAAGTCGTATGCGAGTAATATGATTAAACAAAAAAATTCTATTTCCGCTGCTGCAACGCGCGCTATTCCCAATCAGGGGCTCTCCCAACTCTAGCCGCCCTCGCTCAACTCTGGCGCTTAACTCTCCGTCGCTGCGCCCTCCACCTTTGAGCGGGACAAGTGCTTTCAACAGTCGCCATTCTTCTCGTCGCCGTTCTCCCGTTGGCTAATGGCTCGCCGCCATTCTCTCGTCGTTGTTCCGGTCACTCGGATTCCGTCTCGGTCCTAACCTCAGGACGTACTTTGTGAAGCCTGCACTCGAGTATCGAAACCACTCCACTGGCTGTCCTTCCATACGTCAGAGTTTGTTGCAGTAGGTTTGACCTTTACATACCTGCTCACCAGCAGCTAGCTCGGTGCCCCAGTGGCATCTTCTTTCGGTTTTCATTGAAAGGATCGCATTGAATTGATTGTTAGGGTCGGAACCGTCCAAGCTGCCATTGCGTTGTCGACTTAATTCGTGCTCCTCCCCTTGAATTGGCTGTTAGGGTCGGAGCCGACCAAGCTGCTATTGTGACGCAGACTCAGTCCGTGCTCCTCCCCTTCGTCTCCCCAATGGTTGCTCTGCTCGCTGAGCTCTCACCATTTTTGAACTCACTATATTCGTCAAAGTGTACTCGAGTCTTGAAACGACATCCTCGACTATTCTTGCATACGTTAGAATTTGTTTATGTGGGTTCGGAGTTTACGTACCTGGTTACCGGCAGCGAATTCGCTCGGCATGTCGGAGGAATGGAGGGGAACGAGCGAGAGCACAATATATAGTATTTGAGCACGCTAGCGTCTTGGCATCGGCAAAACTCACAGAAACGAAAAGAATCTTCCCGCTGCTTCGAGCCGTTCTTGGAACGGGCAATCATTCGAACATGGGACCTTTGCAGTCAGCTGTACAAAAGACGGCAAACTGATCTCCGCCTCAAAAGACGGCTTCCCGTCATGACAATGTTCCCTGGTATCTTTTGTTTTGTCAAAAGAAATCCGTCCGAGATTCCCTACTCCTTGACACCCAGCTCCTCGGCTTCCTGCCCCATTTCCTCTTCCCTTCTCCTCTGCTCCCGGATTTCCCATTCTGACTCATCCCCCACAGCCCAGCCAGGGATCAACCTTTCTACGGTGGGCCTTGGTAGAGTATTATGAACTTATTTCTACCAATGCGGCTTCGAGAGCTGGAGTCTCACTGGAACTTTGCCAGCACCCAAGAGATAGTCGCTCCGTTCAAATTCTGCTCTTCGCCTGCTCGAGTTTGGGAAGTTGACATTGATTAGGTGCACCTAAGATCGATCTTACACCATCGCCACCTATTTACACCTATCCCTCCGAGGTCACAGGGTAATACGTTGACATAACAGCTATCCCACTCAGATGGCGACTATAGAAAAAAGAGTGAATGTCAGAATAATGGGCGTCCGGAGATGACGGACCAGAGGCAACATGTGCGGAGATGACAGCAGCCTTAGTCTCTAAGCACCGGCTCGGGAGACAGTCTTCCGTCCTCTCCCCTTGGCGAGTCCCTCAGGCGCGTTGTATATAGAGAGAATGTTTTTCCTTCGACGTTGTATAAATCAATCAGTTCACTACCTTCGTCTCTATCGATCCCTATATTCCAACAGTGAACTCCAGCGGGAGAGCTCTACGCTCTACTACAAGTAGCAACCCGGCAAATGAGCAATATGATACGACGTGCAGCAAGCAACTGTCGAAGGGGCGAGGAACGGGCGAGCGCTTCAACGAGCGAACGCCGGGGATGAAGGCGGCCGAACGCTAAACGAGTGAACGCCGGAGACGGAAGCGGCGAAATGCTGAACCAGCGAACGTCGAACAGGCAACAGAGGCGGCAGACGCTGGACAGAGAAAAAAGGAACGGACCGAACGCTGGACGAGCAAACGCCGTGGACAGAGGAGCGGGCCGCAGGCTGGGCGAACGGACGCCGACAGTGAATATCCTGTCTATCCTGCGAATTGGGATCCTTCTCCATCCCTGCTCCTTTCCTTCTCGGCGATCAATTCTCCCAGAATGAAAGGAGCAGGGACGGAGAGGGATTTTGATTGGTAGGATAGACAGGATAACAAGATATGTATACAAGTTATACAAGTTGCATGAGAGAGAAAGAAGAACAGACAGCTCGCAGAAGAGAGCCCATCTTATATACATGCGTACTCACACTCATACCCGTGCTCGCGCAACTCACATGCGTACTCATACTCACACACGAACTCGGATGCGTTCACACTTCTCTCATGCAACAGAACAGAACAACCCTTCTCCAGGGATCCAGTAGGTACTACCAGCTGAAGACAGGACACGCCCGCACAGGACAATACCTGCACTGGGCTAAGGTCCGCCCCGATGCCCAGTGCTGGTGGTGCAAGTGCCCCTCGCAAACGAGAGACCACCTCTATAAGGTGTGTCCGGA
>Ga0307512_10008110_pt1 | contig 10287 bp, 16 predicted proteins | sample 14_EM_MG_FD_200267 | JGI IMG/M metagenome (GOLD analysis project Ga0307512, IMG submission 200267) | Populus trichocarpa ectomycorrhiza microbial communities from riparian zone in the Pacific Northwest, United States - 14_EM | ecosystem: Host-associated > Plants > Roots > Unclassified | place... | reverse complement strand
CAAGTCTTCTCTCGCCCTCGCTCTTAACACCATATTCACGGCGACGCCGAAACCTGCTCGTCTCCAGAAGAACCTACGACCAATTGTTTACAAAATACATACTAGGACTCGAACTCACCTACACTGAGACTGGAATTAGTATATCCCAGCACGGCTACATTGAAAAGATCCTACTACGATTTGGAATGTCTGACTCCTGACCTGTCGCCACACCAATTGACCCGAATATGCCACTACGGAAAGCGGAACCAGGCACAGTAATCGAGGATATCAGCATATACCAAAGTATCATCGGATTCCTTATGTACGCTGTTACTGGAACTCGATCAGATCTCGCCCACACCGTCACGCTCCTATCACAATTTCCCTCCAGACCGAACGAAGAACATTTACAAGCCACGAAACGAGTATTGCGATACCTACGAGGCACAGCCGACTGGAATCTCCACTACCCCAAAAAGGCAGAAGTTACAACCCTACGCCTTCTGTGCTACAGTGACGCCTCCTACGCTAGCAACCTCGACGATCGAAGATCTTTCTCAGGATACCTTACCAAGCTAGGGGAAGCTGCTGTTAGCTGGCACTCTAAGAAACAGAAGTCAGTAGCTGTATCAACAACGGAAGCCGAATACATGGCTATGTCCTTTGCCAGTCGACACCTTGTATGGCTGCAGCGCGGGCTGCAACAACTTCGGCAACACACCTTATCGACCGTTGCAACCGACAACCACGAAGTAGACTATCTTCTCGGTGGCAACCAAGGAGCGTTAGAACTGGCCAAGAATCATCGGATCTACAATCGATCGAAACATATCGATACCCACTACCATCACGTACGCGAGCTACTCGAAGCTGGCACCTTCGACCTAATGTACGTACCGACCGAAGATAACCTTGCCGACCTGTTCACCAAAACCCTTCCCAAACCTCGACATCACAAACTTGCAGAAAAGATACGCTGTGCCAGCGAGGGGAAGTGTTGAAACAAAACACTGGCACACCTACTTCCGCACCTCTCTCCGGCGCTCGCTGCAACACAATTGCTTCCGGCACCCTACCTCCAGCGCTCGTTGCAGCACACCTCCTTCCGGCGCTCGATCGGTCACGCAATTCTCTCCTTTGTACAATGCGATTATGCGTTATTCTCTCCTTTCGTTATGCGCTATTCTCTCCTTTGTACAATGCGTTTATGCGTTACTCTCTCTTTTGTTATGCGCTATTCTCTCTCCGGCGACGAGCATCTCCGGCAACAAGTATATAAGCCTAGCATTTCCTTACACTCATTTCTTTCTTCTGTGTGTCAAATACGAGTATTTTACCTTACTATCGCTACGTGTCAACCTCCGCATCGAACCTTCCAGTTCATACGACCCCCCTTCCGAAGTTAGTGGCGGCTCGTCAACGCCAGAAAACGCCAAGACTTTCGACCCACACACCCAAAAATCGCGCGAAACGAGCTTCGGAGACAGCACGATGTCAGACGAAGAAGGCACGTCGGCCGCCAAAGCCCCGGTTGTGGCTGGGAGCGCCGACCTGAGCGGAGGAAAAGGGGACTACAGAGAGGAGGAAATGGACGATACCAGTGGAAGCGAGCTGAGCGAGCTCGAGAGCAGCGAGGTGAAAATGAAAGAGGAGGAGGAAGAGGTGGAAGAGTGGGAAGGAAAAAGCTGTGGGAGGCCCAACTATGAGCGCGCCACCGCCGGAGTGGGAAGGCAGCAGAGTACCCCGGAATTCTTCCGGCGTGGTGCCCAACCCAGCATGAGCGAACTGAACATCTTCGACAGACCCGGGAAGACGCCCATGAGGGGAGCGCTCGCGCGCTCACTCTCAGTGGCGGCTGGCAGCAGCCCACAGCAGGTGGGAACAGCGGAGACCCTGAATCCGGCCAAGCATTTCAGTGAGGAAGGGGGAATGGAGGGTGGCGCGGAGGGCGGAGTGGAAGGAAGCAAGGGGGCGGAGGGAATGGAAGAGGCGGCAGATGAGTGGGCGGAGGAGATGGCTGATCAGAGCGTAGGCGAGAGGCCCACCACTTCGACCCCAACCCCCACCCCAGTGCGTTGGTTGACCCCAACCGCAGTGCCAGTAACCCCGACCAAGGGCAACAAGAGAATGGCGGTGGGCACCCCGGCGCCCAAGAGGGGCCGCCGCCCGATGCGTCCGGCCCCAATTGGTTTCGCGGCAGCATCGGCCCTGGAACAGATCCTGGGAGCAGTTGCGAGGGTGGAGAAGAAGATGGAAGAGAAGGTGGCCGCCTTAGAGGCGCGGATCGTGGCAGGAATAGGTGCGCGAGCAGCGGAAGTTGAGGAGAGGGAGAAGAGGTTGGCAGTGAGACTGCTAGCGCTGAATGGGATTGAGACGGAGCTGGCTCAGAAAGGGCAGTGGGAAATCAAGCAGTGGACGGATTTGGCGGCGCTCCTGGAGAGGAGGAGAGTGGAAATTCGGGAAATCAGGGAGGCAGTGGCAGGACTCGCTCAAGCCGCCGCTGCTCCTGAGCAGGCGCCTGCGCCAGCGCCGATATTTTCTCCCCCCAGCACCAGGGAGAGGGCGCCGCCGGGGCCAACAGCGCCAGGAGCCCCCCAGCTGATGGAGAATGTAGTGGCCACGCCGGCCCAGGAGATAGGGGGAGAGGGGGACAACATGGAGGGGGTGGAGCGGGAAGGCTTGTTTGCGTCACAGCATGCACCGGCGCTGGGAGAATCGGCGTCCGCAAAGCAGGGGGGCCCCGGGCAGGAGGGAATAAAGAAGAAGAAGGAGAAGGGCAAGGCAAAGGCGGCGCAAATCGCAGAGCCGGAGGCCCCGTCCCGGACGCCCAGGCGGTCGGCGCACCAGCAGAGGCGGCAGGCAGCACTCGACGCGGCCACGTTGACAGGGGCTGCCTCCGCAGTGCCCCGGTCGATCCTGAAGCGCCCGGAGACAGTGGAAGCGGAGGAGAAGCGGGAGAAGAGGAGGAAGGCAGAGGCAGAGAAGAAGGAGGAGGAAAAAGCAGTGGCAAGGAGGAGGTGGGAAAAGTGGGAAAAGATGACGGAGGCTGAGCAGGAGGCGTACAGCGTGGCGGCTAACCCAATAAAGGCTATGGCGTACGAGACGGAGACGGCAGAGGACGCCGCAACCAACCAGCAGGTCGCCCACAAGGCAGGGATCCGGGCAGTGGAGGAGCAGTGGGAGAGAAAGTGGGGCGGGGCCTGGGCGGTCCCCCAGCAACCCAGCCGCCCGGAGATGGTGGAAGCAGAGAGAAAGGCGGATGAGATGAGAAGGGAAGAGGTGGCGAGGAGAAAAGTAGAGGCGACAAGGAAAGAGGAGGCGAGGAAGGTGGAGAAGGTGGCAGCAAGGATGAGGTGGGAGGTAGGGGAGCTCAGCCAGGAGGAGACGGCCACCTATGACTCCGCGGCCTCGCCGATTAAGTACCTGGCGAGCGACAGCGAGGACCTGACTGAGGTCGCCGCAGGGCAGAGAATTGAGCACATGGCAGGGATGCGGACACTGGAGGACCGGTGGGAGGAAAATCGGGCCCTCGAAGAGGGGCCGCCAGCGCAACTGCGCCCGTAGCAGCAGGCCCACTCGCTGGTGCCCCAGCGGAGCAAACAACAGGGGCAGTTGCCACGCCGGCCACAGCAGAGGCAGGCGCTGGGGGCGGCATCCTCTCCTCAGCGTGCGCTGGCAGCGGCACCGCTCCCCCAGGCCTACTACACCAGGGTCGGACGGAACGGCAAGTTGGAAAAGAAACCCAATGGCCTCGAACAGATCAATCGCTCGCTCCCGTGGGATGAGAGGATGATCGTGATTGAGCGGGCAGCAGGTGCCCCACAGATCACCCCGGCGATGGCGACGAACGTGGTGGCACACATCAATGTCGCGCTCAGCAAGGTGACTCCGCATGTCCGGACAACGGTGGGGAAGATCTCGGCGCGGGGCCCCCTGTCAACAATGGCCCGCGAGGGCGCATCGGCGGCAATGCTGCTCCTCTTCCGGAAAGAGATAATTGAGGCTGCGCGGAAAGCAGACAAGGGAGTCATCGACGTGGCGGCAAATGAGTCGTGGGTGGAGCTGAAGATCCTGGTCCCGTATGCGCAATACCGTCACCCGGAGGGATTGGCGGACCTCAAGGCCCAGATCGCAGCCGAGAATGAGGGAGTGGAAACGGTAGCCCTGCGGTGGATGAGGGCGAAGCGGGTGATCGAGGAACACTTCCAGCGTGGCATACTACCCCACGGGGGGGCATCAGTGGTGTTCAAAGTGCCCAACAAGACGGCGGGCCAGAAACTGACAACGGAAATGTGGGTGGTAGGCAACAAGTTCAAAGCGCTCCAGTTCATCCCAAACAAGGCGGACACAGTATGCGGACGATGCTCGGGGTGGGGACACTCAGAGTTCCAATGTCATCAGGAGGAGCTGGTGTGCGGAATCTGTTCAGGAAACCATTTCACGGCGGGGCACCTGTGCGAGATGGCGACCTCTGGGGCGATCGGACGGGTCTGCCCTCATGCCGTGATGAACTGCCCGGGTTGTGGCGGCAACCACCCTTCGAACGACGCCAGGTGCCGTGCAAAACGCAACGCCATCGCTGTGGCCAGAGGCGTAAGAGGTGAAGCCCATCAGCGTAGACCTGGCTGTTGGAAAGTGGAGGTGCCAACCACCAACGGCACAGCGGAAGACCCACGACTGGTCTCAAAAGCCACCCGACAGGCGCTGGCGAGGGCCCCAGCCGAGGACTGGACGGAGGACCCCGATGAGATGGAAGTAGTTATGGAAGCGGAAACCAGTGGCACCGTCCCCGCCGTAGCTGTCTGATGGCGGGCCACACGGAGCCACCGGTGTTGCTAAAGGCGCTGCAACACAACTGCGCTAGAGGCGGACAGGTTATGGAAGCGGTTATGGAATCGGCAGTAAAAAGGGGGGTCGACCTGGTATTGATCCAAGAACAAAAAAACGGAAGAGAGAAGGACGGCACGCTCTCCCACCCCAGCTTCACTTTCATCAGGGGGGACGAGGGCATGCCAGCGAAGTGCTGGATTGCAATTAACAGGTCCTTGAGGGCCAAGGTGACGGAACTGAAGAACCTGACCAGAGGGGGCTGAAACTATGTACAGGTGGTAGAGGTCTTCCCCCCGGGCGGGGAGGCGATCATCATCGCCAACGTGTATGACCAAGGGGAAGGAAGCGAGGCGATCAGACCAGCGCAGGGCGCGGCCTGGACCGAAATCGCCAGACACCGGAGGGTAATTGTCGCCGGAGACATGAACACTCACAGCAAGATGTGGAACCCCATGGCGACAGGCAACAAGAACCACGCCTTCTGGGAGCAGCTCATCAATGAGGAGAACCTCCTTGTCTGGAACACGGAGGAAGCGATGAGAATGGGACCTGGGACGGAGATCCATTCAATCATTGTCCTCACCCTGTCCTCACCAAATATGGAGCTGAACTGGTGCCTGCTGGGGAAGAGGCGACTGGGTCAGACCATGAGCTCATTGCGTGGGAGGTGCTGGGCACCCCAGACCCAGGGGACGACACAAGCATAGAAACGACGGGGTGGGACATCAGCGGATGGGACCCCATGAATGAAAGTGAGAACGAAGAGAAGGAGAAAAGGAGAAAAGGAGAGAAAGGGCGAGGGAATGCTATGTCGGGCTGGTGGACACAACACCCATTCTCTCCGATGGCAGCAGGACCGAGGAGGTGGTAGTGGCAGCGGGTCCGCTAAGGGAGGCAATGGCTGTGACCCTGGATGCGCATGCAAGAAAGAAGAGGTGGTGCTCACGGTCAAAACCATGGTGGTGTGAGGACCTGAGGGAATTAAGGAAAGAGCTAGGGAGGGCAAGGTGGAAGTGGAGGGTAGCTGGAATCTCGCGGGTGAAGGCAGCGAGGAGGGAGTTCTGGCGGGCAATAAGGAGAGCGAAGCGGGATTGCTGGAACCAGTTCCTACAAGAAGCGGACGGGAACAAGGTATGAATGGCAGCAAGATATATGACCCCCAGAATCGACAAAACCGGCCAGGCACTAGTCCGGGAGGATGGGTCCATCGCGGAGGGTCACCACGAACGAGGACAAGCGATCCTCCAGGCACACTTCCCACCGGGGCCACCAGGGAGTTACGAGCCAGCACAGGGCGGCTGGGCATTCGAGGTGGTGAACTCACAACTGGTCGGGTCGCTCCTCAGTACGGCGGCCAACACATCAGCCCCAGGAGACGACCGGATTTCCGCAGGGATCGTGAAGGTATTCTGGCAGTGGGACAAGCAGCGCATAACACAGCTGGTACGGGCGTGTATCCGACTGGGCTTTCACCCGGGAATATGGAAAACTGCGAAAGGAGTGGTCATCCCGAAGCCCGAGAAGCTGGACTACTCCAAAGTGTGTGCATATCGGGTAATTTCGTAACTCGACGTCATCAGTAAGCTGCTAGAGAGGACGGCGGCACATCTGATTGCAGACCACTTGGAGTGCAAGCGAGGGCTGCACGAAGGCCAATTCGGATACCGCAAGCAGAGGTCCTGCATTGACGCGGTTGCAGTTTTGATGAACTGTACGCAACAGGCATGGGCCAGGGGAAAGGTAGCAGGGGCCCTCTTCATGGACGTCAAGTCCACATTCAATAATGTCGAAAAGACCTTCCTGGGGAAGCGAATGGATGAGCTGGGGGTGGGGGCAGGTCTCATTAGATGGACGATAAGCTTTATGACGGACCAGAAAGTTAAATTGGCGCTGGATGGTGAAGTCAGGGAACCCAATGTGGTGGACACAGGTGTCCTCAGGCTCTCCAGCCGCACCCATCCTGTTCATCACATATCTTTCCGGAATCTTTGACGCGGTGGACAGGGCTGCCCCAGGGATCAGAGGGCTATCCTTTGTGGACGACATAGGGTGGTGGGCTGAAGGCAGGAATGACAAAGAGGTGGCCACAAAGCTGTTGGAGGTAGCGACTGCAGCTATGGAATGGGGATGGGAGAATGGGGTAGCTTTCGACCAGGGAAAGACGGAGGCAGCCATGTTCTGGAGGAAGAGGAAAGGCGCTGAGGCAAAAGCCAAGGTAAGAGTGGGAGACAACATAGTCCCATTCAATAAAGAGGCAACGAGGTGGCTCGGGGTGTGGCTGGACTCGCAACTCACGCTGAAGGTTTACCATGCCACCAGGCCCAACAGCAGGCAGAACGCCATAGCTCGTCTGCAACGGCTCACAGGACGGATGGGCCTCATCCCGACGAACTGCAGAAGGATCATGACAGCGTGCGTCCAGTCCGTCGCCATGTTCAGAGCAGAATTGTGGTGGAAGGGAGGCAATGTACATGGCACAACAGGCCGCGCAGAAGAGCTGCAGCTTCTGGTCAACCAACAGGCTCGGACGACGACGGGAGCCTTCCGGACTACCAACCTGGGAACGCTCGCGATGGAATCCGACTCAGGCCAGCAAGCAACCAGTTGGAGAATAGGCAGAGGCAGTTCAGGCTCTGCCTCCTCAGTCTGCCACAAGGGGATGCGGCGAGGGAGGTGACCAATGCCAGGCGGAAAAAACCAACGATCGGCAAGAGGCTGTCCACGGCCCTAGAGCGCAAATAGACAGCGACGGACGAAACAGTCTTGCTGGAAGACCCAGAGCACCTCGACGCAAAGCTGGTTCAGGAGGAGCGCAAGGAAGCAAAGTAGGAGGCAGAGAGAGAAAGGCCGGGGCTCATCATGTTCACGGACGGGTCACGACTGGAAAGCGGGGCTGCTGGGTACGCGGTGGCTTGGAAGAATGGCCGCACCTGGGAGGGCATCAAGTCCCACCTGGGTTATAACCAGGAGGTCTTTGATGCAGAGTACGCAGCCCTGGCACGAGCACTGGAAACCGCAGCAAGGAGAAACACGGTTCCAAAGCACGTTACCATCTTCACCGATGCACAGGCAGCAATCCAGCGGATGGCATCCGACGAACCGGGACCAGGACAGAAAAAGTATGCCCTGCAGGTGAGGAAACATATCAGGACACTCCCGAGGGCGGAATCAGGGATCACCATCGAGGTCAGGTGGTGCCCGGCACACGAGGGAGTGGAAGGGAATGAAAAGGCAGACGAGTGGGTGAAGCTTGCAGCAGAGGAGCCTGATGCTTGGGGAGTGGAGGGGCTGGAATGGATGGCCTATTCGGACCGGCCAGAGGCGTGCTTCATGCCGCTTCCCTGATCGCTCGCCAATATCCGGCCGGAGACCTCCGAGAAGAAGTGGGCCGAGGCGCAACAGTGGGCGTGAGGGTGGACCTCCAAGGAAAAATACAAGATGCCGAAAAGCCAGAGGCCGGACAGCACGGTTGCAGGGAGTGCCAAAAAGCTTGCCTCGAGGTTTTACCAGCTAAAGATGGGGCACTGCCTCACGGGCCAATACCTGCACTGGACGAAATCCCGTCTGACCCCCCAGTGCAGGTGGTGCCCGCACCCCAGGCAGACAAGAGAACACCTCTTGAAAGGGTGCCCGAGGTGGAGGAAACAGCAGAAGACGCTGTGGAAGGAGGTGTGGGAAGAGACCGGGAAGGGAAGAAGGAGGCTGAAGGCTCACGAGCTCTTCGCTGAACCAGGGGCGAGCCAGGCGGTACTGGACTTTCTGTCCTCTACGGACGTCGGGAGGACAGTGCCGGCTGTGGAAGAGAAGGATGCGGAAAGTGAGGTGTCGGAGTGGGAGCTACGGGAGAGAGCGGAGCGGGAAGAGGAGAGGAGGGCGGAGGAGCGCGGCGTCAAGGACGAGAGGGAGGAGGAACACCAGCGGCTCCTACCCACCCCGTCGTTCATGGCAATGGCAGATTCAGAGTAGGGGACGGTTAGGTTTGCTGGTTTCTGGGTTCGTTTCCTTTGTAATTTCCTTGGTGCGCTTCCACACTATCTGGGACAGGCCTGGGCGGAGGGCAAAGGGATGCTTGCACTGTGCCGCCTCGCGCGGTTTGCGGCGGGGAATCGGATTGTACATATGGGTGCACGCCCCTCGTCATGATCTAACTAGGTCGCATACGAGTAATGAATAAACAAAAAAAAAAAACTTGGAAGGGGCTGGAGCGAGACAAGTTGACCTCATTAAAACAACTGCAGTGAAAACCACGTGGGAAAAACACTTGCTAGTAGGAAAAAGAGTGCCGACTCACGCTTGCCGACAAGATGCAAGAACAAGCTCAACAAAATGGTGTTATTCCAAATGATAGTGAGCACATCGCGCCCTCTCAAGGCAAATGGGCTTCCGAGTATTTGGGTGGGAATACCTGCCAATCTCAAGCAAACTCCGCCCATACTCGTTTTTGTCGTTCCGGTCGATGTCGCAAGGACGCTTTCCAGGCAGACCATAGAACCCTCAGTCAGCAACACCTCGGTCCGCAACTCCCCCAATCTCGACAAGTGGGACCAATACGTTCTCGAGGTGAATGATGAAAGATTGTGGAAAATACTATGCCTGATTATGCAAAGAGCCGTAATTCCCGATTTCACGGCTAGCTGGGTGGATATATGGATGGAGAGGATTCGTGGTTTCTGTTGGGTACTGGAATGTTGGCCGGTGGTGGCTGAACAGCAAATGGTCGGGATGACTGGGATGATAGAACTTTTATATAACTGTTGAGTCAGCGATAATTTTTTCTGCGCAATGTGCCCCGTACGTAAGATGCGGCTTTCTAGTATTGGTATGGTATATGGATGTGTTGGTACGGTGAGATTTAGGGCATAACTTTGTTAGCATAGAGATGGCCCAGGGCCCGAATTCTTGCCCCTCTATTTCTTGCCGTTTGGTGTGATTCTGAGACGCATTGCAGTGTCCCTGATATGGAGAGCCAGCAATCCTGGCGTAAACCTCTCCAGCCCCGCCCACCAACATAGTGGCGCAGTTGCCGACAGCGGTGATACCAGGTCGTCATCCACCTTGACCGGCGAAACTATCGAAACGCTTCGTGGGTCCGGTGGAGCGAATCTATCCATCGGACCCATGCTGAAGGCAAAGAAACAGGACGGCGAGACGCCGAGCTCCGTCACGGGACACATCCTACCACCGCCCCGCGGCAGTGAGCGTTCGCTGGACTCGTTGTCGTGGGATTCTCGTCGGCATCAAATGCAACCTCGAGCATATGCAGAAGGCTTCCCAGATGGCGGCGGCAAAGTCGGGGTTGACAGCCGTGTGCAAGGGCGACAAGTTGATCATCCATCGCGCGCTGGTCACGAAGCTGGCGGTTTTTTTTTGTTTAATCGTACTCGCATTCGACCTACCGTATTATCTCATGCAAGACGCATGGTTTTTTTGGCGGTAAGCGCCGTCTTGGCGCTGAATAAGCACGCACTAGAGCGC
>Ga0307512_10008108_pt1 | contig 10288 bp, 9 predicted proteins | sample 14_EM_MG_FD_200267 | JGI IMG/M metagenome (GOLD analysis project Ga0307512, IMG submission 200267) | Populus trichocarpa ectomycorrhiza microbial communities from riparian zone in the Pacific Northwest, United States - 14_EM | ecosystem: Host-associated > Plants > Roots > Unclassified | place... | reverse complement strand
AAATATGATTTTTTTTTTGTCATTTTTTTTCCTTTTGGGAATTTGTTACAATAATTTATTTTTGGAATATAATACAATTAAATTGGTAATAAAATAAAAATTAAATGAATAAAATGAAATGAATAAAAAAAGTGGCATGAAAATTGTAGTATATAAATTACTAGATGAACAAAAATGATTGTAAAAAACATATTTCATTTTTTTTTATCATTTTAATTGAAATCATACTATATTCTAACCAAAATGTACAAAACAATTGTCATCATTTTCTTCTTTTTTCTGTCCTCATTTTTTTTTCTTTTCATTTTTATTTTTTATTTTTTGTCATTTATCCAATTCAAAAAATTTAAATGAATATTTTATTAGATGTTAGAAAGGCCTAACTTAACCTACTTTCCTGTTCACAATCCCTTTCAAGTTTAAGAAAAGAAGACGACATTAGTGCAAAAGAGAACATAGGGCTGTGCTTTATTGTTATTGTTTTTTCAGTTTCTATGAACATAGGGTTATGAAATTATGATCTGCAAATTTGCATGCTCCATAATGGAGAGAATTTTGTGTTCGCCTAAAAATATCTGTCATGAGCCTAATTTTAACGATGGAAGGAAATATCTCGAAGGCTTCTCGGTAGTGGAGGAAGGTAATATCACCTTGGTTAGGAAAAGCGCTTTAGGCTGGGCAAAGCCTTCATCTTCTCAGTAGTGACAATTCTTTAACTTGTCAATATATCAGCGCATACGACACTAGTTTTGATTGTTTTTGCCGTGTCTAGAAATCCAAAGTTCCTTCGTCGAATAGCAATCGGCTCTCTCGTCAGCAGACCTGTAGGAGATAGATTCCGTTTCTTTTCTGCAGCAGAGTGATGATATTTAGCATGGTTGTCGCTCTCGAGTAAACTCGTAAAATGATTTTATGAGAAAATACAAGAATAACGTGTGAAATCAGGTAAAAAAACTCGAAAATAATCAAATTCGATCAAACTCGATTAAAATCAGTCAAACTCAATAAACTCGGACCGAGTTTGACAAAATTGGGTTTGTCAAATAAGAAGATGAAGAAGAAGCATGCAGGTGTGGAAATGGTGGGTCTTGAGTCGCCAAACCCATGGTTTTTATACCTTCTTATATCAAACCAGTGGCTTTCTCCACCTGCTCTGCTCTGTTGAAGAGAAAGAGCATCATGTGCTGTTCCTCTCTCTCTCTCTCTCTTCTCCCGAGCTGGATAGAGGAGGCCAATCTTGTAACCAAAGGTGAAGAAAGATTTACTACTGTGTTCATTGAAGTAATAATTAATTCATATGTATCACCAGTTTTTTTTTCCCCTCACACTAAAACTATTACTATTGAGAAAGAAAAAGATCTGCATGCTTCTTCTTCATCTTTTTTTTTTTATATAATTATTATCATTGAAAGATAATAATTATATGGCTGTCAACAAAAGAGCCCGGAGTTGGGGCAGTCAAAATAAAGTAGGTTACATGGCTGTAAAAGAAAAGGAAGACTGGAAACTCTTGACTTTTCTAAATCTTTGATTTTTTTCTCTTTGAATAGGTGTGGTTGTTGGAACAAGAAGATTAAGGGCATGTTTGGTTGGTGTGGAAATAACCAGGCATGTATAGTATCTCATGTTTTAAGAGTAAATGTCCAACTCAAAACAAAATTTTCCCCTAGGAATCATAAAAAAAAATTTCCTTACGATTTTACGATCCGAGTTTATTTTGTATTTTTCATGCCGTGTCAAAAATATGTTTTTGACAACCTTGATCTTTTAGGTCTTCTGAGTTTTCTATTCCAGTAACCCCAACACTCTGTGGTGATTTAAGTGTAAATGATCTCTTTTTCTCGTGTGCCGAGTCTGATCTTTTCTTTCGCATCTTGGTCACTCTTACTTTTTTGTTATTTCATAATCTTCAGGGTATGTACTATCCCTTATAGCTTCACAGTTAGAAGTCATTTTCTCATTACTTTGGGTCTCTCTTTTTCTATTTTTATTGGCATTACTATAGTGAGCTTTCAAAAAAATAGGCTTCATTTTTTAAGCTTCTTATTACCTGCAGGAGTCCCACTACCGTTAGTGCCTTTTTTAGTACTCCTTGAGCTAATCTCTTATTGTTTTCGCGCATTAAGCTCAGGAAAACGTTTATTTGCTAATATGATGGCCGGTCATAGTTTAGTAAAGATTTTAAATGGGTTCGCTTGGACTATGCTATGTATGAATAATCTTTTCTATTTCTTATGAGATCCTGGTCCTTTATTTGTAGTTCTTGTATTAACCAGTTTGGAATTAGGTGTAGTTATATCACAAGCTTATGTTTTTATGATCTCAATCTGTATTTACTTGAATGATGCTATAAATCTTCATTAAAGTGTTTATTTATTTATAATTGAACAAAAGCGAGTTTGAATGGGTATACTTAGTTGTGGAGCATTCCGAGTATTTTCTTTAGGGATCGTTCCTGCGCATCTGCTTCCTTTATAGCAGTTATTGCTCCGGTTCCAGAAGGTATAGCTCCTGCCTTGGCTTCGCCTTTGAAATCAGAGACTATTCCAATTTACAATTGAGATAGGCAAGCGTAAGAAGAACTAGACATATCTTACTAGGCAAAGACAGGTTAGAATGGATAGCTCGCGGGTGGACATGATAGATCACTATTGCAGAAGGAGGTAGAATCGTGGGATGGATTATGGCTAGAAAGGTCCTCACCCTCTTAGGCACATGGTTCTAAAGATTTAATCTCAAAGCGTTACTAAAGATTAGGCAAAAGCAGAACTAGAATTAGAATTCTTCACCCCTCATCTTGTACCATACCAAGAAGCAAGTTCAGAATATAAGGATAATGGGCTTGTCTATTATAAGTTATTAGTTGACGGAGTTATCTCAGATATCTCGAGTAAGGAGACAAGAAGGGTTAATGGGTGCTCTACCTGTGCAGGAACTTAGGGGTAGTTTCTATGTGTAACTTCCACTATATTATACATATATAGGCTGTAAAAACGTGTAGCATGCAACCAAAATATGCATAGCACACAAGACGGACTTTGTGTAATCCTTTTGTTAAGTTAATAAAAAGGTTGGGACTTGTTCCTGTAATCTGCTGTGTTTGGGTTATGCATTTTGCTCATATTCATTGGTGTTATTCCGCTTTCTTGCGACACTGAAAGAGTGTGGGTAATCTCTTGGGTTTGTGGGACCAACTAGTTGTAGGCAAAACACGAGTGAATCGGTGAGGGAAAGGCTGAGTCTAGTAGGACTAGACTGCCGTGCTGTTGGGGTTTCAGTACACAGTTTACTGTAGATTGCTATGGTGAAATTATCATGTTGCCCTTGAATGTAAAAAAATGAAGCTTTAAGGGTGGGGGTGTTTTAGTCCTTTTCACTAGCCCATTGGTCATTAAAGGATTCTACGAGGGTGTATATGTTTTTTTAGATTTTTCAGCATAGTAAAAATACTCTTTTATCCCCAAAGTCAATAAAGTTTTGAATTGTTGACCAAAAGCTTTCTTGACTTTTCGTTAGCTTCTTAACAGTAAAAATACTTATTTGACTCAGCATCAAAAAATTGTTCGGCTACTAGATATGGGTTTTTTTGGGTTTTAAAATATCCATATATAGTGAAAAGTACATCTTTAGCTTTGGAAAAAATAAAAAAATAAGCTTTTCATTTGAGGGTATTTTTGTACCTTCACATAAGTATTTTGTGTAATTGTTAATGTCATGGGGGGCATTTTGGTATTTTCACATTGTTGAACACGCGCTAGCGAATGGATGGCCTTTGCATCATTTCAGCTGTGCATATGACGCCACTCGGTGGTCAAAACTGGCCTTCCACCATCTCTTTAAATGCATCACCGTGTCCTCTTTCATATTGAGTGGTGTGTGTTAGCTTACGGTGCTCGGAATATCACTGATGGTCTTTTGTTTTTTTTCCCTACTTTTCTCTCTCTTGACAGATAATGTACAACATTGTCATCTTTGTTTCTAACGTTTCAATCTCAATCTTCATTCTCTTAATTTCTCATTTCATTCTTTTTCTATCTATTGAGGCTTTTTATCTTTTCAATTTATTCCTTCAATTACAATTTTTCATATGTTTTTTTTTTTAATTTCAGTCCTCATTCTTTTAATTTCTTATTTCATTATTATTCTTTTTATAAAAGTGTTTTTTTTCAATATAGTCTTTCAATTGCAATTTCTCATATGTTTTGTTTTTCATTTTAGTCCTTATTGTTTTTTCTATTTATAAAAATAGCACTTTTGTTAAAGTTTTTCTGGCTTTCAATTCATCCTTCAATCAATTATTTTGTTGTTTTATTATTTTTTTTTAAGTTTAATCCTCATTCTTTTTATTTCTTTTTCCTTTTATTAAAGCTATTTTTCAATTTAATTTAACCCTCCAAATGAAAATTTGTATCCCTCTAATTAATGTTTTTTTTCACCCTCATTTTTTTAGATACTTCTATGTAATTGATTTTTTTTTCTGGTTTCATCTTTCGACATTTAATTTGTTGGGGATTCAGCTTCGTATGATCTTATCATTCTACATTAGTTATTTTTTTTTAATATTGATTTTGTGATTATATTCAAGTTTTTTTCTATGAGTTTATCCCGATCTCATAACCTAGATCACGGGTTTTGCATGCCTTTTTTTAATATAAGTTTTTTTTAGTTATTTTGTTTTTGTTTGATTTTTTAAAATATTATTCTAATTAATCTATAAAATGTTTTTATACAAATGAAGTTTATTTTTTAAAAATAAAAAAATATTTATTTTTAAATAATATTGCTGATGTGTTCAACCCTACATAATATTTTCTACGACATGAGTTTATTCAGACAGTTTCATTTGTATTTATCTTTTAAGTCATGAGTTCTTTAGTGTATTGATTTATCTTTTGTTAATTTAAATAAATGAGTTCAGTAAACACAATTAGGTGAGTATCTCATTTTATGTGATTAAATATATTGATTTGCATTCATCTCTTAATTTTTCAATTTTTTTTCTTGGTTATTGTTAACAACTTTTTTTTATTTACATAAATGGTTGTCGATTTATTTATTTAGATGCTTGCATAGGCTTGTCAATTTACACTTTGAGTGTTTTTATATGAAAAAATACATTGAAGCAGCCTGCATACCCAGTATGTTTTTGAAAAAAAAATTATAATCCGCAGCGAAGTGCGAGTTAAATGATTAGTAAAAAATGCTAAAACTAAGGCATTTTCAATATACTCCCACAAACATTTAACTATTCATTGCAATAGTTAAATTACTATTTTGTCATGCCTAACAAAATTAATAGCCTTAGAGTTAGGGTAATTAGGTCTTTCCACACAAGGTTTATTAGTTATTATAAAATTGATCATGGTGAAAGTTTCCTTTTCATTTTTTTTAAGCACAATTAAACTATTAAATTACCATTAAAAACAAAATCTTTGAAACTAGCATAAAAAAACTTTTGTCTTTTTACATCTCCAAGCACAATAAAATAATTAATTTAAAAAATGTTTTAAACTTGCATCCAAGGGTTTTTTTGTCTTTTCCACCTGGTCTTTTTGTTATTATTAAGTTGAGTAAGGGAAATTTGGTCTTTTAACAAGCATAAAATATTATTTAAATGAAACCGTTGTTGGTGATGTGATGCAAGTGGTAGCGAGAGGGAGGCGTCCACAACTTTCTAGCGGTGTGTGCAATGCCTCCTGGTGGCCAAAATCTCCCTTCTATCGTGTTGTTGGAATTTTCACAAAATCTTTTTCATGATGAGGTGGTTTGTTGCGGCGGTGGCGGAGCGTTTTGTCACCTACAAGGCTTTTTTTTTCTCTCTTTTCTCTCTCCTTCCCTCGAAATTCATGTTAGTCATTTAAAATTTTATAGTTGTCATCTTAATTATTGACGTTTCCACTTTAGCTCTTATTCTTTTGATTTTTAATTTTTAATTTTGGCCCTTTTTTAAAAAAAATTATTTGTTTTGAATTTTTTCTTTCAATCCCAATTTGTAATATATATTTTTTTTTCAAATTGGTCCTTAATTTTTTTATTTCTAATTTTTTAATTGACCATTTTGTAAAATTCTTATTTATTTTCAATTTCATCCTTCAATCTCAATTTATAATATATTATTTTTTTCTAATTTGATTCATACTCTTTTGATTTTTTTTGTCTTTTAGTTAAAGTGATTTTTCTTTTTAATTTCACTTATCAATCAGAAATTTGTGATTTTTTTCTAATTTATTTTTTATTTCAATTTTGATACCTATTCATTTAATTGCTATTACTAGTTTATTATCCTTTTTGTATAATTGATTTTTTTCCTTTTGATTTTACTCTTCAATATTTAATTGGTTGAGGATTGGGCTTAACAGTTTTTTCATATATAGTGCTTCCAATCTAATGACTCAGGTTATGAGATTGAAGAACTAACGAGGATTGACATCTCTTTTTTCTTTTTCGATATCATTGTTTGACATTGTTTTTCTTAATGGGCTTTGTAGTTTTCTTTGTTTTTTTTTTCTATTAAGTTATCACAATCTCATGATATGGGTCGCGAGTTTAGCAGATTAACTCAGGCTGCCTCACCCCTTATTACTCAGGTTGACTCGGGCTAATTGTTTTGTCTTTTTTTATCCAATTTCATCCTTCCATGTTTAATTGGTTGATAATTGAATTACATTATTTTTTCCAAGTTATCTTGATTGTTTTTGTTTTCTAATTTTATCCATTTATTATCGTTATTTTTTTTTATCATCTAATTAAATAAAATTAACTTATTTGACTTAGTCGGTCTATAATTTAGTCATATATTTTTCTTAAAAAAATTTTTTTGGACAGTATGTCACTATTTGGCTCGATAAATACAGAAATATGCGTAGGTCAGAAAGCTACTAGTATGTTTGAGCATTTTCGAGGGTTAAAGAAGACCATAAACTCAAAGACTTCTCAGTTTTGAGATTGGTGCGGAAGTTACAGCAAAAATATTTTAGAAAAAGGAAACAAAATTAAAAAAGAATTTATTGAATTATAAAGGAAGAAATTAAATTGGTTTTTATGTGATAATTTAAGAAAACGTTTTCTTTTTTTCTTTTTTGTATTTTGTTTTCTTCTGATCTCTTTTCTACAATTACGTGTATCATTTTCTGGTAGTTTAACAAATGACTGATCGACATGTGGCAGTCAAACGAATAGAATTAAACAAAAAGGTACAATTTTTTATGAAATCATAAATTAGAAGACAGAATTCATAAACCTTTTTTATATAAAGATAAAAACCATCTGTTTTTTTTTTTTATTATTATTATAAGAAACATTTAAAAATAAATTTATAATTTATATATTAATTAAAATTAAAATATTCATTCAATGATCTTGATAATGAAACTATCTAGTAAACTATAAAAGGATGATAAAAAAAAAAATGGCAACCAGCCTTTCTATCATAGTTTTGAAACCCGGTGGGTCGACCCGGGACCTAATAACCTGGGGCTGGAACTGGATCGGGTTGAAAAAAATAGAGAAAGGAAAAACCTAGTGTGACCTGGTTGACCCGGTGACCCGGCAAGATCCGGTCAAAAACTCTATTACAACCCGTTGACTTTTGCGTTTTTTTTATTAAAACGATGTCGTTTTGATTAAAAAAATTAATTCAAATAATTTAATAACCCAATTAAAATCTAAAATCTGAATCTTGAACCGGTTGGCCACATGCCGGGTCCGAAAACTATACCCTCTATGATTAGAGGAATATTGAAGAAGAGAAACAACAAAAACACAGCGATGAGTGTTGAAAAGAAAATCCTAACCGTCAAGATTATTTGAATTCCAGAGACCAATTGTCGGTGGAGACCACTAAAGAGGTATCTGCTGAAGTGTCACTGCCAAACTTTCACTGCCCACGTGGCCCGTTACGATACGCCAATTAATTGCCAGCTTGGCTCTCCTCCTTTTTGTACTGTGCTACCGACACTTGTGGCTCCCACTGGCAAGCCATTCATCTAGTTTATAATTATAATAGTAATCTTCTAGATAAAAATCTTAATTAATTTGTAGAATAATTAATAGTTAATAAAGAGTAGGAGAAATGGGCGAATCACCATGCATTAAATAAAAAGAAAAGAACAATGCTGCAAGGAGAAGGGAGAGGGAAACCTGTGAGATTAATTATCGAAGATTACACCCAATATTTAGGTATTGAAAGCGTGATAATAATTATAGTTTAAAATATTTTTTATTTAAAAATATATTAAATAATATTTTTTTATTTTTAAAAAATATATTTTTGATATCAGCATATTAAAATAATTTTAAAAAAATTAAATTTAAATTTTAAAAATATAATTTTAATCGCTTTTCCAAAATAATGTTTGCACGGCGTAACGGCATAATGCCATAATGCCCGTTAAGGTATTTTTCTAAGGGACCTACTTCCAAGAATGTGGGCCCTTATCCCAACCACATGCCAATCTGGCATGTTAGAAAACGCCCAAAAAATAAAATTAAAAATTCCACCACCCACCTCTAAATCCCTACTTAAAATCAAAGCACTTTCTTGTTTCCTTCCCATCCCTCCTCCACAGTCCACTCCTCTCCACCACCACAATGCCACGCCCACTACCTCTCCTCACTCTCGCCATATCTCTAGTCCTCCTTGCCTCCACCACAACTGTAAATGCACACAACATCACACGCATACTAGCCAAACACCCTCAATTCTCCACCTTCAACCACTACCTCACAGTCACCCACCTCGCCGCAGAAATCAATCGCCGCCAGACCATTACTGTCCTCGCTCTCGACAATGCTGCCATGTCATCTTTAATATCCAAGCAGCTCTCTGTTTACACTCTAAGGAATGTTCTCTCTTTACACGTTCTTGTTGATTACTTTGGTACCAGGAAACTCCACCAGATTACTAATGGTACTGAATTGACTGCCACCATGTTCCAAGCCACTGGTTCAGCCCCTGGCGCCTCAGGTTATGTCAATATTACTGATCTTAACGGTGGTAAAGTGGCATTTGGCGCTGAAGATAACGATGGAAAGCTTAATGCTGTTTATGTCAAGTCTCTCGAAGAGATTCCATATAACATATCCATTTTACAAATCAGTCAGGTTTGTGGTACTTACCTATCTAGCTAATATGGAGTATTAAATAAATTTCGAGACGACAATATAATATTAATTTAACTATATATGCACACAACAGCCTCTGAATTCAGCAGAAGCAGAAGCACCGACGGCGGCGCCAACACTGAATGTAACAGCCATTTTGTCGAATCAAGGTTGTAAAGCGTTCTCCGACTTGTTGATAGCTTCTGGGGCACACACCACATTCGAGGAAAACGTTGACGGAGGATTAACTGTATTTTGCCCCACCGACCCCGTTATCAATGGCTTCATGCCCAAGTACAAGAACTTGACAGCTCCTCAAAAAGTGTCGTTACTGTTATATCACGGTATCCCAATTTACCAGTCACTCCAAATGCTAAAAACCAGCAACGGGATTATGAACACGTTGGCCACAAACGGTGCCAACAAGTACGATTTCACAGTCCAAAATGATGGGGAGGTGGTGACGTTGGAGACGAAAGTTACGACCGCGACGATAACGGGGACGGTAAAAGATGAGGAGCCGTTGGTGGTGTATAAGATTAATAAAGTCTTGTTGCCCAGGGAGTTGTTTAAGGCGGCTCCGGAGAAAAAAGCACCGGCGCCTAAGGGGGAGAAGGATGTGGCGGATGGACCTAATGCTGATGCGCCGTCAGATGAATCGGATGATCAAACGGCAGATAATGATAACGGGGTCAATAAAATGGGCGGTGGGAGATTGGCTGTTGTAGCCCCGAGTTTCTTTTTTGGGGTGGTGATGTTTTTTTTATTTGATTAATTTTATTTTTTAGCTTGATTAAGATTGAGATATTGGAGTACAGTGTATGGACAGCAAATGAAGATGGAGCCATCGATACAAATTGATTTGTTGTAGAAAAGAAAGGAAAACGATAATTATGGGACCATCCCATTTTGTTTGGTTTGGTTTCGGGTTTGGGTTGGGATTTACGTTTGGGTTTGCTTTTATTTGCAATTATGATTTTGAATTATTGATGCATATAATATTATTTGGGTGGTACGTAAATAATTTCCATCCTATGGTTAAGAGCTCCTTGATCTTCTTTATTTCCACTTCTATTATTTATTTATCTCTTCCTTCTAATTATGATATCTATTAATTTATTCCTAATTTTTAACTCATTGGTGTATGTTTACTCCTTTGATTCTTCCGAGAGTGAAGTGGCCTCTA
>Ga0307512_10008107_pt1 | contig 10288 bp, 12 predicted proteins | sample 14_EM_MG_FD_200267 | JGI IMG/M metagenome (GOLD analysis project Ga0307512, IMG submission 200267) | Populus trichocarpa ectomycorrhiza microbial communities from riparian zone in the Pacific Northwest, United States - 14_EM | ecosystem: Host-associated > Plants > Roots > Unclassified | place... | reverse complement strand
CCCCCGCCAGAGTACCCCAACGCGCAGGCGGGTTCACAACCACGATCTGTACCTTTATTTCTGCGTTCGTTCTCCACAATCTGCGGGCTACCTTAGAAACGTTCCTCGTGCGATTACCGTTATTTTTTTACCATATATTTCGCTTATTTTGAGACGTGCCCGGCGCCCCCGTCTTACATGTATCTGTCGACCTAGCTACGATTACAACTTGTATTTGTATAAATTATCATATCTCGCGTCGGTAAGCAGGAGTTCGGTCGGGGGATTGAGATTGGTCTTCAGAACCATGCTTTGAGGTCCAAGTTTCTTCCTCGCGTCCAGTGCGATCTTCGACCAACCCTCCCCGGCATTGTTCTCAGCATCGAGGAGCATGAGATCTTCATGTCCCGATCCGGTAAGCAGGAGCTCTGGTAGGGAATGTGCATGGTCCTCCCATATCCCATGTGGAGCTCCCGTTTCCTCCCCCCCCACTTCCGGTGTGACCTTCGACCAACCCTCCCCGGCGTTCTCCTCAGCATCGAGGAGCATGAGATCTTCGTCTCCAGATCTGGTAAACAGGAACTCTGTCAGGGGATGTGTATGGTCCTCCCGTATCCCGTCTGGAGCTCCCGTTTCCTCCCCCCCCACTTCCGGTGTGACCTCAAACCAACCCTCCCCGGCGGTCTCCTCAGCATTTAGCGCTTGTAGGGCCCTGACGGACACTCTGGCGATTTTTTCTGAACCAGGCTCTGGTACGCAAGTGTCAAAGATTGGGTCGGATCCAGCGGACGAAAGGGCCGCGTTATAATAAATCATGACCTCGTCCTTGAACCTGTTCTTGGAGTCTCCCATTTCGGCGTCCTGCGTAATATCTTGGGGGGAATCCGACGGTCCATCCTGACTTTCATAGTCGTTAGATCGCGAGAATGGGCCGTAGAGCGCCTCAGCCTCGTGAGATTTCGTTAAGTGGTATACCTCAGGTGCTACCGGTTTGGGATGCGGCGGTGGTCTGTGGAGTAAGGCAGTCCGTTTAGCCGAGGAAAGCCTGGAGCCTGAGGTTGTTGATACGGTTTCGTTATCGTCCTCGTCGTCATCACTAGGTGCCGTCTCAAGCCACTTCCTGATCACGGAGGAGTAATTTATCGCCGCCTGGCTCGAGGGTTGTACCAAGCGGGCCGATCCACGGACTACAAAAGATCAATTTGAGTGTCACGGAGAGCCACCCCGGAGAGTGGGCAAACCTACCTCTCTGCCCTTGTTTAGAATCGTTGAGGATATATCGATAGAGTTCGCATAATGGTTGGCGGTCCGAAATCGTGGGATGTGGAACACAGGTCTCAATTGTTCTCTCCGCGTTGGTAGGAGTGGTTGGATGATGAGACAGGGTATTTGTGGAAAGTGTTACTGGGTTATGGGCACCCATAGTGGAGTCTCCGGCGAATATCCCAAGTAACGGTGAAGAGAGAGAGAGAGAAGAAGAGGGATGTAGTTGCAAATCAGATACATCCCCCTTAGCCCTGGTTTAAGTAGGAGCGCGGCATGCACATATAGCCCATGGAACGGATAGGGCATCAAAGCCAAAGGTGGCCAGAATGAAACGTAACGAGCCGTGGACTAGAATCAACACGGCGACAACAGCATGGCCACGTCTACGAAGGCCGTGTTGAACCAAAGACTGTGAGATATCAGAAAGTGCGTGTGGGGTTTGACTATAGTGTTCAGTATTCAGTAGGAGAATCCGAGGAGCAATCCGTCCTCCCACCGACGAGGCAGAATGAGAACACCAACGCCCAAGATGAGTGGACATGGCATCCCTTCGGCCGTGTGCGTCCTCCCGTCTCCAAGTTACGATGCGCGGGCTCGCACGGGTGCCGCTTTGTGGAGAAGAGCGGTTTGTTGCTGACGTGACTAAGTAGGTGCCGCGTAGTTGATGATTTTCCCCGATCGACCCGGTCCGGTTGTCCCGGAAACGGGAACAGAACCCACATCCCACCAGATTTGTTTGGCCCACGTATTCCACCCGCACCGCTGCCAGCCATGCCGGTACCACAGCCCCCAGCCGTCTAACACGGACTGGCGCGAACCGTCGACTGGTATATGAAATTTGAAAGCCTGTGATACCTCAGCGTTAAACGACGACAACCCACCGCTGTTACCCACGCACGATCCCAGGGACGATTTAGAAGAGAAAGGGTGTCTCTCTTGTTCAGGCCGATCTGATATGGTACATTGTCCTTGGTTCTCGGTTAGGAACTGCGCCCTGACCGACCGCAGCGTCCATGCCGCCCTGAAGGAGTTCTTTCAACCGTTGAGGGCCGTGCCGACTCTCCCGTCGTTTATCGCAAGTAATCCGTGGGGTTTGACCGCGATTACGCAAAGAAATACGATGAAGGCCTAGACACCCCTCCCCATATTCGTGAGTCGTGGAACGTCCATCTGAGTGTTGAGAATCGGAGATCCACAGGTCAGTCTGTTTTCAATGGTTAACCCGGCGTTCATTATTGACGTCCGGTCTAATCTGCAACCCTACCCAAACGGGCTGGCCATCGCCTATATGCGAATCCTCATCAACACCACGAACAGATCTCTCTTCCCCGATGCCCATCCGCTCGCGGCTGTCTGGACAGACACTCCGACAGAAGCCATGACCGTGCAGTGCTTACTTTACGCGAGCCTCACGACTTCACTCTTCGCGGCTTTCGTGGTGGTGTTGGGGAGGCAATAGATAAACCGCTTTATGTGCAACTGGGGGATTCCGCAGAGAAGAGGTTGGATCGACAACGAAAATTCGATGGGATGGAGCAATGGCACTTTCCATATTGTCATGAAGGGGCCCCCTGTAATGTTATAGATTGCGCTAGTTCCATTCGGAATTGGTTTGTCGCTCTACCTTTCGTCGATCAATCGAATGATTGCCGGGATTGTGATAGTGGCTGTGACATTGTTGGGATTCGGTTTTTACGCTTTTCTCGCCCTTGCAATGACTTTTGCTTATTATAACTGTCCCTATCAAATTCCACCTTTCCCAGACCCTGGTGAGGTACATCTCGCAGAGGCACCGCCCCGTCGTAGATTCACCCTCGTCAGCCCTTTCTACCCTCGATTCCGTCTAGATGTCTACTACAAGGCTATCTCAGTGGGATTCTAGGGTTAGATGTCGTAAAGTTCGATAACTTAGTTGAACCCCTCACACGCCGAGAGTACGAACCGGAGTTGTGAACACGCCGGGGTCAGATTCGATGACGGCGAATATCAATCGTGATTGGCGGTCGCGTCGGCCGACGGCATCAGTAAACGTGGCAAGGTGCTTATTTCGCGGTTTTCCGTGCTTATCCTGCGAATAAGCGGATATAACCGGGTTATATAACGTAGGTCCGAAAATTATATAATTTGAGCGATCCAAATGGCAGAGACCTGTCACGAATAAGATCGGATAAGCACGGTAAGTAAAATAAGCTAGTGTCCCTTTTACTGATGGGGCATATCTCGGACATAATGCATAAGGGACGAGCAACGCATACCTCGAGTTTAATGCGAGATTTTTCAACGGTCTTGGACGTAATACCAGGCATGATACTTAGCGGCATGGAGTGTTCTGAAAACCACTATATTTAACGTCCCGGTCGTTGAGGGAGGGCATGCCTTTGCAACCCCTGGGATAAAGGATTCACACGGAGTATTGGATTTCTGAAAAATCCCAACTAGCGATAGACAGACAATCATGCCGTGTATTATTTCCGCGTATCTAATCCAATGTCTTTGCTATGGACGCGCTGTGGGAGAACTCAGAAAACTCCCCGCAAGAACCAATTTGAAATCAATTTGAAATCATCACGCGCCCGTGAGGGACGTTGCCGGTCCCCATCATCATGTGCTTAGGTGGAACGTTTTGCTGATGAAGATCACGGCGTGCGAGAGATCGACCATATCATCTTAGGCACATCACCTAATCTATCGCGAACTACATACGTTATGGTCTCCAACAATCACTCAGGGTCAATTCCCTTGTGATAATGGGCCGCTCCGCTGAGCCAAACACATCTTGGCCACTACGTCCACTATCCTTCAACACAACATCCCTTCCACACGACATCCTCTATTTCGACAGGTCATAAGCCCGCTCTAACTTGTACGTACTATCAGTAAAACTGCACCCTTCGCCGAGCCCGCTTGAAAAAACTCTCTTCAGTTTTTTTTTCAAAAAAAAAAAAGCCTCGGTTAAGCTCGAGTAGCGTTACTCGAGGGGGCGGTTTTGTTGATGACTCCGAAGAATGGGAAGACATACCTCGCAGTAATCTCCAGCACCCCAGCGGCGTCGGTAGGCGGGGGCTCAAGCAGCCGGGTTTGGCAGAAAGAACGGAGGCACGCAGCGCCAACGATCCTTTTTCCGAAAGGCTGCACAATAAACGGTTAGAGAACGTGTTCTTGACTCGAATAACAACCTGAAACTTTCGTGGAATGGCCGTCTACGCTAGGGTTCCGTGAGAAACGTCCGAGTTTCTAACCGGCGTGTTACTGGTGTTCGGGCGGTGATGTCGGATCAGACTCACACCGCACGGAACCTTGTGCGGAGGCAAATGGCACTGGCAGTGGTGCCTTAGGATCACAGGTGTCCTAGCGTTGGAGCAATAGCGAGAGGATTTCGGAGACGGGGGTCAGAGAGAAAAGGCATTGAAACCGTGTCTGACCCCATCTCAGAGCGCTCAAAACAATCTTCAATCGAATAGACGGTGTAGTTTTAAGATCCCAGATGAGGGGTTTGGAGGCAAAATCAGCACCCCGAAGCAACGGTCGGGGTCCTGACAGTTCCCTTAAATGGCTCTGAAAATATGTTTAGAAGTGGATATAGCCTTACGGACAGTCACCCACTGACTGGGCATTCAACCCCGCTCCGATCTTGGGTTCGGAGTCCTGCGTGCTCGTTCCACCCTCGCATAATTCACTCTCGTTTGCGTTTCATGGAGAGATTCCAAAAGCTTCCTGTCTCTGTGAATCCGTCGTTATGCTCTCCCTTGCAAATGTGCGCCTTCCATTTCCTGTTTTCAACGTCCGTGGTCGCGCGATATGTTGACGCCGCCTTGCCCACACACAGACCACAACCACAGATCCTGCAATTGGTTCTGGATCGCACCGAGTCGCTCCCTAAACAATACGATAGCTTATTCGGACCAGTATCAAGGTCAACAATTTGCAAACCCGCGCAGGAGTTCCGGGTACCTTTGCATGAATCGCATATAGGTATCACGAACGCACATCGCGTATAATCATTTTCCCGCTATCGGAGATTCTTGATCACTTACCTTTTGGACGAATAATATCTTCCACGTAATAACCTTCTCCTACCTAACCGCTTAGCAAAATTCCGTTCAGTTTTTGGGGCTAACGCCAGCAAGTTTTGTCGAATAAGCTCGGGTGGCACTACCCGAGGGAGGCGGTTTTGCTTAAGAGCGACGGTTTTCGCAAGATGGGATCCCTCATCATCCTGTCTCTCCTCTCTTCGAACGAACTCTTCATCTCAACTCCTCGAACGAACTCTTCATCTCAACTCTCCTCGAACGAACTCTTCATCTCAACTCTCTTCTCCCTTCGTTCGATTTCGACCCTCTCGATATGCAGCGCTCTGCTTTCATCATCGCTCTCTTCTCCCTCTTCGCTCTCTGTTAGTTTTTTCGCGCTCGTTACCCCTTGACTTGGACTGATCGGAGCCACTTTTTTTATTGCAGTCTCCCTTGCGCTCGCAAGCCCCTTGCCCGCGCAGGTTAGGAAGGAAGTGAGGGAAGCCGGCGAGACGAACGTCGCGAGAGACTCTCAAGACTTGGAACGAAGAATCTGTACTAGTACAGATTGTACTCGCTAGATCGAATCGTCTTGACTTATCTCGATCTAAGTATGAAGAATCTATCACGTCGACATACCCTTCCCCCGAATTGGCCGACTTTGAGACAAGTCGCGATCTAGACATCCTCCGATCCCCGAACGGTTTTTATATCTATCAGTTATTTCTTTGATTTCCAGATCCCATGCCTTTCACCGCGTATGCTGCTTCGTTCTTTTTCGGTTCCCCGCTCCCACCCACACACCATACACGCGTCCTGGTTGACCGGCCGCGTTATCGAACGAACCCCGCTAATACTACAACTCGCACGCGATTGCAGGACGCTCTCGTTTTACCGTCGTTCGGCCCCGTAAGCCGTCGAGAGTCAAGAGCCTGGGTTAGCTAGCACCCCAGACTTGATTGGGCGTATCACACGGGCCTGTGTTCCGCCTTTCCTGCAATGACGGCTCGAAACGAGTTTCTTCGTGGAGTTTTGTTGCTTGCGGGCGGACAACTTTGTGGTTATCCTTATGTGATTTTGTTTATTGGCCATGTATCCTTCTGATCCTCTTCTCTCCACTCCCCTTCAGCCTCCCATCTCCCTCCACGGTTATCGATTCTGTATCACACTGTAGCATTACCTCTCTCGACCAATCCTTACTTTCTGTCCATTTTCTTCCAACCCCTTTCCTTAGTAGCATGTTCTGCGTTCACTCAATCGCGTCTCGTAGCACCTTTGATCATGGTGTCCGATCCAATGGATGCGCCCTATGGAACTGAAGCGAATCGTGTGATTAAGTCCCGTTGTTTTTCTTTTGCGGAGGCGCCAAAGGGGATTTGGAAGGTTCTGCTGCGGACGCACGGCTGCTTGGAGCCGGTTGCGACCGCAGTGATGATATTTGAGAGGTTGAAGTTGTCAATCCATTCACAACCGTGGTTGTACAGCCTCGAAGCTTTCTTCCTGACGGGGACACCCTCATCATATAATCACGCTAGTTTCATTTCAGAATCGAGACATCTACTGACTCTGACGCAAATGGACATTGTGTCGTTCCGATTGTCGGCGGCATCAGTAAATTTACAAATATGTCGATCGTGCTGAAATCAGCATGTTTAGCACGTTTCAACATGTGAAGCATGCAAAGCACGCATTGAGAACTTCACAACGAGGGTTTTTCAAGCATGTTAAGCACATTTTCGATCATTCTGAACGAGTTTTCAGCATCTCTTAAGCATAATTGAGCACAAAGCACGATCAGCATATTTGTAAATTTGCTGATGCCGCCTCGCCTATCGGCACTACCAATTGTGATATACATCAGAACATGCACAACAATAGGCAACCTACGAGGTAGACATATTCAAAACAAAGATAACACAAGAGACAGGGAAGCGCGTCACAGGATACAGATCACCGACGAACGGTGGGACAACAAATATGAAATGATACATGCGGGTGGAGAAGGTAGATGGGGAGTGGGGCGTCCTTACAATGCAGAAAAGATGGGGAGGTACGGGACGGTGTCGATGTTAGAGAACTCAATGGGAGAGACGGTGAAAGGACGAGCGAGGCGCTGGTAACTTGTAGAGGATACATCTGGAGAACCCGAGTTGGGTGTCGATGTCATCATCCAATATTCAGACCTGGCGACCCTATCTGCCCAAACATGAACAATTAATGAACCAAAAAGTAGCACTTTTTCGAGGGGCTCACCTTCGTCATCCAATTCATTATGGATGACCGGACCGCCCATCCCTTCGAGCGTCACGGTCAATCCGCTGAATATGCTTCCTAATCTCCTCCACATCATTCACAGCTCCGAGCTTCTCGAACGCATCAACTGCACGCAATGCTTCGGATTTTGCCTCTTCGAATCGATGCTGTCTATGCAAAAGCACAACCCGCTGCCACATCGTACGAGCCAGAAGGTATACGTCGTGGTCATTGGCCGCGTGCAACTTGGCGTGTTCAATGTGAGCGTGCGCTTCATCAAACCTCCCTTGGTTGGAAAACAACGCCGCCAGGGAGGAATGAACACAAGACTGCAGGTTGAGCCAGTTGAAGGAAGATGCGATTTCGAGGGCTATCTCGTAATGGTGAACGGCCTTCCCTGTATCGCCCTTGGAACGGCATATCTCGCCAAGAACTTGATGACATTGGCAGACCTGAAATTCTTGGCCGTGCTCTGGGAGGAGATAGATCGTGCGGAATGCGGCTTCTTCTGCGTCGTCAAGCTGGTTGTCGTGATGCAACAACCAAGCGAGCACAATCAAACACTGTGCTTGTTCCACTGCGTCACCCAGCCGTTCGTAGATTTCGGATGCTTCTTTCGCCTGTGGTATCCCTTCCTTGAAGAAACGCATCCATAAATGCACACTAGATAGTTGTCTCAATGTTCGAGCGAGTTGAAGGTCGTCCCCCTGCTCTCGAGAGAGCTCTAAGGCGTGAGTGAGGAGTCGTTTCCGTTCTATGTGATTTCCAACTTTCTGGAACAACTGCGAGAGCTGAAGAAGACACGCTGGCTTGGAGGGGTGGTTATCTGCGAGTGCCTCGATCTTCCGTCCGAAGATGACGAGCCGCGATTTATGCCAAAGGAGGTGCTTCATGAAATTGACACAAGCAACCCACATACCGCCTGATGTCGCGTCGATTGTTGTGAAGATATCGAGAAGATGCTCAACATTCACATCCTCCGACGTGATCCATCTCGCTTCTTCGAACCCGGGCTTATCGGGTCTGACATCAACTGACAATCGGCTGAAGTAACGCTCCTTGGTCGAACAGAGGAGTGGAGCCGACATGGGGTCTTTGGGGGAAAGGTAGTCACGGATTGGTGCCAGCATCGTGATGAAGCCGTCACTTCGATATGCCAGAGAAAGAACGCAAAATTTGTCGAATATGTTCTTCCTCCCGGCAATCGTGGGAAACAGCCAGTCGATGTTGTTCTCGTCAACTCCTTGAGGGAAGAAGGCGATGACTCCGAGAAGATCCTGGGCGTTAGGGCCAAGTTCTTGAAACGTCAAAGACGAGAGCGACAGTCCAATCGTGGCTGCGAGGCCATTGTTGTGGTCCGTTCGGAGAATATCCGTGCGATGCTTGCACCATTTGCTGGCCAACCGATCGGTGTCCCACCTGTTGTGATGAGCAACCGTCGCGAGCAACGTGATCGACAATGGGTGGAAGTCGAGTTGTTCCATGATGTTGTTGATCAGTTCGGAGCGTTCGCTGTGCTGGTAAATGCGATAGAAGGTGTCACATGCGGCTTCCATCGATAGCATTGGAATGTCCAGCCGCTTGCAGTTGGGAGGGAGAGTAGAGATCCGGGAGGTGATACAAAGGCAGATGTTTCCCAGCTGACTGAGTTCCTCCACCACCGCGTATATCTCCTTGGCGCTCGTTACGTGTGGGTCGAGCATCGATTCCGCATTGTCGAGGACTATAAACATGTCACTGGAGGATAGGAATGGTCGTAAGGGGGTCAGATCTTCAGGGTTTTCGACGCTCGCGCCAATAGTCTTGGAGAGCTGACGGAGGAAGTGGGGGAGCGAGGCCGGGAACTTGTCACAGCGAATGAACCGACGGTTGTCTCCAAACCGTCGTTTGATGCGGTCGTCGTGTAGGACGGTTAGAGCGGTGGATGTCTTGCCAATCCCGCCAGCACCAACCAAAGCGAGTGGAGTGAGGCGCTCTACGAAATCAACAATCTTCTTGATCAACTCGTCACGCCCAAAGAAGGTCCTCGGTGGTGGAGGTGGAGGTTCCCCAGGTACACTAGATGCAAATATGAGATGCCGGAGCCCTTAACGATTGAGATCACCGACCCGTTTTGAGCCTGCGTGGCTGTCAGTGTTTATTCGGTGATGTTAGAGAACACGTCACTCACCACCCGATTTTTACTGTCAGCGCTCCCATGAGTTTTTAATATGTTCTGATGCGTATCAGCAACTATGGTATGGATATTCATGATCAGCTCGGTCTGAAGAACAGACAGTTAGCGGCGACCAAGCAGGAGGGCACAGAACACACATTGAAGACAACGAGGATCCTGCTCAGTTCGGAATTCCAAGCTGCAATGGTCTCCTTGTCATTCCTCGCGTGCAAAATTCGAGAGACTGCGTTGCGTCCGCGCTGTTTGATAGCGTTATTTTTTATTTCCGCGACGGCCCTGCAATCGAGAGCATGGTAAGTAGGGGGAAAAGAAGCCATAGTATTACTGGTCCGACTCACGTCGTCAATTGATTTATCGCATCGCACACCGACTGGCTGAGGTCGTCCAGTTTCTTCCCATTCATTCCTCGGTCAAGGGCCCTGCATATATCGGCACAGAATAACCCGAGCTCGACGTAATCCAATTCGTTAATCATGGATTCCTGGTTACGCGTCAACCCTGGACATCTCATCGCGGAAGGGGAGGAAAATACCTTAATCATCGTGAGAAGGACGCCGACGGTACCAAAAACGGCCTTGGCGGGTGTAATGCTTGAGGTCCATGG
>Ga0307512_10008105_pt1 | contig 10289 bp, 8 predicted proteins | sample 14_EM_MG_FD_200267 | JGI IMG/M metagenome (GOLD analysis project Ga0307512, IMG submission 200267) | Populus trichocarpa ectomycorrhiza microbial communities from riparian zone in the Pacific Northwest, United States - 14_EM | ecosystem: Host-associated > Plants > Roots > Unclassified | place... | reverse complement strand
GTAAATTATCACTGAAAACTTTCTAGAATTTGTTCTATTAATGACCTCCATTTTACATTGAAGAAGTGATTTACTCGAGAACACCTTGACCCTAGCCATGACTCATGATATCACTCTTATTCCTGGATGAATTGACCGTCATGATATGCTGTTTCTGTTGCATGTATATCTGACATGTTCTGTTTCTCTGTACGACGAAATTTCCCTATACTGTGAACTCTATATAAGGTGGCTTGGAGGTAATCGCTAAGATCCATAAGCCCTCTAGCTAGTAGTGATCTTTTTGCTTGTGTTAGCAAACGTACGTGAGAAAGAGTGCTAAGACACTAGATTAAATCCTTAGAAAGGTAAACCTCTGTTGATATGGAACTTGTGTTACTCATTTCACTTGCAGTAGTGATAACCTTTCTTGGATTGCTAGAGCTTTTGTATTCTGGGCTGGTGCTAAAACCAGAAAGGCTTCGTTCTGTACTAAGGAAGCAAGGCATTAGGGGACCAAGTCCATCCCTGCTGCTTGGAAACATAAGCGAGATCAGGAAGTCTCAATCCACAACAGTAAAGGCTTCTACAAATGAACCACCGGTTTTCCACAACTGTGCTGCTACCCTCTTTCCATTTTTTGAGCAATGGAGGAAGCAATATGGTACTATAGCCAAATAACACTTTTCAACACCATATACTTAAGCACATATTTATACGTTCATACTCCCCACCCATGTCTATCAACTCTTCATTTGTACAGTCCGTCCTCCTAATTCTAATTAATGTTATGTAATCTGTAAGTACAGGTCCAGTATTTGTATTTTCGTTGGGCAACACACAAATATTATACGTGAGCCGGGCTGATGTGGTGAGAGAAATTAGTACATGCACATCATTAGAATTTGGGAAGCCTTCATATCAGCAGAAAGAACTCGGTTCTTTGCTTGGTCAGGGCATTCTGACTTCAAATGGGAAAGTTTGGGCCCATCAGAGGAAAATCATCGCCCCTGAATTATACGGTGACAAGGTTAAGGTAAAATCGTTTGCCCCATATATCTTGTTTACTCGCAAGAAATCTCGTTTTATTAGATACCTCTTGCAAAGATGGAGTGATAGATCAAATCTTGGCCTACAGGGAATGATGAGCTTGATAATTGAATCCACCACTGTGCTGCTAAACTCATGGAAGAGTAGAATTGATAAAGAGGGTGGAGTAGCAGAGATCAAAATTGACGAGGGTATGAGAAGCTTCTCCGGAGATGTCATCTCAAGAGCCTGTTTTGGGAGCAATTATTCCGAAGGAGCAGAAATTTTCTCGAGACTAAGAGCTCTTCAGGAGGCTATGTCCAAGAAAAGTCTATCCACTGGAATTCCTGGCATGAGGTAAATTAGCCGTTTCTTGAGATTTAAAGACCTATATGACTTCGCTTTGATATCTTTTTCTAAACAAAATTAGCAATGGATTGGTGATCGGTTGTTACAGATATATTCCCACCAAGAACAATAGAGAAGCATGGGCGTTAGAGAAAGACGTCCGCAATTTGATACTCGAAATAGTCAAAGAGAGAAAGGAAACTGCACATGAGAAGGATCTCTTGCAAATGGTCCTTGAGAGTGCCAAAACTAGCAACCTGGGACAGGATGCAATGGACCGGTTCATTGTTGATAACTGCAAGAATATATACTTGGCAGGGTATGAGACTACAGCAGTTTCTGCCACATGGTGCCTCATGCTGTTGGCTGCAAATCAAGAATGGCAGGATCGTGTCCGTGCAGAAGTTCTTGAAGTCTGTGGATCAGGTTGTCTTCCAGACGCAGATATGCTTCGCAAGATGAAACAGGTATCACAATCACTAGTGTTTCATTACAAGATTTATTAGCTATTTGAGGTCATTTAAAAATTACATTCCAAATATATAATTCAAAGTCCAAGCATATAAGCTTCAAGGAACACTTGAAAAATATAAGAAAATCTTTTGCTATGCAGCTAAATATGGTGATTCATGAATCGTTGCGACTTTATCCACCAGTGGCGGTGGTGTCAAGGGAGGCCTTTAAGGAGATGAAATTTGGGGGCATTACCGTTCCCAAGGGTGTGAATGTGTGGACAATGGTGCTGACACTGCATACTGATCCTGAAGTGTGGGGACCGGATGCATACAGGTTCAACCCAGATAGATTTGCAAAAGGCATAACAGGTGCTTGCAAGCTCCCACACCTATACATGCCATTTGGTGTTGGGCCTCGGATGTGTCTTGGACAGAACTTGGCTATTGCTGAACTCAAGATACTGATAGCTCTCATTCTGTCACAATTCTCTCTCTCCCTCTCACCCAAATACATTCACTCGCCCGCTCTTAGGTTGGTCATAGAGCCAGAACGTGGAGTTGATCTCTTGATAAAGACGTTGTGATCAGCAAACCTATATAAGCAGTGAGAATCGGCTTCCTCCTGCTTCAACTTTCAAGAGAAGCTATATATATGATGAGTGTTGCTGCAATTTTACTTATTCACATTGCTCGTGTCCCATTCCTTTGCACTTGGCACCTGGTGTATATGCCTGTTATCTATGATGAATAATATATACCTCTCCATCCTGCTTCAACGGACGGTGTTGCCCCTTATTATTGTGATTAATCATGCTGCATAAATAAAATAAAAATAGCCCACACCTTGTTTTATTAATAAAGATAAATATTTATAAAATTAGATGATCTTCCAATTAAGGATATCCGTGCACAGCAATTAATGGTAGGCTGAAATACTAAAATTAGAAGCTCAGGAAATGCAAGCCAGCGCATGGTATGGTAAAAATAGTGCAGCCATTCCCCAGTTGCGAGTTTCAGGGGGTCATCTAGCGCCCCTTTCGTCTTCCCTTGTTGAATATTTCAGTTTCATGTTGAAAACATGCAGAGACTTAAGACAACCAGGACCATCCGTCCCTATTCCTAAACTAAACTCTCAGGAAAGGACGTTGTGATGGAAGATCCAATGGATGGGTTTGATTCACAGTTGCTCAAAGAGATCGAGGACCATGATAACAATGAGAAATTTGACTCGTCTTCTGAAACTGAGATTGATGAGTACATCATGCTGCATTCGACCCGTAAGAATCACCCCTTTGGACGCCAGAAGCCTCTTCACTTGGTTCTTGGCGGTGAAAAACGTAAGAATCAACCGTGTTTACATCCATTTTTGGTTTCCTCATCTCCTCGTTCGTAGTTGATTGTGTGTATCTCTTTGTGTTCAGATGCCAATATCATACTGTGGCGAAACACGCAGATCTCCACACGCATTTTTGCCGGTGTCACAGTCACATGGTTTCTGTTTGAGTGCATAGGTTATCACTTGCTTACTTTGGTTTGCCACTTTCTTATTCTGTCATCGACAACGGTCTTCCTGTGGTCCAATTTAGCCTCCTACATCAATGTGTGAGTTCCTCTTATTTCGACCCCTTATATTTTCCTCAACACCGCGCCTCATCCTTGTAGTGTCTTTATTGGTTTTCTCGACATTTTAGTGGTAATAGGAAAATTACTGCCAGGATCGTGCATAAGGGATTTCTGTTGTAATTTTAGGGAAGAGTGTAGTTATCAAACTTGTTTCTATTTGATGATGCAGGTCGCCCCCAAAACTCCCCGAGGTAACCCTGCCGGATGAACTGTTTGTGAATTTCCTTCTTTTGCTTAGGGGCATCATCAACCGCGCATTTACATCCTTCCAGGATGTAGCTTCTGGGAAGGATTTGAAGAAGTTTCTTAAGGTACCTTTTCATTCACTCAAAGGCTTTGCAATTTGCAGCACATTAAAATGCATCTTTTCTAACCATGATGTGCAATTTGATTTGCAGGTGATTGCGGTTCTGTGGGTTCTCTCTGTTATAGGAAGCTGGTTCAGTTTTTTGACTTTGTTATACCTATGTGAGCTTCTGTTTAATCTCTTCTAATGCCTTTTGTTTTCTAAGTAAATCCATGGCATGATTGGGCTTCGTCTCATTGGTATTTTATTTTCCATTGCTTAAGTTCTGATACAGTGTTACATGGTTCGTGTAGTGTTTGTAATGCTAATGACAGCGCCAATGCTGTATGAGAAAAATGAAGATGCTGTGGACATTTATGCTGAGAAGTTGTGGTTTGAAGTGAAGAAGCAGTCTGCTGTCTTGAATGAAAATGTTCTGCAAAAGCTCCCAATCTTTGGTTCCGAGAAGCATCATAAGCAGCATTAAGAATAAGCATATTGCAGTGGTTAGTAGTTTTTCTCTGTTTACCATTTGTGAGAGGCAAGCTTAGATTTCCTGGGAGTACATGGTACAGAGAAAGTAAACCATTTATCATCTTCAAAACAAAGGAAAAATGTAATGCCATGGCTGGTTTAAACAAAGTGCAAAAAAGAACAGCCTCATATTTGAATAGGTTATTGTACCAGATTGGATTGCTCACAGTGCTATTTTAAAGACACTTCTTTGCTGAATTATAGATATCAAGTTACAAAATCTTTCAAACATACAAGGCTCTTAACAAGTTTGACCATCTTACCAACTCATAAAGCTGCATGCAGATTCCAGCAGCTAAGGGTGCTATTATCTAAGATACAATGAAAATCCTTCTTGGTAAGACGGCAGAAAACCAACTAGGCAAAATGTTCTATACTTTTGATTCTCTTGATTCAGCAGGCAAGAAGGCCTCCCACCATCCATATTCATACTTTGGATATGGTGCCACCCAGTTTTCTGGCTTCTCAAACTCTATAGTGGTAGGATTCGAGGCTAATGCTTCTTCTAGAGTGTCAGCTTCATAGCTATCAGATAGAACACGGTCCAACCTTAATTTCATAAACCTGCCGAACCACAAAATGGGAAGCCACATCCATGAGGAGCAAGAGAGATAAGCCCAAGGACACACCACACAAGCACACATAAGAACTTATCTTTCTAGAGGAATGAAGATGATTTTTAACATACTGCATATGTGATGAACAGATAGGCAACAAGGCTCTTTAGTAAGCATCCCCTTGCACCTCACCAAACAAACAAACAGGAGAAGTGCAAAATTGTCATAAAAAAGGAAATCCCAATAATTTCCAGGATAAGGAGTGTCAGAGCCAAGGTAGGCATGCTCTAGCTAAGTACAAGCCTAGACAACTCTGTTTTTAAGAGCTTGATTCATGAGTCTTGTTCAATTCACTAGGCTGATGAGCAGACTTTGAAAATGTGTGAGCGTGGTTGGCATACTAGGCAAGTGAAATTATACTTTTGTCAATTGCTACACATATTATGAATAAACAAGTCATCATAACACCATAGTTTGTCTTGCAACCAAGAAGGCAGCATAGGGAATATTGTTAGACATACTGAAAAACTGAATAAGATTGTGGCTTGCGCCCAACAAATGATAAACCACAGCATTCAATCCTCCAAGGCCTAAACATTATCATCTATGTCTTGAAGTTTTAGAATAACTCTGGTGAAGGCTCTTCCCTAGGTAGTTATAAAAATTAAAATACATATATCAAATGCTAAGTATAAGCTAGGAAGCATACACAGAAACAAAGAATTATCAGAACTTGTAGTCCAAACGAGGAAGGGTGGAAGAATGTTCTTACGTCATCCATGTGCCATTAGTTGAGACTAGAGCAACAGCGGGTCTCTTCAGTCTTTTGGTGATGTTAGGGAATTTGTCCAAGAACTTGGGCTCAATCACAAGCCAAAAGTCCTGCTCCTTATTACGCTCTCCATAGTTACGAAGGCGCTCAAACAAGAGCTCCTTGAAGTGCTCCTCTTCATCCAGCATGAATTTTGCATTGGCAACAACAAAGTAGTACTTGTTGGCTTCTTGCTGTAATGCAACAAGAAAGAGGTAAAGTTTTGGGACTGCTTCATGCCAAAAAAATAAAAATAAAATTGCAAATACATTCTCTGAGCATGTATAGGTTCCTGATGCCTTCCAAGTAGGATCCACAATGGGGGTTTTCTTTATAGGAGGAACTGGGAATTTCCTAGTTGTGTTGCCAATTATACATGCATGATTTATTGGAGTAAAAAGCAACATGGGAGTTTGTAATTTGTAGGAAAATGATGATGAAGTGACAATTTTCACAGTATTGATCAATTGGCATTGTAAAAGAAAAGGAATTACTAGGCATTCTATCAATAAATAACATCTTAATATAACATGTAAATTAGTAGTGGAGTAAGCAGAGGTAGAAGAGAAAAAGAGAAAGCAATTGAAGAACCTTGTCAGGAGGAGTGGGAGAGGAAGTGAGATCGTTGGAATCAACAGCGGCAACGGCAGTCTTAAAGGAGGAGGAAATATTGGTAGTAGCGGAAAGGAGAGATGGTGGTTGCTGTGATCCCTTGATAAAGCCAAACTGTGTGGCTGTGGATTTCCCACTACCATTACCATAATTCACAGTATAATGTATGGAAACCTTGTTCATTGCAGCAACTGATGACCCCACTGCTAGGCTTAACATTTTCTTTCTCCTCCTTCACCTGCTTGTACAACAGTTGTGGTGCTTTGGAAGCAAAACTATGAGAAAAAAGTGGGTAGGCCGAACAAAAAAGAACCCGGTATCAGACAACCTTATCTGGCTTATCTATCTACAATCCCCTTTTCTCATTTTAGTCCCTCAACTATCATCATAAGTTTCGATACAACTCCTAAAACATAACCTTTCCAATTGGGTCCCATTTCTATGTTTTTAATGTATCAAGACTAAATTTCTTTTTAATCAACTCTTACACAGACCATTCTCTTGCATCAAAAGAAGTTGAGGGACTAACATGGCCACATCAGCCCTTGTGAATGAGAAGGTTGAGACTCCCTGTTCGAACTCGCAACGTGTTGCTAACTTGCGACCAATCCGACAGAGGCCCACTTGGTTTTTTCAAACGAATCAGAAGCCTCTCTCAAGAGTCAAAGAATGGTAAACGAGGCACATAGCATTAGTATTGACAGCTGCCGTCTTCTTCTTCGTCCTCATCGTTGTTATTCCTCAAAAAGTCAAAAGGATTCCGGCCCATTTCCACCACCAAGGTAAACGAAGAAAAGCTGTCTTCTCTTCTTCTTACTATGATGATAATGATCCTAAATGATCCCTGATTAGATGTCGACTTCGATGACGACGGAGTACTATCAGTTCGGGTTCGGGCCTCACAAAATAGACCCAAAACAAGTCTTTTACTCCACCAATCTTTCTTATGCTACGGTCAACCTCCGTCCCGTTCTTCTTGGTTTGTACTTCTATATACACCTTAGAGCTTCTGTGTTATTATGACTACTATTTTCACTTAGCTGATAAGTTGTCTATGATCAACGAAAATCTTAATAAAGTGATAACTTCAAACAAATACAAGCTATAGTATTTCATAAGGTTCTAATAGCTAAAATCTTGTGGTATAATATTTGTACATTAACGAGCCAAAACTGCATTCCTGAGTGAGTTTAGTTGATAACTAAACTAATTGTTTCCTTCCCTTTTCTCTGTGGTTTAATGGTAGTTATGAGTCAACCTCAAGAAAGCAAATTTTTGGTTAATTGATTGAGGAGTCACTTACTAATCTTTTGGGATAATGCACTTTCTCCAAACTTCGCAGATAGGAAATTCTTGCAATTTTTGGTTATCCAATATTTGTAATTTAGGGTGATTGAACCATGAAGTCGGTAACTTTTTTAAAAATTCTGTTTCTTCTTATGCATGTGTTAATCGATACTCGATTCTTTAGGGTGATGTGCTGATTGCATTTCATTGTAGGATTTATTATGTATCACATATCTGTACAAGTGGCTTGCTTTTTTATCAAGACTAAGATTGCAATCCGGTTTTCTTTTGGGATTAATTTATGTTGCTTACAATGTATCACCGAGAATCTGTGATAGTGATTTTTCATTTTTCTTGAGTCCAGATAACAATTTTGATGTGGTTTTATTTAAAATCAAGACAGATATAAATGAAGAATTATTCTTTTCCCTTACAAAATTAAAACTTTATCATTCACATGCAATGAAAACTAAGAACTGAAAAACGGAAGACTGGGAGCTTCTACAAAGTTCACTTGTTCACTTTCCAAAGAAGAATTGAGTTCATAGTAGATAGATATAACAAAATTCCTCCCTGCAGGTTAAATTCTTAATTCCACACATTCTCAGTTCTCAACCAAAAGCAACTAGAGTCACTACAAACTGTTAAAGGCAACATGTTCTCTTATGTTCTGCTTTCCTTTCATTTCTTTACTCACATCGTAGTCGGAGAAAAATCATCTTATATCTTTTTTCACAAACTACAGCAAGTTGAACATATAGCATAACCAGAAACTGTGTTACTAATCATCTAACTGAACAAGGAAGCTATTAAAAATCCAAATCCACCTACTACTAATGGTTGGAAAAAGTCGCACCAGTAAACAAATAGAGATCCATCAAATGTGCACAATTGCGCATGCTCTATTAGATTTATTTTACTTTTCTGTATTCGTTCTCTACCTACCTATCTTCTCGTTCTTATTTATGTCCCTTTTCCTCTGCAGGTCATATCCTTTTCTGTCAAAAGTCTGAATGATTTTTTGAGATTTATCTGAACAGCATCTGTTGTCTCATTGGAATTCTCTTGGGTGAACTGTTTGAGAAACAGGCAGAGCTGAATTAATTCAATGTGTTATTATTTGCTTGGTGCATTGATGAATTTGTGGACATAGATATGCTATTATGCTCCTATACTACAAGTCAAAAAGCTTGAATAGTAGGAAAACCTTTCTGAGTACATGCATGTAAATCACAGTAACATTGTGTGCATGCAGTCTGGGGTTTTGAAAACTTCATGAATTATCTGCTTACTGGCAATCAGTGTATTCATTCTCCAGCTTAGTTTATGTTTCAAAATACCATTTACCTTGGCCTGGCTTGGGTTCTAATGGTGGTCCTTTTAAGCATTTAAGAATTGGACATGAAGCACACAACCTAAAGAAAATAATAGAGTTCGACAACCTTACACAAGTGAGTTGACTGAAGAGCATACCGTTAGTACCATTAGGCCCAGAAGATTAAAAGCACTTGCAATTTGCATGTCTCCAGCATTTATACAATGACATTGTAAGAAAACATGGCATAGCTGATAATATCTCACGTGCTGCCGTCATTTCATGCAAGGTAATATGCTCTTAAGATTGTTGATCGAGTTTCTTGATGTCTGTATAGTTTGAATCAATATATCATGAATGATACGCGTAGTTGAGTGTTCTATTTTGTTGCCTTTACATTTTGTACATGTGCTTGTCTGTCCAAGGCGTGAAGTGAAGCGCTTTATTGATCTCAGTGCTGATGAGACCAGTGATTTATGGCTCACGGCAAAGAAGGTTGGCAGGCAGCTTGAGAGTTTTTACATGGCAACATCTCTCACATTTACCATCCAAGTAAGATAGTTCCTAGTAAACTCACACTATCTCTTATTTTATTTATTTATTTGGTTAGAATGAGTGTATTTGCTTGTTATCAGAGCCACTAGGTAATTAATGCATGCTCTGGGTGTTTGAAGACTAACCAGTTGAAGTTCATTGGTGTTTTAGGATGGGCCGCGGGCAGGGCAGAGTGTGCCCCATGTTCATGTTCACATCATCCCAAGAAAAGATGGTGACTTTGAGAAGAATGATGAGATCTATGATGCAGTAAGTTATAGAATACGTATACCCTACACTGTTTGTGCTTGCTACCTGATCTTTATGCTCCATGCATCAATTGGAGTGTAACAAATGATTGTGTGGGTGTCATACAGATAGACGAGAGTGAAAAGGAATTAAAGAGGAAGCTGGATTTAGACGAGGAAAGGAGGGACAGAAGCATGGAGGAGATGGCTCAAGAGGCAGATGGATACAGATTGCTTTTCTCATAGATGATGTATCTAAGAGAGAGTTGTTGAAAGAAGGAAGGAAGGAAGTTGGAACATATGTATTTCTTGAAAATACAGTGCATTCAAATGCACAGACAGTCATGTGTACTTTTATGATGTTGTGGTATGGCGGCTAGACTTGAGATGAAATACAGGGAGTCGCTGAGAAGTCATGTCTGTTGCTAGTAACTTAGTAGACGATAATATCTTTTGTTTTTTTAAGGTCAAAATCAGATGAACAACCAATGGTTGGAGAGAAAATTAGAGTTTTGTTTGTGATACCATGTTAACAAGTATGTGTTTGTGTGTTTAATTGGTTGCTTTTCGGATGAACCTATGGCTATGGAGAGGGCTGCATCTGCAAGACATACAAATGTATGTATGCAGTTAATTCATTTTCAAATTTTGTTTTTTGTTTTTTTCAGAAA
>Ga0307512_10008104_pt1 | contig 10290 bp, 7 predicted proteins | sample 14_EM_MG_FD_200267 | JGI IMG/M metagenome (GOLD analysis project Ga0307512, IMG submission 200267) | Populus trichocarpa ectomycorrhiza microbial communities from riparian zone in the Pacific Northwest, United States - 14_EM | ecosystem: Host-associated > Plants > Roots > Unclassified | place... | reverse complement strand
TCAAGTTAAAATTCATTTCCCCCTCACTATCATGTCTATGTTTAAGTGACTCCTGTTGTGTGTATTTCCTTTAATTTTCAGAAGCCCTTATGGTGGCCTTTCTTTCCTTTTCTGTTAACCATTTAAAAAGTTCAGGCACCAGAACCTCAGCTGGAAATGATGATTCTTGGATTTTAATGGCTATTTTGTCATGGCATGAAGAGTTTCATGCTATAACTTGCAACCCTTGAGGCTATTCAACTGCAGCTTGTTTGGCTTATAATATGTAGCTATTAACAATTTTTATCAGGAATGAAAGAAAATATGAAGTCTTAGATATTTCATTTGAACTCCAATCTTGGACCTCTTCATTTGAGTAGCAGGAGAAGTACATATGGATTATAGGGGTCGGTGGAAGCACCAAGTCTTGGTATCGAGATGAGATTGGAGCACATGCCTTATTGATAACTGTCTTATTGGAACTTATGAAGGACAAGTGTCATCACAAGCATTCTTTGGAGGTGCCTAAGAAATTCCCAATCTATTGCTTACTGTCATCTTGCTCTTGGCCTTAGCAACTTCCAATTTAAATTGGACATTGGTGCATCATATTTAGCAAGTGATCTTGTCCAGACCCCAATCCTCATATAGGCAGGTTTAGTCCTCTGTCATTGCATGGGAGCAGCATTTCTTTGGTTTAGGATGTCAGTGTGGAATGTCTTGTGCCAGAAATCGCTTCTCTATGTCCATGGATCAATTTTTCTGTTAAAAATATTATTAAGAAGTTAAGATATTTTCAACAATTCAGATTCTTGCCATTTCTCTTATCGTTACACTCTAGAAGGCTGCTCTGTGGAGACTGGAGGATTGATGGTTTTGTTTTTTTCCTTAAACTCGCCTTCTTATGAACCTCAGGCATCTGTCTTATTGATGTTGGGCAATGTAGCCTTCTATTGATAGACCACAAGATGCAGGTGTGACAGCTGGCGTGCCTCAGCATTTTTGCTTGTTATGGACAGTCACGCAGTTTCTGCTTCATAAGGGATATTAAATTTATCATGTCTTCTTCTCTTGGAAACTGGCAAATCATAATTTTTTTTATGGTCCTCCAAATACAAAATGGACTTAAACTTGAACTTAAAATACCTTGCATACAGTACAAGCTAAAACACACATTTCAGCATGGTCATATCACAATTTCTGGACAGTGATGGTATATGTGACTGCAATATCAGAACTGGATCAATGACCACTAACCATGGTCATTATATACTTGTTAATATGTGTCACTGACTAGTCTCCTCTTGTCAACTATCAGGCGGTGAGTTTTTGTCTGCAATGTCATGTAGGTTATTGCTGCTTATGCGATTATATGCAGTAGTTCATCGGTCAACTTTTTTCAATAAGCCATAACAAGTGCTTTTGGTTGTTTGAACCGTGCTCAGATAGCATTCTATTTTGCAACCTTTTGGTTACAATTGTCTGTCCAACCTTTTGTTTTTTGGACCTCTCCTGTGACTAGCAAGTAGATAAAGACATGCAGTGGAAGAACTTCATTTACTTATGTGTTGTTCATTTTCCAACTCACCTAGAAAAGTTATGCTGTTATCTGTAGAGGGGGTACTTAATATCACCAGTTTTATATAGTTCATCATCTATTCTCCCTCTCCTTGTAGGATCCCATTGGTGGACGGTTCTTATACAAAATTCTGGGGAACGCACTTTGTCAGTGGATGTGCTTGCCCCAAATCTTATTGACAATTCTTTGGTGGAAATAGCGAAACACCAAACTAAAACGGTATGTATCGTTTTCCTGTTTCATCGTGTTGTTTCTATGGTCGACTTAAAACTGGCATGAGATATGGAATACTTAAACAAAATTGAAAAGCTGTAGCCAGGCAATAGAAGCAAAACAGAGTAAGAAAACAAAATTAGATTAAGCTTCTTCCAGTAACATTCCGTTGGCATGGTTTAAGAGCAGTTTCAAAAGTCAGCAAGAACTCACAAGGTGTTAGTTGTTACTGGTTCTTGGCTTCTGCTAACTTGAATGCATATAATTGCTGGAAGGCAAGGAAGTTATATTGAGAACGGGCTTAGATCCAGTGGAAAAAAATGTACTAGAAACAGAAACTTACTACCAAGTTGTGATATTTTTCTTGCCTTCTTCTGGAAAATTTAATCTTGTTTTGACATCGTGGTACCACCTCTGACAGATTAATTATTTCTTGGGGGAAGGAGAGGGGTGGGTAACAGTGATGTTTCATATTGGTGATCTAATAATTGTACAGGCTTCACCCATTGCAATTTATGGGTGTGTTTGTTGCCTCATTTTAAAGCAGAGTTTCAACGTTTTCTTTTCAGATCAATTTGACTGTTGGTCAAAGCACAGAGGTGATATTAAATGCTAAAAATGGGGCCTGTGTTCTGCACTTGGATCCTCTTGAATCTCAAGCAAACTTTTTCATGAACCTCCCTTCTTATGACCAGCTAATTACCCCCATCAATGGTGCATACTTCCTGATTATTACAGTGGTAGTTTTTGGAGGGACATTAGCTTGCTGCATGTGTAGGAAGGGGAGACTGGAGGCTGGAATCGCTTATCAGGAGCTTGAAATGGCTATGCCAGAATCTGGTGTTGCAAATGATTTTGAAACAGCTGGAGGCTGGGATAAGGTCTGGGATGATAATTGGGATGAGGAGAATGCAATAAAGTCACCAGCTGCACGTCATTCAGCAAGTGTGTCAGCCAATGGCCTTACTTCTAGGACTCCAAACAAAGATGGATGGGAAAATGACTGGGACAACTAGGATTTTTGCAGGGAGAAGAGAAAGAAGAAAGTTCTACCTTCCCAGGATGTGGACAAGGAGGAGAACAAGAAAACGAATAGATATACAAAATTTTGATTGTAAATCCTTCTGACAAGAGCGATTTTGGCATTTGTAGTTTTGTGCAACGGTGAGAGTCCAGAGAAGTGTTGAAATGCGTAGATGATGTAATCTTTCTGCTTTTTGTGAAGTGTAAATTGCTCACATTTGTTTTTGTGCAATCTGCATTCTTTGACTTGCACTTGAAAACATATTCCATTGCACATTCTGTTCCTCTTCATTGAAGGGGAAACCCAATTCTTGTTTTTGTCCAGCATAGAAAGGGAAACGACATGGGACATATAGAAGTGGCCTAAAGGGGCTAGAAGGGCGGGCAGTCGATGAACATACACAGGTTGAGGATGAAGGATGATCTCCTTTTAATTATCATATTTCAGGCATGAAGTCAACCAGGGGAAGCAGAACCAGTATGGTAGGGGCTGGGGCTTGGGACCCAAAAGCAGGAACAAGAAATGGTGCCTGTCATTCAATCCAAGAATGCAACTCCCCACTCATATTTGGTATGTTCCTGTCATGCGTTATGGATATGGATGTACTTTTACCTTTATTCTAATCACCAGGTCCCATGAGTTGGAGTCGCATCAAGCTCAGTCCTCTGTATTCTACATCGTCTTTTGATTGCACCGTGGACAAAAGTTTCTCCCTGTCGTTCAACTATTTTGATTCCAAGTCATTTTTCAGTTTAAGAATGGCAAGCAGGACACCAAATCATGCAGCTAGCAACCCTTGTGCTAAAACTAGAGGCCTTCAAGCCCCGTGTATTTTTTGCACGTTTTATCTCAAACCTCTCTCTTGGTGCCCATTACAGCTACGAACAAGTTCCCGAACAGTTAATACACACATCACACAAGTTTTTCACCAATGAAATCTTAAAAACTTAAGAACAACCCACTTACCACTTAGTCAACAGCTCAGGCATCATATGTTTGCTTTCAAAGACAAAAAAACAGATAATTTACTTGGCAAAGAGTGGCAACTGTTCGAACCTCACCACAAAACTAACCCTTAGCATTTTCTTCTCAAGCGAGATTAAATATTCAATTTAATGCATTAAAAAGAATTTAATAAATCCTCTTAAACACTAACTGTAAGATTCAAATTTAGAAAGTCAAAAGAATTGAGCGTAGAGCACCTGGGCTTGATTAAAATCATAGTTGATGCAAATTTACTGTCCGTGAAACTCTGATGAACTCTGTCTCTACTGGTTGGGCGGGTTTAGAACTTTCCATTCATTCCACAGGTAAATATTATGATGTAAATAAAAAGGTATGATGAGCACACTATTTCATAAGAGCATGTTAAACTTTTTCCCCTTCACAAGGCATATTACCAATGAATATCATGCAAAGTTCCCACTTGATTGCCATGCACTAATATTGCCACTCAAAAAGGTGCCATGGTGGTGCTTTTCAGGACCCCCATGTGATTTGCTATGATGATGTCCATTTCCATTTTTATTTGTTTCCCCTTGGGGTCCAACACCATACTTCAAATCCAAGGGTTAATTATTCACCCGAGTTGCAGACACAGAGGAGGTTGTTTATGATAATAAATTACAAACAGTGCGAAGGAGTGCATCGTAGAATAATTGGCATCGGTTGGTTCACAGAATTGAGAGCACGGCTGCTCTCTGCAATGAGTAAAAAAGTTGTTGACCATGCTGCGCTTGAGGGTGCAATAAATTCTCAGAAAAGCAAAAGGTTAAAGCAAAGGCAAATTCTGGCTTAACAAGTATGAATAAAGCAAAAGATTGCTTTATCCAAGAGCATCATACCATTCAAATTGTATACTCCACAGAAGCCCTTGTAGTCTGTCTGGTAGTGACCTCAGCTGTGCTTTCATTTTCTTGTTGAAAACTTAGTCCATGTAACATGAAACAAATACAAGATACTATCAAGACAAAGATGAGTAACCAGTCAAGTATACTCCTTAGGGAGGAATACCATTGATGCAATATTATACGTGCCCTATATTCCGGTGAAAAGGAATCCGGTCATGGAAACTGTAGATAAGATTGTCATTAAAAAAGGGATACAAATAAAATTCAATAGCAAGAAGGAAAATTTTGAAGGTAAATTGAACAATATATTCTTTTTTTTTTTCTTTGAACAAACCAACCGGATTCTTCTTCACCGGAGAAAACATGTTTTCAGTTTCTTTCTTGAACTCTAGTACAAGTCCAGTTCACTCCAGCTCTTCCTGGCCCCCTGCAGGACATTGGATCAGCTCTAAAATATTGACCACTTCTTCCATGTCTGGCCGATTCGATGGCACTTGAGATGAACATATCAAACCAAGTTTTACTACTGGAATCGCCTCATCTGCTGGAAAATTTCCTCGAAGTCTGCCATCAATGCATTCTTCCACTCTTCCATCCTCCAGTGCTCCCCTCACCATGTCACATAGCACAACCACATCATCCTCCATGTATTCCACTGGCCTCTTCCCTGTCACCACTTCCAAAACTAGGACCCCAAACCCATACACATCACATTTCTCAGTTATCTTCACCGTTCGACAGGCAAACTCGGGAGCCATGTATCCTAATGCACTCTGGATTTTGCTGCTTAAGATGCAACGGTCTAAAGTGGGCAACAGCTTCGCCAGGCCAAAGTCTCCCACTTTTGGCTCCCCAGAATCATCTATCAGAATATTGGTAGATTTTAAATTGTAATGGGTTATGTTCATGTGATGCAAATGGGCCAAACCTCTAGCCATTCCAAGTATTATGTTGAATCTATGCCGCCAGGAGAGGTAGTTCTTATCAGGTCCATCATGGAGATGCTTATACAAACTTCCACTGGATACGTATTCATAAATAAGGAGTTGTAAGGATGGAGTCCAGTAATAACCTTCCAGTGTGACAAGATTATGATGCCTAACCTCTCCAAGTTTCTTCACTTCCCTTTCAAATTCATCTTGGGACTTGATCAAACTTGAAACTGTTAGCTTCTTTATAGCAACTGAACGCCCATCTCGAAGTATTGTTCGGTAAACAACCCCAAACCCACCACGACCGAGTTCTGAGTCTTTGTTGAGTAATGCTTGGGCCCCAGCAACAAAATCAGCATCACCAGAAAACATGACAAGCTTGCCATAGTTTGGATCATTAGTTGGGGAACAGCTGAAATCTTCCCCACCAGAAAATGTGAAAGCAGCAGGAGAGCGCGCCATAGAAGATCTTGCACGGATATTGAGGAGAGTAACAGCTACCACACCGAGTGTAATGCAAGCGGCTGCACCAATAGCAATGAGAGCAGAGATGCTGAGTGCAATCTTCCTGTGATGGAGATTAAAAGAGGTGCCATTGGAGGAGCCAGAAGAGTTGGGATTCAGAACAATAGGCTTCTGATGGACAGAAGGGCAGGATCGGTTGACAACAGATCCACACAAGGAGGGATTACGAGAGACAGATGATGGGGAAATAGTGTTGAAGAAACCACCAAGTGGGAGATCACCTTTTAAGTTGTTATGAGAAATATTAAAGGACAGGAGGTGGGAAAGATTGGCCAGCTCCTTGGGTAAGCTTCCAGAGAAGCGGTTGAATGATAAATCTACATATTGTAGGTTGGTTAGGTTTGCAATGGCTACTGGAATTGGACCACTAAGGTTGTTCCCAGATATAATTCTGTACAGTCCAGTCAAAAAACAGAGAGAGAAATTGTTAGAACAATGCAGGTTCCATAACTTATAAATTGAAACTACAAATTATTAAATGAAGGTACAATAGACAACAGCAATTCAAGAGTCCATATTTTTCTTTGTTGTAGTCTTTCTCTTCCTCATTCTTTTTCAGCATTTAACGAAAACTTCGAATTATATCAATTTGATCAAATCCCGATAACAGATTTAAGATGGGCACCATATAGTAATGCACTGAGCTATAGCAAACACCACTGATTATCAGCTTAAACAAACAAATAAACACACAAAAAATCATACTGATCAGGTTCTGCTGCATAGATGATAGTCATATGTTGATTGCCATTTGGTGAGCCTATCAGCACTAAAAACGTAGATAATTTTTCATCTTACACCAAAATGACAATAAAGTTTGCCTGCAAAGGTCAGACTAAACACCAACAAACACATAATTAAACTAAGAGAAGGTATGACAATCTAGTTGTTTCATGCAAACAATTTCAAAAAGAACTAAAGCAACCAACCACAAGGGTGGCCTGCCCTCGAAAACAATACGACAGTGCAATTGTTTTCACTGTAATGATTGAATGTAATGGCTCTCAGTTGAAATTATTAAGGACTGCTAACAGAATTGTAAAAGCAGAAAGTTATTTTCTCAGAGTATTGCAAGCACAAGGAAATTACAAATGGGAAGAACCAATCGGAGAACTTTTAAAGCAAAAGTCAAGCAAGCGAGGAAAAACTCACAAAGATGTTAGAGATGAGCACTTCTTGATCTGAGTAGGAATTTTCCCAGTTAGGAAGTTCATCTCCAATCTCAGTTCCTTGAGGGAGACTGCTCCTCCAATTTCGGAAGGAATGCTTCCGGTTAGCCTATTATCACTCAAATCCAGAGCTTGTATCATTGTCAATTCTCCTACACTCGGTGGAATAGAACCAAACAGTTGGTTCCTTGACACATTAAAGAGTTGCAGGCTGCTTAAAACCCCAATGTCAGATGGGATTTCTCCAGAGAAGACATTTGAAGATAGATCCAAGACCTGAAGACTTTCAAGAGAAGCTGCCAAAGATACACCTGAAGGATGTTCTATGCTTTCATCAAGTTTGTTCCCAGAAAGCGACACACTTTTTAACCCTGTCTTGAAAATCCATGAAGGAAGATTACCTGTCAACCGATTATGGCTAACATCTATAGCCAAAAGGTTAACACAATTCGCCATTGACTCAGGCAATCCTCCAGTAAGCTGGTTCATGGACAGATTCAATTCCTTCAACACGTTAAGGTTTCCTATTGAAACTGGAATCCGACCTGAAAGTCTATTGACAGAAAGATCCAAGCTTTCAAGACTTGTCAACTCCCCAATCCACCCAGGAACTTCCCCTGTAAATGAATTTCCTCCTAGTCTAACAGTAGCACATGAACTAAGCCTCTGCAATGACTCTGGAAGACCACCAGACAAAGCATTCTCGCTAAAATCAAGCAGTTTCAAAACCTGGCAACCTCCAATATCCACTGGTAGCTGCCCAGTGAACCTATTCCTTCTCAAATTAATGGCTCTCAAAGCATACAAATTTGCAATTCCTTCAGGAATCTCTCCTTCCAACAAATTATCAGACAAATCAAGAGACTGTAGCCCTCTCAAATACCATAATCCAGATGGCAATTCACCAGAAAGGCCATTCGATGAGAAATTAACAACTGAAAGCGACATACAAAAGCTCAAAGAACCAGGAATCATCCCTGTAAGATCATTCCTAGCAAATGAAACAGACCTCAATGACCCACATTGCTGGAAAAACCCATCGGGGATTGACCCTGATAGACCATTTTCACTCAAGTCAATAACTTGTAAGCCGCCAAGTCTAGGAAGATCAGGGTTTATAGTCCCATTAAAGTTATTATTAGCCAAAGACAAAACCTGAAGAAATTGTAGCCTCAAAAGGCCACGACCAATGTGCCCAGATAAAGAGAAGCCATCAAGAACCAGTTCAGTGACCCGATGGGTATTCGGGTCACATTTGACACCAACCCAGTTACAAGGACTGTCATCATCTTCATTCCATGATGAGAGTTTAGACTCTGGGTCTTGAAGACCCGCCTTGAATACTATCAAGCCAAGTACATCATCATTGATTGAGTCCAAACACTGTACCAGAAGTAGTGGAGCTAAAACAGCTAAAAATAAGAACTTGAGCAGCATTTTTTTTCCCAGTTCAATTCAATCCCAACTTTTGATACATTTGATGCTAAGAAAAGGACCACATGAAAGAATGCAAAAGGTGGAGAAAAGGGGCTATCAAACTTGAAAAGAAGAGATTTTTTGGGCTATCAAAGATGGCAACAACGCTTGTGACTCAAAAGACAGAAAACAAGGTGGAGGTTACAACTGACAATAGCAGGGATGGAGTAGAAACAAAAAGGTTTTGTTCTTACTTTTTTTTTTAATCTTTGGAGATAAATGAGAGAGAGAGAGAGAGAGAGAGAGCAGAAAGTTTCTGTCTCTGAAAACATACACTTCTAGCAGTGGAAGCTAGGGATGGTGAAGCTATAAGCCCTGCAATGGAAGAAGCTAAAACAATTTCCAGGCCAAACAAAAGAAAAGCAAGAGAGAGAGAGAGAGAGTCTGAAGAATGAGAATGTGGGTGGCAATATTTTTGGACTAAAAATGAAGCAAAGGCAATAAAATGAAACCACAGATGCAAACCCACTTTCTTTTTTCAATTCCCTAACTTTTTCAAATTTCAAAAAAGAAAAAAGACAGTCACTATAGTATCAGTAGAGTAGTAGTAGAAGTGGTATAGATTATACGGGAATTCTCACAAATACAACCTTCGATCTCCTAAAAAAGAAACACCAACTACCAAACCTCACATTAATGAGGCTTCTATAGCCAGTTAGTTAGTTCCACCTCTATAACTCGACAAAGTGTAGGTCATAAAGGGTGTTAGGTGCTGAAGGGATGGAGGAGTTAATAGGAGTGGGAAATTTTAAAGAAAGGGAATCGTGGCGGGAGGGTAGCCGGTAAAGCAGCTAAAGAAGCGGGAGAAAGAGAGGTTTTTCTTAAGAATTTTTGAAGGGATTGATCACTGGAGGTTGAGATGAGAAAGGTGAGGGAGCAGCAAGAACATTTAATGATGGGGTCAGAAGAAGAGAAGAGAAACAGTAATGATTCTGTTTTGGTGTTGGTGTCGATGCTAGTGGGTGTAATAACTAATAACAAGGAAAGGAGAAATAAAGAAAGAGTAAAGTGTGCTGTGCTCTAGTGGAAGCAGCAGCAGCAGCAGAGGGCATTCAAAGCTTCTTTCTTTTTGAAAACAAAGAAAAGGAGTAACCGATGAGAACAGGAACAGAAGACAAGGAACTGCGGAAGGGTTTTTACTTTTCTCTTTGATTTGTTTAATGTTTTGTTTGGGGGTTTTCATGGTCAAAGGAGAATCCCTTGTCTGAAACCAAGTGCCATTTCTTCGATTCTTCTCCCGTTTTCTTTGTAATTTTTTGTCCATTTCTTGCCAAAATTGTCAGCCATTTTATCCTTTTCTTTTTCTTTAGTTTCAGGAATCAGAGGAATTTTGAAATTGATTAAAATTCTGTTTATTCTTGTCATCAAAATTGCGCTTTAAAAGTGTATCCAGAATGAAGAAACATTAAACCTTTGTTTTTTTTTTATTTGTATTTTTAATGATTTTAATACATTAATATTAAAAAAAATTAAAAAAAAATATTTTAATAAATTTTAAAGTGAAATGTATCATATATCATATTATTAAATAACATATCATCTT
>Ga0307512_10008102_pt1 | contig 10292 bp, 14 predicted proteins | sample 14_EM_MG_FD_200267 | JGI IMG/M metagenome (GOLD analysis project Ga0307512, IMG submission 200267) | Populus trichocarpa ectomycorrhiza microbial communities from riparian zone in the Pacific Northwest, United States - 14_EM | ecosystem: Host-associated > Plants > Roots > Unclassified | place... | reverse complement strand
TTCATTCCATTCTGAGCCAGCACTAAGCGCGGAGACTTTTTTTGCAAACATCTACGACAGCCTTACTAGCTTCCGGTTTCGCCACATGAGGGAACTCTACTCTCCCCCACTCTCCCGTTAGTTCCTGCCTCTAGTTTTATTCTCGCATCTTCTGGCATGACCAGCATCCTGCCCATCGTTTTGTCCGAGTTCTCTTTTTTTAAATTAATTCGCAGCACCGTCCAACGCCAACACCTTCCACCAGTGATCACCTCCCTCGCGGCGGTCTCAAAACCTAGCCTGCAACCTTGAGGCCAATCTCGACGGTTCCAATCGAACGATCGTCGTATGGGTACAAAACCCAACAACCTAGGCAGCATTGGATGTTATTAACGACAAGGTGCAACGAATCCGATAGACTATCAGTCATCTGAAAAATCTCCCACATCTGCATCGACGTAACCATATAGATCCTCTGCATCCTCATCCGATGATCCCTCTGAGCTGAAAACCGCAACCGACTCCGAGACTTTTTGAGCACTTCTCTTACACCTCGCTTTTCGAGAAAGGCGATCCCGCGACCTACTCGTCGGTGCTTCATCCTCATATTCCGAATCGTCTGTTGTGAGTAGTCGCCTTCCCTGCCAACGACGTTTTGGCTGGGGGGCAGGACGGTCAAGTGCTTTCCACTCGGTCGCTAGGTTGCTTTCGAAGTCGTAGTCGTACGAAATACATTTCATACCCCAGACGACTATTCGCTGCATACCAAACCCAGCAGTGTCAATATTTTGCAAAGGAGATGGTGGAACTGTTATCATACCTCTTCTCCACGGTTGAAAGCTTGGCTTATTTCGGTCCGCAGCTTCTCAGCCAAGGCTTTCCTGATGCCTGGAGGCTTTATTGATTCGCATTTTTCCACTAACTGTTCTTCGGTTGGTTCCTCCCCCAGGGAGGCGCGGAGTGAAATTCGCGCAAGAGAACGGTTCCCATGCAACGTCCGTCCAAAGAACCCCAGCCAGATCGATTTTGTCTGTACAGTAAACATGTGAACAGTTGTTGGCTTCAAGCCAAGTATGAAGTTACAGTACCTTGTCAGGTAACTCGCACCATTCTTGGTTAGAGATATCCTTGAGTTTGGTAAATATATATTGCCCAAGGTATATGCACCGCTTGTCCACATGACGTGCGAATGTGCGGTACACAATTGGGTTTCCCTTGAGGTCAGTATGATCATTTTTTTCATCTAGTCGGAAAAACAACCCTGGCCATCCGGGCTCTGGTGGCATGAACGGGTTGTGGTCAAAGTTCCCATGGAGGAAATTTCGGTAAGGATGCAGTGCTTGTACTTGCTTCCGGATTCTCGGGAAGGAGGAGATAGAATTACCACCATATATAATGGTGATATCGATCCTGGTGATAAGAAACTCGTCATGGGTGATCCTGGTCCGGTCTACATCGAAGGGAAGGCCAAGCTGATCCAAGCGGTCATGAAGGAGTTTTCGATTCTCTCCATAGCTTTCGACCTTCGCGTCTTTGTGCGGTTTCCATGCGTAGTCTCTGGGTGGGGACTGCAAGACAGAAAGGACAAGTTACATCAACTTTCGAAAAAATTGGCCGAATATCGTACCGGTTGATTCATCACTGGTTTGGGGCGTTTTCCGGGTGTTTCTCCACCAGGCGGGGGGGCTAGAATTGGTAGCTTAAGAAAGGCTGGGAGGCCATCCGCAGTCTACATACCTTTCATTCTTCTCTTCACAACGGGACCCTGGACAACCGTTTCATCATCGCCCGAGTCATCGATTTCCATGGGGTTGTCGACAGAGCCGGCGGGTGGAAGGTGCTGAGTTTGCTCCTCCTTCACCGTTATTAGTACTGGTGTCAGTGCTTTCAGGGTGGAAGGGGCGGGCCCTCGACTTGGAGGGTCAGGTGTAGGTTCCGAAGCATCCTGGCGCTGCACGTCATAAATCGATAAAAAAACACAGAATTGACAAAGCCAGAGAGAACTTCAGACCTCATCCTGTGTCCTAGGTAAAGTTTCCCCTGTCGCTTGAGCCGTGACCGCCGGCAACGGAGTAGGTGCGGGCTCGACGGTTTCGACCGCCGCTTGCTGAGGGTGATTGACGCTTGATTTAACCCCTTCCATTGCAGATATGAATTTGTTCCAGTTTTCACGGAACCGTTGCTCCTGTGGGACGAGGAACTTCCACGTCGCCTGAGAATGCGGAGTGAGAAGTTCCTTCGGATCCATCCCCAACCCAATTAGGTCCTGGAGCCTCTCCAGGTTCGTGTTCGCCCGCAAAAGTGCTTCGAACGCATCCTGTACGAGTTCCCCGAGTCTTTCGGAGACTCGTTGGTCAGTAGACATTGCTGCCGGCGTATGTGAAGGTACAGTGAAAGCACAGTACGTGGGAAAATACGGCGGGGGTCTGATTCGTTTCCCCGGACACAGCCACCGCCCGTCGTGGATCATCCGTAACAGATTGAATGTTGATTGAATGCAATGCAGCGATTTTTCGAGAAACGCCAGCTTATGTTCAGCGCTCACATCTCTTGGTCTCTCAACCCAATCCGCAACCCCGTCGAGGTCAACTACGCCGCAAGCGTTCCGCGATTTGTGAGCGCCAGAGGGAAAGGGAATTGAGCGTCCGCTTTAATTTTCCTCACGATGAATTTACACCGTACCAAAATACACCAACTCTACAGATCCTGCAAAAAAAGGAAACGGGGGAGAAAAAATGTGAAGTGGGAAGGGGATGGGGGGAGGGACTATAGAAGGATACAATTAATAGATAATATGCTTATGCCTACGATCAAAAAGAAAAAAAGATATAGAGACCAGGGCAACAAGCTCGGGAATGAACATGAAAACGACTTCACGACGGTGTTGGCAAGAACAGACAGGGAAGGGAAAAAACTTGGGAAATGAGTATATGTATATGCAACCTTCATTGTGAAACTGGAAATCGCTGATGACCATAGAAAAGGAAGAGGTTTTGGAGAGGGAGAGCAGGTAGGAACCACTGCTCGCCGGGGGAAGTGGCAGAGGAGAGTAAGTGGTTGGCGAGGGCTCAGCGCCTTCGGTTGGGTAACATGTTCTTGACCCTTGGCCGTGTTGGTGTCTCGTCGTTGGGAGGCAATGACCTCACCCTCATCGTCGACGATCCAGGACGAGATCCTGATGTCGAAAGCATCTGCGCCCTCACCTGCCTCGCCAGCTCCTCCCGAGCCTTTGGGTTTCCTCTACTCCCAGAGTCACCTAACCCACCCAGAACGCTCCCACCGCCTCTGCTTGACCCAGCACGAGACCCAGATAGAGGTTCCTCGTCTTCGTCCATCCTCTCGTCGGGGTCTCGATCACTAGGCGCGACTTCTAGCGAGTCCTGGTCCATGACGTCCATCATGACTGCCTCCTCTTCGTATTCGTCGTCCGTGGTGTCTTCGTAGAATCCGTTTGGGGGTTCCCCAACCCAGTCGGACACCTCCTTGAGCTCCCTGGTCCCATCCTCGTTCTCAACTTCCTCCGTTCCAAAGTCCCAGACGTCCAAGACGGTCGCATCTTGCCGGTTGCTAGCAGCTACGCACCACCGACCCTCGAATACGACTTGCCAGACGCCTACGATTCCAGTGAGGAGATCACGAACGACCGATCCGTCCCTGATATCCCACATCTTGAGGGTACCGTCAGAACCGCTGAGAACCTTGAACTCGTCATGTTGGAAACAGGTAATAGCACCATTATGGGCAGCGAGCGTGTGCTTCATTTCACCGGTATCAGGGTCCCAGATGCGTAGCGTCGAGTCTGCAGCTGCGGAGACCAGATGTGAGGCAGACAATCCGAGCAGTCCGACAAGGGAGGTATGTCCAGTTAACATGAAACGTTCCGTTCCGGTGGTGAGGTCCCAGACACGGACTGTACCGTCCATTGAACCAGAGCAGGCGATATTTCTTGTTGGGTCAAGAACCACGCTGTAAACTGAACGTGGTAATGGTATCAGGACTAATAGACTCCGGCGGAAACAAGGGAGAGCTGACCTTTCTGAGTGTGGCCGGTGAGGATCCACTTGCATTCTCCGGTAATGATGTCCCAGACGCGCACATGGGTGTCATAACTCCCAGAAACAAGTGTTCGTCCCCGAGCAGCGAGAGCGCGCACCGCATGCTCATGCCCTTCCAAATGAAATTTGTGGTACGGGTTCTCGTCCACGTCCTCCTGTGTGAATATGATGTAAGATTATGTGGCGGTACACCGGTGAGAATACATTCATACCTCGGCGGGATCGACCTCGTCCTCACCGTTCCCAAAACATCTGTACTCGCCTTCATCTGGCCTCGGGAGCAACCAGACGCGGAGAGTATGATCGCGACTACCGGTCACGATCATCGGTCGCTTAGGCCACTTTTCCCGACGGATCACGCCATCATCCCCCGTCGTTTCGACCCACTCCGGTTTGACAATGGCAAGGCAACGGACAGTGCTTGTGTGGCCACCGAAGACGTGCGTACAGCGGCCGGTGTTGAGATCCCAAATACGAACGGTCCGATCAGTCGAACCACTGACGAGGACGTCCTTGGTTGCGGATAATGCCCACACGCCACCCTCGTGTCCATCCAAGGACATCGTCAGCTGACCCGTATGGGGTGAATAGACGTGGATGGAGTGGTCATCGGATGCTGAGATTATACGTTCGTGGGAGAAGATGAGACAGGTGACGACCGCGCGACCGTGTGCGGGGAAGGAAACATGTTTAGGATTGAGGTTATTGATCCATTTTGTTCGGGTAAGGTGGCGTGACTTGAACAAAATTTTATATGGATGAGGACCAGGGAGCGAATTGGGGGCTGGAAGTCCGGCTCGCCGTCGCCTTGTGAACAGCTCCCTTGCGAACGCCCGTTCAGAGTCCCCGCCAAACCAGATTTTGGTGTTTTTCAACAAGTCTCTCCACAGGACGTGATCAGAATCAATGATATTCCGCCAAGCCTTGCAAACGCGAGAGGCCCGAGCGAGAGTGGTGAAGGGAAGGAAACTTAGAATATGAGAGGTGAGCTCGGCGGGCAGCAAGGTGAGGAAATCCCTGGACATTGTAGGGGTGAGTACCGAATGTATAGCCCTGATAACCGAGAGCGGGGAGTTCCGTAGGAAAGTTAGCAGTACGTGCGTTTGCAATTGAGGGGGGAGAGCGGAAAAGTGAGAGAGCATGGAAGGTAAAGCCAGAAGGGTTGTGAGCGACAGATCTGGCTGGAATGGTACTTGAGGTTGGGGGGACGATGCACCACTTGGAGGTGCAGATGGCCAAATATTGAGTGTCTGTGGAGATGGAGAGCCACCTGGAGATGGCAAAGGCGATGGCGGTGCGGCGGGTGGCATAGATATCGGGGGCAACGGCGTGGCTTTCGACTTCTTGCGGGGAGGAGTGAGGGTAAAGTCTGCAGTATTCTCAACGCCCTCCATCGAATGTTCGTTTACGAATGCTCGTTTCCTGCCATAGCGTTCAACCGCGTCGGCGAGACCGATAATCTTCGGGGCATCCGCGTCTTGATCCCTGCGCAGCATCTTCCAACCGCGGCCACCGATGACCTCCTCCTTGGGGTCGGATTCCAAATCAGATTCATCGTGTCGGTAGGTGGCCTTTGTTCCACCGGGGAGCTCCAGAGGAAATGCGCGCAAAGAGTCGGAAAATTCTGCATGCAGCAGCGGGTAGTCCTTTGGATTTGAAGGGACGAAGGGCGGGGGGAGAGGTGGAAGCGTGATTGGTGCGTAAGTTGTGGTCGTAGTTGTAGTCGTAACAACACTGTGGACCATTGAGTTAAGAGAGAAGATTTGAGAGGAAAGGGCGGCTCACGTCGTGGTGTTTACAGCAGGGGCAAGATGAAGAACTGGTCTGTGGCCGGAAGCCATCGTAGCAGACGACAAAGAAGAGAACCTCGACTTTCCCTCGAATTAGGCGGGATGGAGAGTGTCACACGTGACGCTCCGTCACGGTGGCAGCCGCCGTTTGTTCGGCCACCAGGAGCAATCACTCGCCGAGGAACCTCCCAGGAAGATGGAATTTTGTCCGGAGAACCTCGAATTTGTCTCCTCGAATGTCTGGTAAACTCGTACAGGGGTACTTTCTCGTTTGAGAGCCTGCGGCCACAAATGCATCCGCTTCTGCTTTGTCGCAGAGCCATCTACTGCCTCCCCCTTCTCGAGGGCAACTTCGTCTTCATCATCTTCTCCCACGGCATGAGGGTTTGACCCTAGGATGTGGACTATGCATGAAATTCGGGGCTCTTGCTTTGATTTAGTTCGGCATGGCCAAACGGGCGCTTGTCACCTGCCACCCTTGCCAACCCCCCTTCTCAATGGTAATAACGCGTACAGTTCTGGCAGACTGGGAGCCAACTGCCTCCAACCCTAGCCACCAGCCTCCTTCCCATTATGCCTCTCCCTCGCGAAACCCGAACAGTTCGGAACAGGACAGGATACAGGTGTTCAACATAAACCGCTTTATGCTAGAAGGCGAAAGCCGTGTGGTATCCGAGAGAAGTGCGTAACTACTGGTTCCGTACTGATGTGGGACTGGCTGGCATTACGAAGCGAAAATCCCGCCGCTGAAAATCAACATCAAGGGTCACATACGAGAGGTCGGGATAGTCGGTCTGTCATTGATATTCGGATGGTGTCCCTTTAGCCCACCCTTTAGTCATACCAGCGTGGAACCACTTAGCCAGGATCATGGGTCCAATGTATCCGAGACAGGCCTGCCAGCGGGAACTGTTGTGAGTGCCAACGTATCGCTGTTTATTTAGGATCAGTTGAGAATCAACCGTCCCGTAGCTTTTCGTTCTTTCCTCCGTTTCTTCGAAATCGATTATCCACCGCGATATCAAGCCGCAAAATGTGGTTTTTTCCGTGTTGGGAAATTGGCTGCTATCGACTGGGACCTAGCCACCAAACAAGGGAGCCAAACCCCGCGGCGTGGGTTTTTGGGTACCCCTGCACCAATGAGTGTTCCGTGTCTCTCCGGCTGTGGAAAGTCTCTCCCAGCCCAGATGTCTGTATAAAGTAACGATTCACCTGCGGGACCCGACCCGTTGGATGATTACGACGACCTTGAGGAACAAAGGAGGTCCTGGGCCCAGAAAACCCCTCGCTTCAGGAGCTTTTCACATACGTCCGCGATCGGAGGTCCTCCCTTCGTATACCAACAGTGCACCATTTTTCAACTCTGGTGATCCACCGGATTACACACACCTTCAGCGTTTATTGGTGGATGCCACAAAATGAGGTAAATGTGGATATAGCGGTCTACCCCTCAGCCGCATCCCGCCCTCCCTGAATTCAGGATGATCACCAGTTTATTACCTCTTCGATCTCCTAACCTCACCCAAAACATCCGAACGTTCTTATCAGAAGACAACCGCTCCTTTTCCTCTCCCTATCACGGCTCTTGGAAATCGTTTCAATACTCGCCGCCATCGCTACCTTTGTCGATCACCACCCTCTCCTTATTCCCTCACCCCCGCCAGACTTTGTTTCTTCTACTGGAGCACATTCACAGCACCGTGTGGACAAACGAGGCCGTGTGCTAAGCCGCAGATCCACCGATCTTCTAGCCCGCTCATGAATCCATATGCCCAAGGCCTGAGCAGCGCGGGGACAATACGGGCGGACCGCAGGCACCACGTTACAGTCTATATGGGTTCAGATCTCGTCCGTTTGCATAACTTCTACTGTACATTCGTCTGGAATACAAAATTATTCTCCTCTAACTTCGTGTCCCGGTATCCGACGAAATAACCGGGGGGTTACCATGAGACCTATGTTCGCTTGCCTCAAGCTCAAACTCGACGTCGCACATGCCCTTTTGCATGCCCACCAATAGCGGATAGGAATGTACCTCGGGCTCCGAATGGGTCCCCGTTGTTTTCTATTCATCTTATTTTTGTTTTTCAGAGAATGGTTTGACGTATCCAAGTGGGGACGAAAGCGCTGACGGTGAATCGATGAAGCTCAGTACTAAAAGTCATTGAAAAGAAGTTGCTTTAAAAACAACGCGTAGACAAGATGGCTCTCAGGCGTTCGAGCCCCCACAGTCATTTCTGGGGTAAAGCCAATGCGATCGTTCGCACATACGATTGAATCGTTTGGTCGCCACGACGCATTGAATCTCTGACCGCCCGTCCCGGGCTCCCCCACCTGCAAGCTCTGGGTCTTATTAATTATTCATCGCACTCGTACCTTTCTCCCCTTGAAAAGCTCACCCGGTTTCAATTCACCCATACAGTGAGCCGTTCTTGAGGCGACAGTGGGTGTGCTTGACGTATCCAACCATCCAAGCCGTCTCAACCCAACCCTCTAACGTGGATCACCACGAACCTCCATGTCCCGTCGAGTCCTTGGTTTACCCCAAGAACCGGCCTCAGCAAAACTGACGTTGACGATTATCCTGTCCAAATCGTGGGGTTTAACGAGGTCCGCAAAAGACTTGGCAGGGAGGGTGGAGAGGTAGGACTTGAAGTTGGTGTCCAGTGCCACAGCATGGATGGCGTGAACTCAAGAGATACACAGGTAGGTTGCTCTCTAGGTCAGGACTCGCCCCCGCAGTTATTGCCAACGAGATGAGGGTGAGTAACAGGGTGCTGCGCGGATTAAACCGACTTAAACTACGGTCATCGTTGTCCAATCCCGCTCCTCGACCTCTTCGATGTGGAGGCGTTCCACAGAAGCCTTGAGAGCGTGGAGTGGAAATCGCAGGGTTGGAGTGTCGGTAAAAGTTCCTCGGGTGGAGATTCTTCGGCTTCTGAAAGATGATGAACGTGATCCCGATACCGGGGGCAACGGAGTTGTGTTAAGTAGAGTCATAGGTTGGCCAATGAGAGCAGTTCTCGCCTATATCATCACCGCAATTTCAAGGGATTTCCGTCGGCCTTTGAAAAAACTGATTCAAACTCCAACATAAAATCGACATTTCTTTAGCGGATAAACACCTCGTTGACCGCGGTGCGGGGTTCTTGATTGGAGTGAGTGCCAGCCTGTGTAGCACGCAGCACATTATCAGAGGTTGGTTGAACCGGGTAGGCGCCCGGTTGGATGCGGAGCGTGAACTGGCAGCAAGAGACACTTGCCTATCATGGAGCGTCGGATGAATCTTGCCCAAATGGTATGCAGCGGGATGGAGGTCCTACGATTGCATCCAAGACCTGTTGCGAGAAGGCAAATTCGGGTTCTGTCCGAGACAAGGTCCCACAATCTGAATAGACGAGATGCTGCCCGAAACGGGGCTCAGTGTCTCGACCGATAATGACCCCGAGGATCCAACTAGCAGAGACCAGGAGTGGTCCTCACAAGGGTGGTCGCGATAGTGAACAAACCACTCCGCACGATCACGAACACCGACCGGAGTGTTCGTAAGGATGGTAACAAGTGGGTAAATTTCGTCGAACCTCCTTCCAAGCCAGGTTCGCATAACCAGCTGTTGTCTCGCCTCGCCGTTTTCGCCGGGAAAAGGTCGCGGTTATCATCTTCAAATGTAGGAAAACAATTGAGTCGTCACGTGGCTGTTTTCATCTGGGCGATGATTGTTTTATTTATTTTAGTTATTTATTTATTTAAATTGGTTTTCCTGGATATTGCCGTAATTCCTAGTATAAACTCTGGGCGTTCACTGCCATGTATCCCTCACGCCCTGCCGGTCCCTCTCGAGCCATGCAACCCCCCCAACAGATTGACCCATCCCTTGCAAACCAACAGGGTCAGGGTTTCTACAACTATCCGCCGGCCGGTCCGTACATACAAGGGTTATCATCCCCATCCGGGTCAGAATCGGTCGGCACGCCCTCAGACACCTCGTTCAACCTCAAGCGATCTTCCTCTGTCGTCGGGAACACTGAGGGTGGCGGAGCTGGCAACAAACGGCCCCGCAGAGATGAAAGTAGTGACCAGGTGACCGAAAAGGAACCAAAGGCGAAGTCAACGCGAGGTTCTCGGTGTGTCCCTTTGATCCCGACTCCGCACTAGCTCCCACGTTCAGTCCTAACGATCCATTTTCATGCGTCGTCCAGGGCGTGCACAAATTGTCGTCGTCTCAAGATGAAGTGCGTCGGTGCTGAACAGGGCCCTCCTTGTAAACGCTGCCAATCGAGTAACCATGAGTGCATCTTCGAGGAATCTAACCGTGGAAAGCGATCGAACAAGTAAGTCATCTCCTTCCAAATGTACCCCACGATTTATAGTTATCACAGTCCCAGAAAGCATGAGGTCTTGGCACGGTCTATGCGTAAGATCGAAAGGACCCTCGATACCGTCCTTCGCTCTCTTGGGAATCCTAGTA
>Ga0307512_10008101_pt1 | contig 10292 bp, 6 predicted proteins | sample 14_EM_MG_FD_200267 | JGI IMG/M metagenome (GOLD analysis project Ga0307512, IMG submission 200267) | Populus trichocarpa ectomycorrhiza microbial communities from riparian zone in the Pacific Northwest, United States - 14_EM | ecosystem: Host-associated > Plants > Roots > Unclassified | place... | reverse complement strand
GCTTCTTGAACCATAGGCGAGATTCAGGTCTGGAATCTCGATATTTTAAATGGCATATTATTCTGACCGGTGGCGGCGTTGGGGAAACTGTGTCCTTCACCGGAAGTAGTACCATAGCGTGAACTATCAAAAGCTTGAGCGTGATATGTGCCGGCCAGTATATTCGTATCGTTAATAAATGGTTCCAACCCATATCCTCGGCACCCGTTAGAGAGTACTTTAGGACCAACAGTCATGTGTTTCTTAAGAGAAGCTTTAGGAACCATAAATTTAGATATTGTCTGTCGCGTCTATTTTTGAATTTCGTTTAGACGGAGATCGTACCGGACAAAGGGTGAGTTTGGTATAAAGTGCCTGCGTCCGTATGTAGGACAAAGAAATATATCCTATAAAAGCTCCTGAGGAACATGAACTTGTGAATAACGTGTTTAGGAAGGTAGGTAGCATAAAAGGCTCTTAATCGGCACAGTTGGAGAGCTGTCGCTTGCCTAATTGCATGCGGGTTGGAAGTTTCGACGATATGAAGTTGCTATCCGTCAGTACAACAGCGACGTTGAGAACTAAAGTAAGGAGAAGCCGTCAGTACTCCTTACTGCATCTGTAAAGTAGGAATTTTACCCTATTCACCGTTGCGGCAAAATTAAAAATTTTCCCCCATCAGTAATCGTATGGCTGTCCTTCCAACTGCGTCCTCCCATGCACAGGCAAGCTGCAAGACAAAGGAGAGGAACACGCCAGTTTATAAACTGTTCCCAAAACTCAATCGCCGAGTTTCTCCAACACGATGAATTTCTGTGGTGTTTATCAATTGTGATGCATGGCAGGCGGTGACGATAAGCATCATGCCAGAAACGAATCCTTGCTGCCTAACCGAGAAGTCGGGGGGACAGAAAGCAGCAACCCGTACCCTACTTTGGGGTAAACGAGCTAAGGAGCTAGTAAATTCCCAATCTCCGCCCCTGGTTAAGAATGCAAAAAAGTAGTTGAAGTCCGTGCAAATGTTGGGTTCGAAGGGAGTCAATTGAGGACGGAGATATCTGCGATGAGGAAAAGGGAGGCGAAACCTGCACGGTACGAGCTTCGATTGTGTAGATAACAATACGGGGTGCACTTTTGAAGGACTTCGCCGTACAATGACCGGTGGCGCCTGCAACGCCTCTACCGAGAACAAAAAATAAGCTGTCTGTTCTGTGTGAGCAACCGTGACACCCGTGAGCACTCAGCTAGATAGGCTAGCACCAGAGCACCGACAGCTCCAGATCGTGATGAGGTGAGAGATGACAAGGACAGGGTTACTTGCCATGTTTCTGGTAATTTTACTTGAAGTCTTGGCTGGTACATGAGATAAGCGTGTTGAGCAATCATCGCTGTTCTGCCCACGGAGGGGCGATTGGAATTGACGATGCTCCAGACGAACACAATGCTGGTGGTGGACGACGGCACTGGCCAATTATCGACCTATCATAGCAGTCTTTGACGTTGCGGCGTGACATAAAGGGCTATGGCGGACTTGATATCAACATTCGACACCGAGAACCAACTGCATTAGTTAGTGCTGGTCTGGGGAGCATGTGCGTTGTGGGGGCGAACAAATCGGGTTCCGGTAGAGAGCTTCGCTCTTGCAACGACAACTGCGGCTGGGAACAGCATTTGTCGTGGCGAGCTTCCAGAACTCCAGAGACCGCATAAACACCGTGAGGGTCAGATATTATACTCGGGCGCACGCTCGAGTGAAACCATAGGGTGAATTCCCAACCCAATTGTGCTCAACATCTGCCTACTTAAGCCCTCACTTCGATGGCCTACCCCTACAGCTATAATGGTATACGATATTATAATATTATCCCCTTCCATCGGTGTCTGTGCGTAGCTCTAAACCCTGACCCGTTAGGTTAATAAAAAGTGCGGAATAGCAGTCCATGAATCCTATTCGCTGCCCACCGCTGTTGTTTCGTCGTTGTTGGATTTAACCTCCTGAATGTAATGTTTGGAGACACGACAAGAACGGCTACCCTTTCGAAAACGACGTCCAATAACTGTGTCTATGCGTGTATCTGGATAGTGGAACTGCGACATCCAATTCTGTTTTGCGACATATCATAGGGCACCCGCCTGAAACCGTGTCTGCGGGTGAGTCTGCGATTCTATTTTGTACTTATCTTTCCTGTCGAATTGAAGTCAGCCATGCGACTTGCCCAGAGAAAAAAAGGAAAAATGGGCTGCGTGTGGAGTGAAAGTAGGCTGGGAGCTTACACGCTAACGAACTGCGACCAATTCTAGGTCTCTCTCCTCTTGCTAGATCGTCGTTTTTGCAGCAGGAAGCGCGCGTGTTACTCCAAAATAATCGCCATCCTCTCTTTCGTCCTGTCGTCGTCCATCTCCAATTCAATCTCGCGCCGGATTGTGACACTTTGACGTGGTGGTTGGGTGCTCTTTCGAGAGAAGGCATAAAAAGGTATATTTATGAATCCAGAGCAGTGATGGTGGTGGTGGTGATGAGGGAGTGTTTCGCGATGAGTGAGAAGGGGGCAGCGATTCTCTCGTGTGGAATGGAGGTTTGTTGACAGGAATAGATAATACTTTAGCCTCCATCACGAGCGAGAACCTCTCAACGGCCGTTACGACGACCAGTGGCGTGGTGAGTGAGAGAGTGTGTAGACTTAGTTGTCTGCAGCTCGCTACGGGGCTTCCTGCATAAACAACCTCACTCTTCCCTTCCGGCAATATATTTTCCTGTACATGTCACCACCGGCTTTTCTTCTCTAATTCCTGCGGCCGTCTTTGGACCCTACAAGCTGCAAGAGTGTTCTGGTCGGCAGTCTTTTGCGGAAGGGAGCACTTAACAATAGTCTTCGTCGATACCCTCCAATTCACCCCCGACGCGACACGATACGACAGAAATACCTCCTCTGTATTTGCTTGAGTACTTAAGTACCGGACCTAGTAGTTTTTCAACGGTCGCCTGCTGTCGTTCCCCTATCACCACCACAGTCCCTCCTCCTGTGGGCATCCGGGATACCCCTTCCGCCAACGACCAGATCCGTGCAATTCATCTGCGAGGACGGGTGACTGCACAACGGCTCAGGAACTCGAATCAACATTGGTCTTGCATCTGCTACACTAACGGCTATTGCAATTGTGATTCGTTCATTCATTTGAAGAAGCTCTGAACCGAAGGAGTAGCTGGCTGGTTCTCGCAGAAGACCTTTTCGTTTTGCATTGCATTGCTGTGTTGAGCATTGTTTTTGGCGTTCAATTGATTTGGACAGGTTCGTGAATACTCTTTCCCGTAGCATTGCGCCTTCGGAAGTTTTCCAAGCATTTATTGCCTGTATCTTCTATAGTGCTGACCAGGGTTTCTCGTTCATCAAGGTTGTTGAACGCGACCTCATAACTCCTCATTAATTTTTGGGCTTGCAGCGTTGCATTGCCCCACCCTTCGGAGAGAATTTGAAATCCTCTCTGCATAGGGCTTCTGAAAAGCAGCGAGACCGATCGCTACGACGCTGTCAAACAGTCAACCACAGTTCAAAAGCAACGGCAGTCGTTTTAGAAGTTAGCCACGGGTCATACATCTGCCGGAGGAGGAACAAGTGGCCACCGTGTTCCACCGAGCCACTTCATATCGCAGTTGATTTTATACTACTAAAGGAGCAGAGAAGTAATTTCTTTAGGGGTAGCATTTCACATCTGCGGATGCAATGGATTCTTTCGATGATACCGATTACGCGACGGACGCACCTCTACCCACCCCACGGGGAACTCCTTATGATAGAACACCCATACTCTCACGACATTCGAGTCGAGGCCAATCGCCATCTCCATATCCTCTCTCCAGCAGCCCTATACCAACCCACGGCAGAATGTCGCCTCCACATCACCGCCGAATGAGCGTCAATAATTCTCATCACCATGATGGCGCATTTGACGAAACCATATCTATACTTGACCCTCGACGATTCACTCCGACTTTGCACGCCAATTTGGTGGCCGAGATCTTATCATTACGGAGAGAGCTTGAATCCAAGTGCAATCTTGTCGATTCGCTCGAGAATGAGCTTGACTCAGCACGGGCCGATCATGAAACTGCCACAGCATCCATTGCAACTGCACAGAAGGAAGCAAGAGATGCTAAGCGACAGCTTGCTCAGGCAGAAAAAGATGACGCCGTGACAGAAGTCGCAAAAGAACGAGATGAAGCTGTCGAGGCACTTGTGGAACTGAAGAAGCAGATGGAACGGCTAACAAAGTCACGGCGGGCTGCCGAGGAGGATCTTGAGCGGATGAGAAAAGTACAAGAGCGAGATCACGAGAAATACGAGGAAGCGAAGAGGGGCTTCGAGCGAAGAGCTCACGTGGCCGAAGGGAGGCTCAAAGCCGTTTTGGATGAAATAGCTGCGTCTAATGCTATGCCTCCGCCTGAGGCACCACCGGTGGCCCATCATCGCCAGCACCAGAGGATAATGTCCGAGGATACCATATATGGTGATTTCACGCAGAGCGATACCGCTAGTATTCGTTCTATGAGTATCAGAGGCCGGCCGACCAGTCTCATGATGGGAGATGACGAGGCAGAAAGGCTCGGTATATCGTTACATAGTAATGGACTGAGCCTGGCAGATGAGCTGGATTTTGATAAGACTGAAGAGGATGAGACCGAGACTGAGACCGAAGAGGATCAGGGTGAATCAGACGCGGACCATTATCCCCAGACGGATGCCGAAGCAGACAACTACCCTCAGACAGATGCTGAAGATTATCCCCAGACAGATGCTGAACTGGACATGCCAGCCGAGATGATCACAGACAACGAGTCTGAGGAGGAAATCGACGAGCTTCCTGAACTTGCAGACATGGGAGTCCAAGTTGTTCCAGAAATCAATTATGAGGAGCGCGTACTTATCTTAGAGGAACTTTTGGACGAAAAGAATGCAGAGCTTGAGAGCACATACAGCGCATTAGAAAAGAAAACAGCGGATATGGAGGTTCTTCACCTGGAACTCAACAAATCAAACACCTTGGCAACTGAAGCGGAGGAGAGGCTTGAGTTTCTAAGATTACAGGGTGCCGAAATGGATAAGGAATACCTGGAGAGGGAGGCCAAATTCGATGATCGTGTTGATGCGTTCAAGGCGCGAGAAAAGGCAAAGGAAATCGAGTTTGAGGCGAAGTCATTGGAACTAAAGCAGAAGACTACTTCCTTCGACGCCAGTAAGAAAATACTTAATGAGCGTGTCTCTGCCCTAGATGAACGGGAGAACATGTTAGATGACAGGGAGCGTGCGATGGCTGCTAAGGATGCTAGGATTCAGGAATTGAAGGAGTCGATTGACAAGGAGCTAGCTCGCATTGAGCGGGAAAAACCCAAGGACGGACAGAAGGTTACGGTTGGCGAACTAAAGAGAGTGATATCAAAAAGAGTGGAAAGGGCAACTTCCCCACCATTGGGGCCGGTATATGTTTCCAAAAAATCACAAACCATTGAGCCACCAGCACCCCCGAAGCCGGTATATGCCTCCACCAAATCACAGACTACTGCGCTGCCTCCGCCTCCAAACCCCGCGAAATCCGTATATATTTCCACCATATCGCAAACTGTTGAGCCACCTTCGCCCCTGAAGCCGATATATGTTTCCACCAAATCACAGACTACTGCACTGCCTCTGCCTCCAAAACCCGCAAAATCCGCTTATGTTTCCACCATATCACAAACTTTTGAGCGCCCTTCGCTTCCAGCGCCCCCGAAACCGGTGTATGTTTCCACCGAATCACAGACTATCGGGCTGCCTTCGCCTCCAACTACCCCACATCTCGAATCGGCTGAAATGCCAATGCAGACGGCGGGTACACAAACCGACCCGATGAAGCCAGTAAAGCCTTCTATCATCCGTGTACCTGCCATTATGGTCAGCCCGCCCGAGCCAACACCTCCCCTTCCAAAACCGGTTATGAAGAATGCTTGCATCCAGACCAGACCGATGAGGGTGCGGACGCATTCGATGCAAACGGAAGAGATAAGATTGGATGAGCGTCTAAAGAAGTTTGCGCCGCATCTATTGCCTTCTTTGCTTTTGCCCAAGGAGAAACCATCCACAGAATCCGAGCCAGTTCCGCTAAGTCCCCCGCAGCCACCTAGGAAGAGTTCCAAAAGGACATACCGGCGATCCGCCACTGCGCCGACTCCAGCACCAACCTCTGCTCCTATTCAGAGACTCACTGGTATGAGCGATATGGGGGTGGGTACAGCTATAATTTATGACTCACCTAAATCTGCCGATGATGTCGACCTTCGAAAAACTCCATCAAAATCCAGGAAGGATGGTCTTACAAGGAGTCTGTTCAACAATATCGATCTATCGCCCGACAATGATATGCATTCTTCTGGTGATGACGGATTTCCAGATGAAGGAGACAGTGGCATTGAATACAAGACGGCTTTATCCGCGCCGAAACCAAAGGGACACCGAAAAGCACTGCCAAGTGCCCTTGGCTTCCCACCGTCTGTGCCAGACATTTCTGAGCGTTACGGTGACGTACCTCGGAGACAACCTAGCATGCGAAGAAACGCTATGGTGACTTCGGGGGTCAACGCGCATGCTCGTGTTCGTAGCCCCAGCTTGGCAAGTAACCGCACCTCAGAAAGCGGGAGCACAGCGACAAAGGTTGGTCCACCATTCCCGGTTCCTACTCGGCATAGCTCGAAACGTCCGGGTTATCTAAGTGACAGGGATCGGGCATCACCTAGCCCAACCCCCATGCTCACTCGGAACACTTCTAGACCGCGGCCTCGAAGGCCCCAGTCAATCCGTAAAGTTAGATCAGCCACAGCATTGCCTAACACTCGAGATCCAGATGGCAGGAGATCACCTGCCCCCTTAAGTACTTCCTCGAATGCACCCGATAGTCCAGGATTACCTCCTCCATTGCCGAAAGATGAGATTCTTTCACCAGCATTTGATCGGCGAGGGCTCGGACAGTCAAACCACAGACACCAGGCCAGTAATAACACGTCGACCACTGGCCAGGCTTCTGTAGGATCGGTTCAGCAGACCAGCGTCGTAGATGCAATTGCTCAAACAATGGTGGGAGAATGGATGTGGAAGTATGTTCGCAGGAGGAGGTCTTTTGGTGTGTCGGAATCCCCACAGGGCGATGATGTTGCAGGAGGTCAACGCCACAAGCGCTGGGTCTGGTTAGCCCCATATGAACGTGCCGTAATGTGGTCCAGCCGACAACCTACAAGTGGCAGCGCCCTGCTTGGTAAGAGTGGAAGAAAACGTAAGCGATCAATCTTACATCCCTTCGGCGGTCCGGATAAGCTCTCGGATGTAATGGATAGGGTGCTGACCAAAAAAGTCCTGATTCAATCGGTTCTTGATGTAAAAGATGACACACCTCTGCCCAAGGGAGCACCTCAGCCAATCTTTAATAGGAGTATCCTTATCCTAACACCCGCGCGAGCACTCAAATTCACCGCCCCAAGTCGAGAACGCCATTATGTATGGTTGACTGCTTTGAGTTTCCTAAGTCACTCGGCGGACTCTAATGACGGATTACTTGCTCTGCCCCCACCCATGCCATTTGAATATGAACAGGTACATCGACAGCAAAGCCAATCCCATCCAGCACCACCACCTGTTCCGCCACCGGCTCCAGCCAGGGCGACCGCTTTCAGTGCCACACGGGATTCTGTGCGCCTAGCCAAAGGCAAAAGCAAGGCTTCTTCACCTGCAGGAACGAACGGTTTCACAAGTCGCAATACATCAAAGACTGTAATTGCTCCTAGAGAGAGCCTAGAGACATTGTCTGCAGAACCACCGTCCATCCCCCGTTTTCCCGGTGCATCAAGACGGAGGAGTAATAGCAACATGAGACGCCCACAGACAAGTACTAGCCATGGATATGAGCGGAGTTTAGCGTCATACGCGACGAGTAACACCGGCTCCACAAACCGCGACTCGTTTTATGGTGTTGGAGGGATTGGTTTGACATCAGCAAATTCGTCGATATCACATGGTGTGAGTGGAGGTGGCATGGCTGGAGGATGGGAAGCAGGTCCAATGGGCACGGTTAGAATGGAGGCGTTTGTAGACCGAAGACCAAGGTACGAATTCGATGAAGCAGATGAGGCGAGTTCCTCTAGACCGTCCAGTTACCGACTACGCAGGGATCGAAGATCAAGCCGACACGAGGGTTACTGGGGTAGGGGAGGTTTTTACGGCGACGACGACGATGATTTCTTCCGAGGAGACGATCCGTTTAGGGGATTCTGAATGAGATGAGGCTGGTTCGGCTAATGAGGAAGGAAGAGAGGGTTAGTCCCTGTCTAAAGATTGGTTCGTTCAATTCCTTGGTTTACAAATGGGGTTCTGGTTCGGCTTTGGGTTGTACTATAGCGTTCTGTCTGTTCTTTGGTGCGAGGGGCCTGTTTTCCTTTATTTTACATGGGGGCCCTTCCTTTTTGCGTATTGTTTGCTTGGGGGGATTATTGCAAAAGTATGGCTCCTAGTTTTCCTTTTTCGTTGCTTTTTTCTTTTCTTGTTGCGGTGAAGCAACATATACTTCTTTCCCACGCTTGCATTGCGCTGCTGTTGATGTCTATCAGCAAGCACATTCTTTTAGTTGTACACTTTTTTACTGGCTTATGCTCCCACTCCTGTGTATGGCTTCATGTGGGCTGGACGTTTGCTCATACATACATACCTCATACATACCCACTAATCTTCTTATTTATATTGTTACTATTCCCGTATACTGACTGGCGGGCTCACTTGTTTATGTAACTATTTCATTGCAGGGCGCAGGCGTTTTTCGTTGAGAGGAGGGAAACGAAGGAAGGGGGGTGGACGGAGGAGGAAGAATGAAAGAGGTAGGGAGAAGATCGAGAATGATACATTGTGGCCATCTACTCTACTCTATCATACTGCGTCTACTGTCCGATGTAGGTGAGGGGAGGTAGTGGGACGGGTGATGCCCTATGATTCTGTGGTATTCGTAACTCGCCGCGCCCAAATCTATGAGGCGGGAACTTTAACGCTTAGTTAATACAGCGACAAAAAACCCGGTTTTAATAAGTAGAAACTATTAACCAAATGAACGGGAATTTTACGTGTCTGGGATCAGTCTGAGAGCTGTTGGGAAGTCGTGAGCTTTAACTGTTGATGCATCTTTGAGTTGGTGAGTTACCTACCCATCTGCATCCATCTTTTAGATCACAAATGTTGACATTAGCACAGACCTCCATCTCGGGTTACACCCTCTCCTCTTCGTATTAGGGACCCTCACAGTACCCGATTTGAAACTGAACCCCGCCAATTCTGAACTGTCAAATCCGTTATAATGGCATCCAACCCGCTTTAGGAGCCGGTTCACGGAATCGGTTTGCCGGTGTAAATATCACAACAATCCGGTCCGGAAACGGCTGTAACGAGCTAGCGAAACGGAAGTCGTGAGGATATATCCTCAAATCCCAAGCAATTCCACTCCATATTCTACGGATTCGGAAATAAGACGGCAAACCAATCGCTCTCATGACATTAGCGCACTTTCTGCCTTCCATCCACCTATACGCTCGAGCTATTCTGTCTCGCCGACATCATGGACTCAATTGGGACCCTCACGGCACTCGGTTGGAAACTCGTTTGAAATTTAACGTTCTCAATCGTTAGGTGTCGAAACCTCGTAACCCGGTCTACGGAACTGTTTTTGCTAGTACAGCTAGCTCAAAAATTGAAGCGGGTTTGTTTGTTTGTGTGTAATCATATTGCATTCGGCCGCTTGCGGCCATGGCATATACCTAATATATTTCCTCCCCGCTTCTCCTGTAACACAAGGAAACAAAAGGAAAGTCGCGAGCCTTCTTCCCCAAAACAAATGAAACCGCCAAATTGAAGTGGGTTGGCTGAACGGCAGTGTGAGGACCCGGTTATCATACGATTGTCGTACGATGGAAAATAAACCTCAATCGACAATATCCACGTTAACTGTTTGTTCTGGACGTAGTAGAATGGATTCCCGCCGCAATGATATTTATATACCCCAATTCATCGTACCTATGCAACATAAGTACTAACACACTGTGTCAGCAGTACGGGATGTGCTGGTCCTGAAGGTTATCATCATCTCACAGAACTGTTTTGGCAACCGAGCCGACTGGTGTTACACAGGGGCGCAGATTCGAGACGTCTTGTCCATCTCAGGTCTTACAGCTACTATATACCGATACTGGAGAATCCTACACTACCCGTTTTTCAACAGTCCTCGCTTAAGCCGCCTTCGTTTGCAGCTCTCAC
>Ga0307512_10008097_pt1 | contig 10295 bp, 14 predicted proteins | sample 14_EM_MG_FD_200267 | JGI IMG/M metagenome (GOLD analysis project Ga0307512, IMG submission 200267) | Populus trichocarpa ectomycorrhiza microbial communities from riparian zone in the Pacific Northwest, United States - 14_EM | ecosystem: Host-associated > Plants > Roots > Unclassified | place... | reverse complement strand
CAGGACGTAGGTACAATAGAGACGGTCATGTCCACAACTTTGTAAGTAAAACGGACAACATAGCGAGGACGCGCAAGCGTCCGAGTGAACTGTGGCTGGTCTTCCTAAAGAGGAAGTCGAGATCTGCGTCTAAAGAGGAAGGAGGTTTGGCGCATCAAGGAAGGTTGATCTGCATAGGAGGTAAGTCCACATTAGGATTGGCGGCGGGACTGGTGACTAATGATTGGGCGCTTGGACTGAACGGGGATCTTGGGGTGTAACTCCCGTCCTCATGACGCAGGCGTTTAGGGGCGGACTCTTCACTGCTTGGTGATATGGACCTCCTCTCGGGGCGGGACGGTCTGGGCTGACTAAGCCATGCTTTCCAAGGTGGCGACGGCTGTTCGTGGGCTTCTAGTACAACGACTGCAGGAGAGCTGGATAGCTCGACTGCTGGGCTAGGACTTCTAGTCCTCATTGGGCTGTCCTCATCGCTATTGTCAGATACGACTGGTGCGGGATCTGCTAGATATTCCATGGATGAGTATTGGCGGGTATGTTTGGTAGGCCACGTGATCGGTATCTCTGGTATGGTGGTTGCAAATGAAGATGGTACGACGGGTGCGGTTGGCTGGATGTTTGCTGGTAGGGTTATTGTTACGGAGGAGGGTGTTGGTATAACAGGTGGGTATAAAAAATTTGTAGACCCTGGTCCTGGATCGTAACACTCGCAGTGCACACGCCTCTCAGATGGAGGCTATGCCATCCCAGATGTGTCGCCCACAATGGGACACCCTTACAGCTCTCAATCAAACTCAGGGTCACCATCTCAGCCTCAAGCGTCACTTGTGCAGAGCTCTGCAGGATCTCCAGAGCAGCCCACCCCACCGCCTTCCTGATATGGCAGCATATTGATGCACCATCCCACCTTCCTATTCAAGTGCAGATCTTGACTTCCTCTTTTGGACAGAGCATACCTCGATACGCGTTCGAGCACGCATCCATCAATTCACCTTCAAATGACTCACAAATTGGCATGTGTTTACCTTAGGTCTTGGTCTTTCGTCTCGATCATTTCCCAGCATATGTCACCAGTCCTGTTTTGGAAAGCGTCCATTGTTTCCTCGATACTCATTCTCTTACAACTCATTCATATCATTCTGACTCCTACTGATACTAGGATCCCATTGTCCTCCTAGCCTATTGTCTGCCTCATTAGGGGACCTCTATTGTTTATAGTTTACCATTGTTCTCAGATGTATATAAGCCAGCCATAGTTCTACAGTCAAGCCTTAAGCTTGACTTGGTTTTCAATCCAAATGTCTTGAAGCTCCATCCCTTGTGTGCTCCTCTCTTCCCTCTACCTTTGAGTCATCTCTAGCATTGCTAGGAGACTCTACTTGTTCTTCCTTATCCTGCCTTAACCATTAAGTGAGCACTTCATTCACTAGAGTCCTTTGAAAGGACCATCTTGTTGCACATGCACTACTCGCCCAGTCACAACTTGTGCATGTCGCACCATCAAGGTCTTGGACCTTAACACAAGTCAAGCTTTTAAACCCCACACGTTTTAGCAAGTACTCCGACACATTATGATCAATGCAAAGACATATGCAGCAGTCGCTGCCATGAAGAGTGCACTTATCAAAGACCAGAGAGCCACTGGTAGATCAAAAGGTGTTGGGGCCACTGAGCCACCACTCAAGATGCCTTTGATGCAGTCTTCTATCCAGGAGCCCACTGGACAAACAATGGGGATCGCTGCAATCAAACCAGGCATGCTCATGAGAGATGAACTCCATGCAGCGTTGTGTGAAGCACTCAGCATACGGAAGCCACCCCCAGTTCAAATAGGAGAACCTGTCCAGGTCAAAGCAATATGTGCCACATACAAACATTCTAGGATGCCAGCATGGCAAACAGGATTCAAAATCGTTCAAGGCAATAAGAAGCCTACCACAGGAACCAGCAACAATCATCACATTATTCCTCCTGATCACCAACTCATAAAAAGCTGTGAATACTTCCATTGTCATAAGCATGGGCACTATGCCTGCAACTGCTGCACCAGATGCCAGGCCAATCATGATCGCCCAGGAACCGCCACCATCAAAGCCAGTAGTACCCAGGGTACCGCACCAGTCATCGCCTTGAGCAACAAGTTTAGCACCCTGGAAGAAGAGATTCTCAATGATCCCACACCTGCACCATACCTCACTCCAAAAATATTGGACACACAAAGAATCAAAGACCTCATCACAGATAACCTTTGGGCACTTAACACAGATGAACGTATCAAGCTGGCAGGCAAAGCCAGAAGAATACTCAAAGTGCCACCAGGAGCCAGACCAACCAGAAGGCTACCAAAGCGAGCCCAGACAACCATCAAAGTCACTACCATGAGGCAGGCAGACAATGCCACCAAAGTTGATGCATCAAACATTGCTGCCACACTCAAAGACGAAACTGTGGATGAAGAAATCAGGATTGCCATCCTGGAGCAAGTAATGCCAGCCAGTTTTGCTGATAGAGCCACACTGGCCACCATCCTCGATGCACTCAAATTGAAGAGTGTCTACTTCAGTATGAAGAACTTTGTATGAATCAAATTCCCCATAGTGCACTACAGAGGCCAGGCAGAAGAAGAAGTACTACTCAATTCAGGAGCAACAGAGAATTTTATCAATGCCAATACTGTCAAGAAACTCAAGTTAGGAACCCAGTTACTCAACGTCCAGTGACCAGTCTACAACGTAGATGGTACTCTGAACAAGCATGGCACTATCATGTATGCTTGCAATCTCATGGTCAAACAAGGTCACAAAAGCATACAACAATGTTTCTACATGTCCAACTTAGGCAAAGACAGCTTCATACTAGGATACCCCTGGTTCAGAACCTTCATCCCAGATATTGATTGGGCAAACAACACTCTCAGAGGACTGCAGGTCAAAATGGAAACCATATAATATAGAATCCATCAATGAGCACTACAAATGCTCAAAGACAGGAAGCAGCAAGGTCAAGACAATAACCTTACAGTATCAACCATCATCTTGGCAGATGATGCCATTATAGGGAATCTCACCACTGACATTTCATGGACCGGAGAGCACTGTCCCAACCAAGGGATTAGGCCAGGTGAAACTCAAGCATCAGACAACAACACCTCAGACAAGGACAACATCCCATGGGTAGAAATCAACAGGGCACATACCGCCATCGAAATGGCACATGAATACGCTGACAAACATGGCAAGGAAGAAGTAACCTTGCCCAAGGAGTTCTAAAGACATGCCACACTCTTCTCAGATGAAGAAGCCAAGAAGTTCCCCCTGTCATGACCACACAACCACAAGATCGAGCTTATAGCAGAAGCTCCAGCAAAGTTCAATTGCAAGTTGTACCCAATGTCACTTGCAGACCAAGCCATAGAAGACAAGTTCCTTGACAAGAACTTAGAGAAGGGTTACATCGTACCCTTAGACTCACCATATGGGTTCAGCACATTTATGGTACCCAAGAAGGACAGCGACGAAAAGTGCTACATCATCAACTACTGCCCCCTGAATGCAGTTACAAAGAAGGACGTCACCCCACTCCCCAACCTGGCCCAATGCATTGAAAGGCTACAGTGTTATGATCTCCCCCTCAAATTTTCACTTCCCTCATCATTGTCTGCTACCTCGCCACCCTTTGCAGTACCCCAGAGCAACCCCGAACCATCTCCGACCATTATATTCTTCTCTGCACTTCTGAACCTATCCCCACCGCAACCTGCCCAGCCACCTGACCAGTCACCTGACATGTCCAGTCATCAGTCGTACCTCCTGCCCAAGTACCACTTGTCCCCACCAAAGCCACTTCCTTATCAGGAAGCCCACCTGCCATTCCCAGACGTTGAGCCATGTCCACCTACACCTCCAATCCCCTGGAGCTAGCATGCTTGCCAGTACTTGTCCATGGAATACCTAGCTGACCAGAAGCTAGAGCATACACCAGAAGAGGACAGCCCTATGTCCGACGACCTCCCAATGTCATCCATCACCATCCCCACTGATTGGCCCAGTCAGTGGTTGATCCCAGTACCCGACCACGTGCCAGCACCCCAGCTACTAGACTTCGATATCTCCGTTGACTGGCCCAGCCAGCAGTCGATCCCAGAACCCGATCACGTGCAAGAGCCCCAGCCTATATCCCATGACGCCTATCCTGCTATACCAAGCCATCATCCCCTGTTAGAGATCACCATTTCTGAAGACCCTCCATCTCCCGCTAGCTTGCTAGGCAAGTGTAGCGCCTTGCCGACTAGCATCGTCTCGCAACCTTAGTATGCATGCCTATGGAACGCCAAAGGACTGATCCACGAGCACTCGCCTACATATGACGGCGCGCATACCATTGCAGTACCACATCGCAGATCTCCTCCTGAAAGCACCTTGGCATCTCCTGAGGCTTCCTCTGATGCGCCCTCACCTATTCCTGAACCTGCCATCAATGCTTCTATCCCGAACCCTGCTTCGACTTCCCCTATTGGATATCTATCCCCTTGACTTGTCGGACGCCTGCGCGTCCTCCAGTTTGACTCGGACTGACTTGTAACTTCGCATATAGCATCATTCATTCATGACTCACTTATATCTAGATCACTATGTCATTCCACATGGTACTACACAAGGCACCACTCATTCTTGACCTGACTCCTCTCCCTGACTCCCAACTTGACTCATATCGACTCGTCCTGACTCCTACCTACTCTGACTTGTACTTACTCGACTTGACTCTGACATTCTATTGTTCTACCCTTTAGGATAGATTGCTACAAACCTGTATATAAGCCCACCTTAGTACTGCAGTCAAGCCTTAAGCTTGACTTGGTTTCCAATCCAAACGTCTTGAAAGCTCATCCCTTGTGTGCTCTTTCTCTTATTTCGATCTCTGAGTCATCTCTAGTATCACTAGGAGACTCTACCTCTATTACCTCATCAGTCTTAGTCATCACCAGTGAGCACCCCCTTTTTACAAGTCCTTTCAAAGGGTTATTCCCTTTGTACACATGCTACTCCCATTCGTACAACTTGTGCACGTCGCACCTTTAAGGCCTTGGACCTTAACATACAGGGCAATGAAGTATTTAGCAAGTTCGACATTCAATGGGGCTACAATAACATCCATATCAGGGAAGGCGATGAGTGGAAGGGTGCCTTCAAAACACGTCATGGGCTATACAAGCCCAAAGTAATGTTCTTCAGGATGAGCAACTCTCCCCCCACCTTTCAGCAATTCGTCAATCACACCTTGGAACCATTCTACAAGAAATATGGTCACAAATACTTGCAAAACTACATGGATGACTGTGGTCTAGGCACCAAATTAACAGAACTTGACTTGCATGTCGAAATGCTTCACTACCTCTTCAATCTCCTGGCAGCAGCAGGACTACACCTCAAACTCAGCAAATCCATCTTCATGAAACCATCTATGGATTTCCTAGGTGTTCGTATCAGTAAAGACGGCGCAACAATTGATCCTGCAAAAGTCGCAGGAATAGCAGACTGGCCAGAAGACATCAAAACACTCAAAGGCACACAAAGTTTTATAGGCATCGCAGGCTACCACTAGATGTTTATCCTAGAATTTTCCACCATCACAGCACCCATTACCTGACTCTTTGGCAGAGATATCCCATTCAAATGGATGCAAGAATATGTAGAAGCAATGTGCGAAATCAAAAAGCGCATCATAGCATCCCCAGTATTGGTTCAACCCAACCCCAGCAAACAATTCAAGCTGGAGGTTGACATGTCACAAATAGCAACAGGAGTGATACTCTACCAACGAGGACCTTCTACCCTGCGTCCAGATGGTACAGAAAAGCCAGGCACATGTCACCCAGTGGGATTCCACTTTCAAAAGTTCAGTTGAACAGAGCAGAACTATCCAATTTATGACAGGGAGTTCCTGGCCATCATGCGCAGCCTCAGGAACTGGGATTACCTTCTCAAAGGGACCACTATACTAGTACTCATCTTCATGGATCACGCCAACCTCCACTACTACCGTGACCCCAGGAAAATAGGACCAAGAGTGGCAGGGTACCTGCCAGAATGGGAACAGTACAACATCATTCTGGAATACAAGCTGGGTGCATCAAATTGAGCCGATGGACTCTTGTGCCAAGAAGACCATAATGATGGCAGCAACCCAGACAACAAAAATGTCACTGTCTGGCCAGACAAATACTTCTGCAACGAACATACTGCTATCTGTATATTTGACTGGGATAGCATTGAAGGCCAACTGGATCAAGAAGTCAAGAGGCAGCAAAAAGATCATCAAAGCACACTCCAGTGCTGGGCAACAGCACATAATCTAACACTACTAGATGGGATGCACTGGCACTGTGGGAACACCCTGGTTGTCGTGCAAGACAATGAACTTAGGAGGGGTGTAACATCCCTTTTTCATGACTCTATCACAGCTGGCCACCCTGGAATTTCAAAAACCTTGCAGCTCATTCAGCCTTACTACTGGTGGCCTGGCATCAAAGACTTTGTAAAGGAATACATCAAGGGCTGTGCAACATGCCAAATGACCAAAGTAAATACTCATCCAGTGCATCTGCCACTATTTCCTATCACCCCAGCCGAAAACACCAAACTATTTGAAACTATTGCCATGGACTTCATAATGAAGCTACCACCCTCTGGAAGCCATGACACTATCTTGATGATCACAGACATGGATTGCAGCAAAGCATCCATCTTCCTGCCTTGCAAAGAAACTATAGACTCTGAAGGAGTTGCACAGTTGTACCTGATGCATGTCTTACCCCACTATGGAACCCCCAAGAAGATCATCTCTGACAGAGATCCCTGATTCACATCACACTTTGGCAAAGAACTATGCTGCCTCCTAGATATCAGGTAGAATATCTCAACTGCTTACCACCCTCAAACTGATGGTGCCAGCGAGTGCACTAACCAAACACTCAAGCAGTATCTCCGCTTATTCTGTGGAACTCAGCAAAACAACTGGCACACTTGGCTACCCCTAGCATAGTATACAAAGAACTCCTGGCCAAGTGCAACAATGAAGAAAGCCCCATTTGAGCTACTCATGGGCTACATGCCATGCATTCACCAACCAGAAAGAAACACAGATATACCAACCCTCGGAAAACGACTTAGTCATATCAAAGAAGCCAGGGAAGCCGCCCAAGAGGCACAACATAAAGCACAAGAATCCTGGATCAAGGACAAACCATACAAGCCCTTTGTCTTAGGCAACAAAGTCTGGCTAGAAGGAACCAATCTAAAGTTACCAGCAAATCTGACTCAGAAGCTATCACCAAGGTGGTACGGACCCTTCGAGGTAGCTGCCATCATTTCAAGAAGTGCCTATCAACTCAAGTTACCACCAGCTTGGTGCATCCATGACGTATTCCATGCATCACTACTTATGCCCTATAAGGAAACAGAACAGCATGGGCCAAACTTCTTAGAACTGCCACCTGACATCATAGAAGGCGAACCCGAATGGGAGGTTGAGCAAATCCTCCAATCTAGGCTATATGGGCACAGGAAGAAAAGACAATACCTTGTCTGCTGGAAGGGATATTCCCCCTCACATGACTCATGGGTCGACAAGTCAGATATGAACACCCCAGATCTAGTCCAAGGATTTCACATAAGTTACCCAGCAGCAGTCAAAGCCAGTCACAATGACAATCCAGGAATCTTCCCAACACTCTACCCAGCTACCTATGCAAGTCAAGATGACTTGAACAATAACTACCCAGACAATAGCCACTTGAACAATGGCAATCCAGTTGCTCAGGAATACATAAAAGCCCTTGAGCTCTCAGACCAAGATGTAGCATGCCCCCTCTCAGAGTCCTCATCTTCAGAGATCCCAACATCTACAGTACACTCCAATACCACAAGTTCAAACCTGGTTATCGTGCACACTTCACCCACACCCATGCACTTAAACACTCCTAGTTCTGTCAAGAACCATACTGCCCCTATCACGACCCTTTCGAACAACACCAGTACCATTAGCTCATGTCCCAGCACCCTAACCTCCCCGGTACAGGATTCCCCACTTCAACTACCTTCACCTGTTACAAACGTGTACCATTGGACTGCCACAATTGTTTGTTTACCATGACACATTGTTTGTTTAACCTTGCATATCCTTTCTTGGCCTATGTCCTTTTCTTACTGTTGTTATTCCCATGATGAATGAACTAGTACTGTCTCAGTTGCCAAAGCTCTCAGGACTGTGGGAGTACATTTAACTAGTTCTGGTATTATTACAATTAGTCCTTTATTAGAAAGGACTTGCGCACTTGTATATAAAGGCCAGAGTCTAGACCATCAAGCCTTAAGCTTGACTTGTAACCAAATTGCAGCTTCTTCTCTGAATCTTAAAACTAGTCTTCAAGAAGCCTTTCTCGAAGCCTCATATCTGGAACAGTTACCTTGTACCCAGTTGGAGGAGTTATCCTCTAGATTTGGAATCCTGTTAATACCTTACCAAGAAGGTGTTCAAACCAGTGTGCATGAGCATTACCAGCTGAAGGCCTTGGTGCTCTGAGCATTCTACTTCCAGACCTTATGGCCCAGTACCCTATTCCATCCCCAAGGCCACTAAGTTAACGAACGGCCACTGCACCATAACATCAAGTCAAGCTTTTACCAAGTCATTGGAAACCCTGGAGAAAATCACCCTCCAGTTTCTGGAAGATCCAACCAAAGAATTAATCTTCCCAAATTGAAACAGTCCTGACCTCCCAAAAGAATTGACAGGAGAAGCTGTCTGGCTCTGGGATTGAAATAACAATGCTGGAAGTACCTACCAAGTAAAAGTGAATGATAGGTGGGACAACATCAAGTTCATTAATGAACACTGGCACTGGACCTACTGGAGCTTTGAATATGGAACGTGGTCAGCATCAAAAGGTGATCGAATAGAACACCCAGGAAATTACACACTAGGCACAAGAAATGAACCATATATTTCGGTCCAAGACCAAGAACACCTGAACCTTGAAGAAACTTTCTTGTCAGGTACAACTCAAGAAGACGAAGCGTCTCTACAATGAAGAGAAGATGACTCACCCAAGGATCAACCCACAGTAGACTGGCAAGAAGCACTTGCAGTTGAACAGACCGCGGACATCCTTGAAGAGTTAGAAATAACTACAACACCTAAGCCAGAACAGCAGATGAGCACAACATATGCCACACAGGCATCGACAGCATACATACAATCCAGTAACACTGGTGCCTCCCCTTTCACCATCATGGGTGGCTCTGCTCTATCAGGGCAAGGACAGGTTCCAACAGGTGGAATACCTGCAGGAACAAGCGGAGGTGTGCCAGGAACAGGCCAACCAGCTGGAACTAGCAGCCAGGGCGCAAGTGGAACTGGCAGACAGGGAGGTCAGGGAGGCTCTGCACCAGCAGGCATGGGAGGACTACCTGCAGGCGGCCCAGGAGGCGGAGGTCCTCTGGGCGGTGGAGAAGGGGCTGGCCCACCTGGAGCTCTGGGACCAGGAGGCCCCCCTGGAGGCCAACCGCAACCACTGCCAGGGCAAAACCCGCCACCAGGACAAGCAGGTCCGATTCCTGCTGCCAATGGGGCACTGAAAGGTCATGCCCCCAAGATATTTGATGGAAACTGACAAAAGACAACCAAGTTCGTCCACAAATTCAACCTGTGGAGAATATGTAACATCAATGCCAAAGTAATGATGAACCCATTTCAATGGGTCGCCATGGCCTTATCCTACATTAAAGGCCCCTGCATTGACGATTGGGTAGCCCAGAAAGCCAAAAAAATGGTCGACCGAGTCTACAGAAGACCACATGACAATCCCCCAATCCTACCAACTCACTATGCAGACAACAAGGTACTATGGAATGACTTCATTACCGACTTCGAAAGTGCATACATGGACACGGCATCAGAAGAACAGGCATATGCAGATATGATAAAGCTGGAAATGAAGGGAGATAAGATCAACGAATACATTGTGGCGTTTGAATATTTACTGATTCGAGCTGGCTGGGAAAGTGATGCAAGGGGATCATTAGAAATGTTCAAACAGGGTCTTCGAAAAGGCTTACATTGGACAATCCTCCAACGTGATCCAATGCTGATCACACTGAACAACTGGCAAGCAGCTGCACAATGCAAAGTCCAGAGACGACAGTTGGTATTTGCAAGCTTAGGCCCATGCGGAGGGGACTTCCTCAGTACCTGCCAAAACTGCCGATGAGATCCCCCAAGATGACCACAGGGATGGC
>Ga0307512_10008096_pt1 | contig 10295 bp, 9 predicted proteins | sample 14_EM_MG_FD_200267 | JGI IMG/M metagenome (GOLD analysis project Ga0307512, IMG submission 200267) | Populus trichocarpa ectomycorrhiza microbial communities from riparian zone in the Pacific Northwest, United States - 14_EM | ecosystem: Host-associated > Plants > Roots > Unclassified | place... | reverse complement strand
TACAAGGGGTCTAGGCATCTACTAGGATGGCATGCTGGTGTGCAAGATAAAGAGCAAGCAACATTTGCATGGTCAACTAAAGGCTGGACTGACAATGAACTGGGACTGGAATGGGTGGAACAGAACTTTGAAAAATATACTATTAAGATGTTTGTACCATGAGATTGACCTCCTGCTCATGCTGACTATTACAATGCAAAGGGCAAGCCATGTATTCTAATCCTTGATGGGCATGGCTCTCATCTAACATGGAAATTTTTCGATTTTTGCTTGAAAAGCAACATCCACTCTATTTGCCATCCTGCACACTCTACACACATCCTTCAACCTCTAGCTGTTGGGCCGTTTGGTCCTCATTTGTGCTGCTACAGCAATGAACTGGATATATGGGTTAGAAAAGGAGGGAATGCAATTATGAAAGGACAGATTTATAAGTAAGCCCACCTGCTATATCACTCTATACTCCACTCTAACTCCTTCCGACAGACTTGTCACACGTGCTAGAGCAGCAGCATATACCAAGAACAACATCTTGAGTGCCTTTGAGGCAACTGGGATCTGGCCTCTTAACCCACGCAAGGTTTTTCTTCGGCAGTCACGAAATAGCATTCAATTTGAATCTCCACCACACTATCGCATATTCTGGTCTCAGCCGGAGACGGAGATGTCTTGTACAGCCGGAGGCGGAGATGTCTTTTACAGTTGGAGACGGAGATGTCTTGTACAGTCTCAGAGGGAGATATCTTGAATGGCCGGAGACGCAGATGTCTCATATGGCCGGAGATGACTCATCAGCAATGACTATAGTTTATGTCTGAAAGACCCATGTGTTCCGGACGACTCTGACGGCTCTGACGGAACCTCGTACCCTGTGATGGAAAATTACACGCTACCCGTCGCCCAGGCGACCGGTCGGGTTGCATTCATACCTCATCCAATTTGTGGTGACGTATACGCATCATCAGAACGACACGTGTGTTACATTCTTTGTAGGGGCTGCAGTTTTGCTGAAGCACTTTACCCAACGCCTGGCGATGTTTATGCCTTACTCCGGCCGAGTGCCACATTTTACGTCTCCGTTTATTGCTATATATCGGATGCCGTACTCTCCCCATATATGTGTAGTTTTGAGTCATCAGCGAAATGTATTTTAGTCTCTGGAAGACTCCAGAACTGTCAGAGAGGATGTGGAGTGTAAACTCAGTTGCATCAATTTGAAATGACTATCAGACTGTAGGAGGGAATTCCGGCCGGCCTTCGGAGTAATTGAGATCTCCGATGACTGATTCAGGAGTACCATGGGAGTGATTGTGATTGGTTTGGGAATACCTTGGTGCACCAGAGAGAACTTTGGGTGCACCCGGCTGTGCCGGCTACAAGTCTGGGAGTGCTGGTGACTAGTCTGGGAGCGCCTGTGACCAGGCTGGAAGCACCTCGAATCACACTAGAGCAAAAAACATCTTCTTTGGGAATGCTGCAGGTGCGCCTGGAATGGTTCAGGTGCGCCTGGAATGCTGCAGGTGCACCTGGAATCCGGCAGGTGCGCCGGGAAATCGTAGCTACTACTTATTGTTCAATAATTGTTACAACTCACCTATTCAGATTGTATTCTCATCTATGTATCAATGTATCTATGTATCTATATAGCTACCCATCAACACATGGTATATCTGCACTGGCTGCAGGCGGTGCTTGAGAGCAAGTTGAGGTGCACTTTAAAATGACCATCCAGTGAACTCAGATATAATATCCGGGGCCGTGATCGAGTGAGTTTGGAGATACACTTAGAGGCTGAGATGGAGTAAACTTAGAGATGCACTGTGAGATTGTGATTGAGCGAGGTCGTAGATGCACCTGGAGGCCATGATCGGGCAAACTTAAAAGCCGTAATTGTGGAAGTCTGGACATACAGTTGGAGGCTGTGATCGAGCGAGTTTAGAGCAATGATTCCACCAGTCCAGCAATTATTCAGTTCGGACCGGGTCCGTCCAAGTCCATTCCAATCCAGCCCTAGAAAATTTTCGACCAGGCTGGGACCAATCCCCAATTTTTTGGGACCTAGACTGAGCTGGCCTGGACTGCGTTGGCCCAGTCCATTCGGGCCGAATTGGCCCGAATACGCTTTGAGTTAATGATATACTTAGTCAACATCTAGACTCATCTTGCCATTCACAAGTCACCATGCACATCCCACCCCTCACCATGTGCTAATTGCTACTCACCACTGTAATCTTCGGAGTCATTGAATAGACCCATAAACACTAGCTCACTTGCCATCGCCAGTCACCACTCTCCACCACTTACCACTTGCCATTCCGCATTTGACTGCCTCATCTTGTTGATCAAAGATATCACCTGAAAGGCCTATGACACTCTAGAAGGCCAGCAAAGATGCTAGAGTGCACTATAGAGTGTTTACTGATGATCTCAGTCGCAAAGTAGACTCATACAAGATGAGTCACTCGCCACGTACATAGACACCAATGATTTGTAATGCATCTTCGCGAAGGTTTCTCTATAGAACCTTGGATTTCCTTGTTTATATAAAGCATAGATCTTCTCCTACCCTCAATATCGTCTCAACCCAACTCTGTGGGATCCTCAGATTCAAACTGCATATATGGTATACTCTCTACCCAGAACTTTGAACATCCTGTTTCAATTGAACAGCAATTGTCAACGAAGCCATTTCTAGTGTTCTCCATTTTAATTGATTGATATTGATTGCCATGTCATCACAATCACTGACGGATCTCAGTGGCAGCGAAGACTTTATACCATCCGATGCTCCGTCCGACTTCTCACCGGGGTCTGGTTCTTTTGACTCGAATTATAAACAGATTTTCAGTCACTGGGTTGAGGTTAAGGCTACATTTCCGGCCGGAAAATGGGAAATTTTTAATTTCTAACCATATCTTCCGACCAGAAGTTGGGACTCTATGAATCTTCCCGCCGGAAGTTGAAAATTTTTCACAAAAAATTGCATCATTCTCCGACCGGCAGTTGAGAATTGCTCCAAGGCAGAGATTATTCAATCTTCCGGCCGGGAGATATTAGTTTCTACCAGTATTGAACTATGGCTTTGGAGTAGAAAGCTCCCAGATTCTGGTAGGTAGATCTCAATTCTCCGGCCGGAAAGTTGAAACTTTCCCATGAGGAATTGCATTCTCTAACCGGAAGTTGAGAAATTCTCCCAGGCAGGTAGCATTGAATCTTCCGGCCAGAAGATGATAGTTTCTACCAGCTTTGAACGAAGCCTTGCGAGTAGCTAGCTCCCAGGTTCTGCGAGGTAGATGTCAATTCTCCGCCCGGAAAGTTGAAAGATTCCCCAGAAAAATTGTATTCTCCAACAGGAAGTTGAGAATTTCTCCCAGCCAGGTAGTATGGAATCTTCTGGCCAGAAGATGATAGTTTCTACCAACATTGAACTCAGTCCTCCGACTAGAAAGTTTTGAGCTGCTGCTAGGTAGATCTCGATTCTCCGGGCCGAAGTTGGAACTGTCACATGAGCAAACATCCTCCGACCAGAATTTGTGAGTCCATATAGGCCCAAAATTATTCCTCCGGCCGGATATTGAAACTTTCCCACAAAGAATTGCATTCTCCGACCGGATGTTGAGAATTTCTCTCAGGCAGATGGTATTTAATCTTCCGGCCGGAGGATGAGAGTTTCTACCAGCGTTGAACTCAGTCGTCCGAGAAGAAAGTTCTGAGCTTCTGTCAAATATATCTTGATTCTCCGGCCGGAAGTGGAAACCATCCCAAGAAGAATTGCATTCACTGACCGGAAGTTGGGAACTTCTCCCAGCCAGGTGATATTTAATCATCTGCCCGGAAGATGACTGTTGCTACCAGTGTTGAACTCAGTCTTCCGACTAGACAGTTTCGAGCTTCTGCTAGGTACATCCCAATTCTCCAGCCGGAAGCTAAAACATTCTCAAACAGAATTGCATGCTCCAACAGGTTGTTCTAAGTTTCTCCGAGCTATATAACATTTGATCTTGAGGCCGGAAGATGATAGTTTCTATCTCTGTAGAACTCAGTCCTCCGACAAGAAGGTTTCGAATCTTCAGGTAGGCAGATATCAATTCTCCGGCCGGAAGTTGGAACTTTTCAATTGAGAACAACAACCCCCGACCAGAAGGTGGGATTCTATCCAACCCTAAAATTAATTCTCAGGCCGGAAGCTGAAACGTTCCCACAAAGAATGGCATCCTCATACCGGAAGTTGAGAATTTCTCCCAGGCAGATAATATTGAGTCTTCCGCCCGGAAGATGATACTTTCTGCAACCGTTGAACTCAGTCCTCCTACAGGAAAATTCCGAGCTTCTGCTAGGTAGATCTCAATTCTCCGGCCGGAAGTTGAATCTTCCTCTAGAAGAATGGCATTCTCCGATTGGAAGTTGAGAACTTCTCTCAGGGAAATTGTATTGAACCTTCCAACCGGAAGGTGATGGTATCTCCCATCTTTGAACTTAGTCTTTCGACGAGAAAATTCCAATCTTCTGCACGGTGGAACTCAATTCTCCGGCCAGAAGATGCAACTTTCTCAAGATGAATTGCATATTCTCTTACCGGAAGTTGGGAATTTCTCCCAGTCAGGTAATATTTGCTCTTCCGGCTGGAAAATCATAGTTTCAACCGGCCAGCCAGGTGGTAGTCGATCTTCCGACTGGAAGATGTGAGTTTCTACCAGCCTTGATCTCAGTTCTCCAAACAGAGTTGAAAATTTCTCGCTGCCAGATCTCTTTCTTCCGGCCGGAAGTTGGCACTTGGTACCTGGTCTACCAAGGGAGACAACCTTGAAATCACGTGTGGCATGGTCTAGTTATGGGTGACCATATGAGAATTTCTAAATCCTCCAACCGGAAAGTTAAGAAATTCTGCAGGGCAGGTCTGATTCTCAACTCTCCGGCTGGAAGTTGGAGCTTGGTGCTTTGGTTTATCAAGAGGACCACCATAAAGTCACATATAGCAAAGTCCGGTTATGGGCGACTATGTAACACTGTTTAAATCCTCTGTATGGTGATTTGAGGCTTTCTCCTCCGCAGGCTGAACACCATCTTCCGCCCGGAAGATTGCTGCTCAACAGAATAACCTTGGCAGTCCAGAATCGTACGCCCGGCAGTTGCAGCATTACAAGGTAGCCCTTAGTTGAGCAGGATTCAGTACCGGAAAGTTAGACTATGAATCTGTGTAACCCCCATTTATGTTCTGGGTTCCAATTCGGGTTCAAGTCAGTTACTCCCATTTGGTACTTGGCAGTGAGAAATTATATATCAGGGAATCATCCAGCCGGAGGTTAGGATTTACATTTGACTCTGGAAGTCTTGCATTGAGGTCCCGTTCGGGTCCTGGTCAGGTTCTGTTCGTGTCGTCGTCGGGTCCTGTTCGGGTCATTTTCAGATCCTGGTCAGGTTCTGTTCAAATCCCATGGAAGTTCTTAGTATCATTCCTTCAGAGATGTTTAAAACCATTCACTATTGTGTGAATTCAAGTTGCGTTCGGGGTTATCTAAAACCATCTTCGATCTGTGTATAGTTCTTATATAAATGCCATCAAAAGCTCACCTTCTCTATTGAACTCCATCTTATCGTACTTTCCAATGTTACAGGCCTGCCACCTTTACTCCCTGGTTCACACATGAAGATACGTTTCTACCATCGTCGCCTTTTATCTGTTAACGTTAGTGATTTATGACATAACATCTTATGTACTCTGCTAGGTGTCATACGTCAATAATGTCTCCCTTGTGCAACACCTTGTTTACACCAGGATGGACATTACTGCCACAGAAATGGAAGATGAATATATATATTACGATAACCATACCATGAAGTGGGAATGCTGGTGCACGGGACAAAGAGTAATCGGATTCTAGTCTGACTTCTGTTTCTTGGATTTTGGATCTCAAGATTCCAGAAGTAGGTTCTTCTCTTATCAGATACTTGAATTTCTTTTCATTAACTGCAGATGAAGTACATTTCACTACGCTTATTTGGATTAAGTCTTGTGAGTATTACACACAAGACAATCGCGCTCGAGACCTCAAGCTGCATTGTTTGTTTTGTTTTAATCATACTGTATTTACTCTAGCTAGAGTATGACAGGTCCTGAATAACCCCCTCCGCCTCCGGGCAAGCCGGCTAGATGGCGGAGATTCCCCCCTGCTACCCTTCATCCCCGTTGACAAATGACAGATAAGATGAGAGATAGACAAAAGCAAAGAAAGAAAGATAGGAAGGTCTAACCCCATTACTACCCCCGCCGCTCCCGAGCCCTTAGCCCGGTCCCTGCTGCTACTTCAGTATGGCCGGAAACTTCCCGACTTCAGTGGCTGCCAGGAAGTCCATCACCGCTTGGCCGCACTGTTCTATGGAAAACAGCTCAGAGATCTGCACATGTCGGCATCTGCCCGCTTTCCACCCCGTCGCCTTCCCCACCGCCTTCCCCAGTTCTTTCTGGTGATCTCTCCACCGCCTTCCCCAGTTCTTTCTGGTGATCTCTCCACCGCCTGCAGTGGCGGAAGAGGTGCTCCTTCGTCTGGGACAACGTCCCTCCATACCACCAGCACTTGTCGTCATCTCAGTGGCCGAACGGTTTCAGATAAACACCAGTGGGCGTGTGCCCGTAGTTCAGTCGGTAGAACCTAACAACCAGCTACTTTACGCTTGTCATCGGGATATGTCTCTTGGTCTCTGCCTTGCCCTTGAATCTGTAGCTGAAGTGCTTGCTGCATCTGTCGGCCTCCCACTTCGCCTTGCCTGCTGATATTCCCTTGGAGATTCGTCTCGGCCTATTCGAGGCCGAGGTGTACGGCCGCTCTATTACTGTCCTTCCGCTCGCATCTCTGGCTAAGTTCGCATGAGGGTCTGCCTCTTCATTTCCGGGGATGCCGGAGTGTCCCGGGACCCGGTGGATCTCGGTTGCGATGCCATGGGTGAGGAGAGTCCACGCCCTTCTTTTGATCCGCCTTGCCAGTGGCTGCCCTGGGCCCAGCTGAAGGTGTGCGGTTCGTTGAATTGCGGCCTGTGAGTCGCTGAAGACTGCCATCCTCTTCACTCCATGTATCTGCAATGTTTCTCTCTTCTCGATGGTCACGTCAAGTGCGAGTCCGATCGCCCACAGTTCGGCGTCGAATATCTGCATACGTTCAGTGCCCAGAATGCTGCGGCTAAAGCTCCATTGATTTCTGTGTTTGCATACTGCTGAGGCTCCCACTCGGCCATCGTCTGAGCGTGAACCATCTGTCCATCCCATCCAGACCCCTGATCTGAATTTGGTTTCTTGCTCTCTTGCCTAGTGTTGCGCGGCACTCTTGGCTGCAGTGGTGTCATCCAGTATCTTGGTCCTGACCACTGACTGTTGACCCGGGGGCGGCCAATCTGTGCCTTCGGTTGTCCGGCCATGCTCATGCTCCTGCCTGATTACTTTGCATATCGATTCACCAGAGGAGGGGTTGTTGTCTTGCTCTTTCAGCTTGCTACTGCATGCGTTTGCTAGTCTCGCTGTGAATCGCTGTTGTCTGGAGTCTAAGCTTACCGGCGCCAGTGTAAGCCCTAACTCTGTTATTAGGGCGCCCTGTGGGGTGGTGGGCAGCGCCCCCAGGATCGACCTGGCTTGTCGAATGAGGAGGAGTTGGAGGTTGTCTCGCCTGCCTACTTCTCTGGGATCCCACCAGAGCTCACTCCCATATAGTGCCACCGCTTGGACGAATGCAACTTGGACGGCCCTTATGCTCTCCATAACGATGCCGTAACCTCAAGCTGCATTGGAGCTAGGGACTGGGCATATCGAGTTCAAATTGATGCTTGTTTCATCCTGTCTTTTGAGCAACAATTATCTCTCAACACTCTACAGTTACATTGTACTCCTTGTCTTCATTTGAAACTGTCACTTCTTCCTCGTGGCCCTCTTCCTCCACATTATCCACCTCCACCTCTACAATGAGCTCATCTTTCTCGTGAGCTTCTCCTTCCCCGATATCCAGTTCAGTCAAATTGATTCCAAGGCTATCTTTAGTAGTATCCTCTGTGCAATCCTCACCGGAACAGGGATCAATCTGCTTTGAAGCATCCTTTGTTGATTTGCTTGATGGCCCAGTTGATATGGACTCAGCCCATTTAGAGCAAATCTTGATGTACATGATTTAAGATTGATATTACCGGATGCAGCTGCAGAAAAGTCAGTATTAGTGCTCTGTTCGCCACCATCTTGGCCATGGCAATGCAGTTTGTACTCAACTTCGATTTTGAAATACTCACAGTGAGTTGTTGATGGTGAGTGCCTATCGATGCATGCATATCATCGATCAATCACTGCAGAGCATTCACCAAGTGTCGGCTCTCCAAGAAACTGGTCAGCCCATGGAGTGTGTAAACTCCAAGTAGTAACATCCTCCGTGAATGGACTAGAAAACATTTCACACTTGACAGCCGAATATTGTTTAGGTCACCATCGATCACTCGTCTTTACCAGAATACATCAACGGCATGTCAACGGATCTTGATTTACAATCGCCCCCATGACGAATAAAACACACCATAATCGCTGATTATGGTTGGAACGATTAAGTCTGATACAGTATACATGGGGCTGCGCCATGGGGTGAAGTTCCAACAGGAGCCCCGTCACAGCTGGTGCCAGTATCAATCGCACATGGAATTTCAGTATGTATTCATTCCTCCTACAAGAGAGAGCTAATCGACTGTATGCAATAAACAAGCCGTTTGGGTATAATAGGCACTGAGTTGAATCATAGATTTTGGAGGCTGCCAAGAACCACCAAGTAGCAAGTAGTACAATCTGTTGTCGTTGTTTAATCATACTGGACTCGCTCTACTTACAGTATGACAGGACCTTGATAATCCCCTCCGCCTCCGGGCGAGCTGGCTAAATGGCAGAGCTCCCCCCCTGCTATCCTTGTCCCCGTTGAAAAATCAAACCTGGGTGAAAGACAGAAAAAAGAAAGTATAACCACGTTACCGCCATCGCCGCTCCTGAGCCCTGAGCGCTGAGCCCTGAGCCTGTTCCATACCGCTACTTCATTTCCGCGGAAACTTCCTGACTTCAGTGGCCGCCACGAAGTCCATCACCACTTGGTTGCACTCTTCTATGGTAAACAGCTCAGAGATCTGCACGTGTCGGCATCTGCCCGCTTTCGAGCCCGTCGCCTTTCCCACCGCCTTGCATAGTTCTTTCTGTTGGTCTCTCCCCCGGCTGCAGTGGTGCAAGAGGTGCTCCTGCATCTGGGACACTGTCCCTCCACCCCAACAGCATTTGTCATCATCTCGGTGGCCGAAACGTTTTAGACAGACCCCAGTGGGTGCATGCCCGGACTTTAGCCAGTAGAACCTAGCGGCCAACAACTTTACGATTGTCATCGGGATAGGTCTCTTGGTCCCTGCCTTTCCCTTGAGTCTGTAGTTGAAGTGCTTACTGTACTTGTCGGCCTCCCACTTCGCATTGGCTGCTCAGCCTCCCTCCGTGATTCGTCTAGCCCTATTCGAAGGCGAGGTGTATGGCCACTCTATCGCTGTACTTCCGTTTGGGTCTCGGGCTATGATCGCCTGACAGTCTGCTTCTTCGTTTCCGGGGATGCCGGAGTGTCCCGGGCCCCAGTGGATCTAGGTTGCGATACCGTGGGCGAGGAGATTCCGCGCTCTTCTGTTGTTCCAGCTCGGCAGTCGCTGCCCTGGCCGCGGTTCCAGGTTTGCCGTTCATCAAATTGTGGCCTGTGAGTCGCTGCAGACTTCCATCATCGTCACTCCATGTTGCGGCAATGTATCTCTCTTCTCAATCGCCACAACAAGTGCGAGTCCGATCACCCTCAGGTAGGCGTCAAAGACCTACATACGTCCAGTGCCCGGAAAGCTGTGCCTAGACCTCCATTGATTTCTGTGTTTGTACAGTGCTGCCGCTCCCACTCGGCTATCATTCAAACGCGATCAAACTGTCCACCCCATCCAGACCCCTGCTCCGATTTTGGCTCCTTTCTCTCTTGCTCAGCGCTGCGCGGCGCTTTCGGCTGCAGTGGTGTCGTCCAGTATGGTGGTCCTTACCACTGATTGTTCGCCCGGGGCCGGCCGATTCATTCATTCGATTGTCCTGCCATGCTCATGTTCATAGTAGTTCAATCTAGGTATTAACTCCAGAGGATAGTGGATAACTCAGCTTGGATGAGATAGCCCACCTTAGGGTTAGGGTTAGGGTTAGGGTTAGGGTTAGGGTTAGGGTTAGGGTTAGGGTTAGGGTTAGGGTTAGGGTTAGGGTTAGGGTTAGGGTTAGGGTTAGG
>Ga0307512_10008095_pt1 | contig 10296 bp, 14 predicted proteins | sample 14_EM_MG_FD_200267 | JGI IMG/M metagenome (GOLD analysis project Ga0307512, IMG submission 200267) | Populus trichocarpa ectomycorrhiza microbial communities from riparian zone in the Pacific Northwest, United States - 14_EM | ecosystem: Host-associated > Plants > Roots > Unclassified | place... | reverse complement strand
ATGCGCCATGGTGGGGGGAGTTAACACGGTTGCCATACATACATACGTACATACAACGCCTGGCTCCGGTGGGCTGCCTGGTATGTAGATATGCAGCAGTGGTGGCGCAATATATATCTCCCGTTCTCTATCTATCCATCTATCTATCGCCTGGGCGGTGGTCGAGATAAGGGATTCCCGCTCAGGCAGTCCTCCGCGGCTGGCATGTAAAGCAGGTCAACCGGCCATACATATTGTTGGTCTCGACGCCTGAAATCTGGATGGAAAAGTGCGCTGCCATATGTAGTCTAGCTAGGAGGGGTAGTCAGATATATACATTATGAATAGAAATGTAAACAAACAAAAAAAAAAGGTTGGTCTCGACGCCCGCAACGGAATGCCGCGATATCCCCCCCCGATACGATGGCCGTGTCTTCTATTCTTTGTGTATGGCTAGCAGCTGCGCCTTGCGGAGCGGAGCGGAGGAATATAGCATGCTGCAACTATCTAGTTACATACACAACGTCGGAGCACCAGACAAGCCGCAGTTTCGACGCGGTGCAACAACAACGCGCGCGCAATTTCGAACCCGTCTCGGTCCGTCCCACCATGCTGGTCATCGGCGGTGTGTGTGGAGCAGCACCCTATCGTATGTAGATACATACATAGATATAGATACGACATACATACATACATACATACATACGTACATAGATATAGATACGACATACATACATACATACATACGTACATAGATATAGATACGACATACATACATACATACGTACGTACGCGGCGGAACGCAACCTGCACATTCGGCTGGTCCACACCACCACCACGCCGTCGACGACAACCACCAGTGCCCTCGATCGGATTTCCGGAGGGAAAAGCGAGCACGTTGACAGGTACATATGTACACACCTTATACGTGCATTGCAGTCCGGAACAGCGCGTTCGTTCTGGAATCCGCGCTCGCTGCTTGCTCGCAACAGCCGACGGTCGGCTGCATGTATCCGTGCAGGTGTGTATGCAGACTGTGTGCGTGGTTGCTATCTGGTCATTAACCAATTACTATAGCGATAATTACCTACATAGCAGGCGAGAGAAGAGACGTATGATCTATGTATCTATCGTACGCATGCTCCGGCAGATCGGGCCTGCAGCTCGATGCGGCTCGGATATCCAGACGTCCGTCCGGTGAGAGAGATGCCCACTCTGCGCCGATACGCACTGCCGGGACCACCGCGATATGTATAGATAGAGATAACTAGATATATCATGCCACTGCGAGCCCGCAGGGTTTCCTCGCCCGGCCGGTGAGCGTCTCTTGTTTTGGCCGCGCGCGGTTCGAGAAGCCTCCTCCTCCTCCGCCACAGCACGTGCACGTGGCGAGCGGACGGACCGGGGACTGGAGAGTGGAGGGCACAGCCCCGCAGCCGACGCCCCGCCGTGCGCTTCCATCCGGACGGCGCAGATCCGCCCCCAGCCCGCTGCGACCCGACATCGCACGCGTGTTCCATCCGGCCCCGGCCGTGCTGGAGCGCACCACCCCCACCAGCCGCGGCTCCGAGCCTGCATGTGTCCGGAGAGACGCAGAGCCGCTCTCTGCGACACGGAAGCCTCCCCGCCCGGGATGTCATGCACAACCAGGCCGGGCGGAGCGCACGGCGTGCGTATCCATCTACACAGCAGCCGTATCTAGCGACCCTCATCGTCCACGCTGCCCTCCCCCTCCCGGGAGCGATCGTTGCTGGCCGTGCTGCCGTTAAGTGTCAGCATGCTGTGCGGCGCCGCGTCGTGTCGTGTGTGCAGGGAGGAGTTCTGCGCTACATACATACGACAGCCCGAGACGGGTGATTGCTGCCTCGTTCGGGACAGCCCGAGGCGGGTGATTGCTGCCTCGTTCGGGACAGCCCGAGGCGGGTGATTGCCGCCTCGTTCGGGACAGCCCGGGACGGGTGATTGCTGCCGCGTTCGGGACAGCCCGGGACAGGTGATTGCTGCCCCATTCGGGACAGCCCGGGACGGGCGATTGCTGTCTTATTCGGGGTGCCGCTGGGCGTGAGGCGGCGTCCGCCCGGAGTAGTTACCTCTGTAGTTGGCGAGGCAGGGCGTGGCAGGCTGGCAGGCGGACACGATGACTCGCCAGTGCGCGGCAACGTCGGTGAGAGCACCGTTTGGCGGTCAGCGGTTGCTTGCAGCCCACAGCACCGGCCGGCCGGCAGCTCCAAACGGCCACAGCCCACAGCCCACAGCCACCGCGCACCCGGTCCGTTTGCGTATACACATCCAGCGGGAAGGGCGTTGGCGATGGATATGATCCCGGGTGCCCGGACACCGCCGTTCCGGAGCAGCCGCCTGCGTGCGCACACTGCGCACATACTTGGTTGCTTCCAGACAGACGGACAGACATATGGACCTCCAGACATGCGCGCCCGGCACCTGCCCTGTCCGGACCAGGCTGGAGAAGCCGTTCGAACGCCGTGGTCCTGCCACTTTCACCGAAACCCAAAAGGGGAAGCGACGGACGCCAGCAGCAATAATGGGGGGCACGTCAGCCCTCGGCAACGTGCAGTCCTGGTGCATACGGCACAGGCCTTGTCTGCGTGCGGACGGCGGGGTGCGGCTGATGTGCACTGTAACTATGTACATACTTACGTAATGCAGAGTACATAGCTACATATGTGCGTGGTGTCTGGAGAAGACGTGCATATCCAGAGTATGTAATGTATGTATGTACCAGGCAACGAACGAGCGAGAAGGGGGCACGGCCGGATGCAGGCTCGTTTCGTCTGTGCGGGGGGCAGCGTTGGACGGGGGCACCCCACACACCCCGCCCCCCCTTTGACCAACCAGCCAATTGCCCTCCGGATTGCTCACGGCTGGAGCCGCAGCTGCCACGCTCCCGGTGCACCGTCATCGGCGTATGCATGTATGTATGTAGAGTGGGGAGCTCCCAAGAGGCAAGTATCCGCCGTCCGTCCGTCCGGCGGAGAGAGAGAGAGAGAGAGAGATAAGTGGTCGTCCAGAGCCAGCGAGGAATGGTGGCGACGACGGCCACATTTGCAACGATGTGTAAGTGCCAGACGACCACGCCGATGCGATGCCTGGTGGAACCGTCGCGCCGTGCTAGCCCCTCCCCCTCCGCGGCCGGATCGGAACTGCCCAGCTATTCAGGCCAGCTGCTGGCATTGTCTGCACGCTCGAAGGACTTCCACCTTGCAGACAAGCGCCAGACGCTGGAAGCGGGCTCCGCTGCTGGGCGCGCCTTGTAGTTACATTGTATCTAGCGCCACATGGGCGGGCTACGCTTAGCCAGCGGTTGGTCCGTGTGTTCCGCAGGCTGACATCTCACCGTGGCCGTCGAAGCCCCCCAGTCCGTGGCGGAGCGCTGCAGGGCGGACGTGCAACACGGGCAATGCCGGCGGACGGGGTGCATTCCAGCCATGCGGTTCCGCCTATGAATAGGACCGGCAGCGCGCCCCCCCCGTTACCGGGCGAGTGCTGCGTCGAATCGGTGGGGACGGCGCTCGCGTGCAGGCGTGAGGCTGGACGACACGCACCTGCTATACTGACACGTGGCTCTAGCTGTGGTGCCTCCGTGTCGGCGGCGGCCCGCAGCGCTGCGCACGCTGCACCAGGCACAGTGCGCACCGCCCGTCCATGTCGTGCTGCGGTCTCGAGACTGCAGCCGGGCTCGCGCGGCGGCGGCTCTGACGCCGCTACGGGGATTAGTGGCCGAACGCACGCAGCTGCCGACCCCCGAGTGGGCAGGCCATCCACACGGTCGGTCACTCGGTCGCGCCCGCGCCGTCGAGCTGCCGGAACGGGCCGTGGCCGTGGAGGGCGGGGGCGTGGGCGTGGGCGGACGTGAAAGCCATCCGCAGGAAGCACCGGCACAGCCGGGAGGCGTGACGGAAGCTGGACTCCATCCCGGCCAGCAGAAGTTTCTGTGGGCGGCGGTGCGGAATGAGACGGTGGAGCGGCAAGGACCGCTTCAAGCTCCATGGCCGTATGTTCTTGCCGGCTTCCGGACAAGTTTTCCGCACGACCGCTCCGAGTATGCATGCGTGACTTCCGAGATGCAGCTTGGTGGCGGCGGGGGGGGGGGGCCGCGGGCGATTGCTGCTGCTGGCCGTGCTGGCAGTGGATCGTGGACGCACTCGGATATCTCTCCAGCGAGAGCGAGTGCTCATGGGCTCATGTGCAGACGGGAAACCCCGCAGATCCCGACCAGCGAGTGTGTGTTGCCAGCAGAACCCGAACCGCGGCCCCCCGACTTCCAGCCCCCAGGGCTTCCAAACCCCTCACACAGAGGGGCGCGGAGACGGGCTTTCGTTTCGTGTTCCTCCACCACGTAATATCACTCGCACACTCTCAAGTTGCAACTTAACGCCGACAAGAAATCGCGGCAATAGCTAAGCACAGCGGCCCCCCAACTCCTTGGCCTCTAACCTTCTCTCCTCCCCTCTCTCTTCCCGTTCCCTGAGCTCCCACTCCGATGCCTCGTTCTGGGCGTCTTCCTCAGCCATGGAACTTGAAGCGACCCTCGTCCCTCCCCGTCTCCTTCCGCACCTCCGTTCGCGGGGTCTTCTGCTGGCGCGTCCGTTGCGGGCAATTCCTGAAGAGGTGCTCCCGCGATTGGACCTTGTACTTTGCTTCCTCCCGCTTGGTCTCGGTGATCGAGCGCTCTCTCCTGTGCCCCCCAGGGATTCCGCTCTGTGGGCGTTGGGCTCGTCCGCCGCCAGCTTGGCCTGCTCGTCGGCCTCCCATCCCCAGGCGCCCCTTTACGGGCAGCGGACCACCGGAGCTCGATCGTCATCGCCGGCTCCCTCTGCCGGCGGACGTATCCAGTGTCCAGGGCAATGTCTGCGCACTTGGCGTCATATGCTTCTTAGCTGAAGCCCATACGCGCCCTGCGACCCTTCCACTGTTCTCCCTTGCGTCAGGTGACCGCAGCGCCCACCGCGCCAGAGTCCGTTCGCGAGACATCCGTGAAGGTGGAGAGCCCCGGGGGCTGTGGCCCTTCCGCCGTCCGCTTGGTAGTCGTCTCGTCATCGGTGATGACGGTCGCCTGCAACGCAGTCGCTTCCGTTCGTCCAGAGCGCCCCAGCACGGATACCGTCCGAGTCCCCAACGCGGGTGTTTGCACCCTCAGCCCCCCTGGCCTGGCCGCCCTCGGGGGGGCTGAGGAGCCGGAGGCCGAACCGTCTCTTCCGGAGGTTGAGCTGTGCTGTTGCGGCTCGTCTCGGACCGCAGATTGCCTGCACCGCACCGCACAAGAGGACGGTCCCTCTCGAGTGACTGCTCGTGTAGGTACCGAGACTGGACGGGTGGATGGAGTTGGACAAGTGTTACGGCAGAGACGGGACACATCTCGCCGATGGGGAATGCAGTCAGCTGATCCGTGTTATGATGCTATGCCCGAGACCGGTTTGGTGGGTATGTACCGCATCTTGCTGACAGTCCTCGAGATATGGTTGTTTAGCTCTCGCGGCTCGATACGTAGTGGATGGTCGGTGAGACTAGGGATCGGGCCGTCTAGCAGAACCCCCCCCCCCCCCAAGTACCCATAACTATACTCTGCCTTTGAGACACGGGGCAAGGAGGATCGTCATGAGTGATAGCCTGGCCGTGGTGGCCGTGGCAAGGCTGAACCTCGTGGCCTGCGGGATCGCTGCATACGTATGTAAGTATGTACAAGCTCTGCGCTAACTAAGGGAAGGGATCCTTCATGGTTACACCTGACTAGTCTATGTAGTTGTGCTCAGATCACGAAACGTGCTGTATGATCTGGAGGGCAGAATTGTCCGGTGTCCGTGAACTTTTTTTTCTTCCTTTTTCTTTTCTCTTTTTTTCTTCGGAAAACCTCGATCGCCCGTTCGATACTGTTGTTCCACCGGCTTGTACAGTGCCTAGAAAGAGACAGATAGATTGGGACACGAGGGAAAGACTATGAGGTTGTGTGGCCGCGGTAGTGCTGCTGCTGCTGGCATTGCTGGTACATACAGGTCCCCTGAGCATCGCGCTCTCTCTTCCGACATCACACTCGGCAACCTCCCCCGAACGCAACCCCCCTCCATTCCACGATGAGTCCGAACGGAAGCCTGTCCGCCCTGGCCACGGGTGCACGGTCGATATCGACGCGACGATTGATGCTCTTTCTCGGCGGGATCCTGGTGCTGTCGACGACGCTGCTGCTGTTCACGTTAGTCAACCTGTCGACCGACCCGCTGCGGAGGGTCAGTCTCGAGATCCCCGAGAGCATCAAGGGGAAGCTGCACGTCCCCACCGTGTTCTCCCCCGCCGCGCACACGCCGCCGCCACCGGCGAAGAATTCGACCGCTTCCAGCGAGGGCTGGTTCGCCAGTTGGAGCTGGATGAACCCGTTCTCCTCCGGTCAGGGGGATCGGATTGCGCTCCCGCCGATCGAGAGGTGCTCTATCTACACGTACTACGAGGCGCCCGGAGACAAGGCTCAGGCGGCGGTGGAAGACAAGATGCTGCTCGCGTGGAGACGGGTGTGGTGGGCGTACGGTTTCAAGCCCGTGATATTGGGTACGCGGGAGGCCAAGGCCAGTGGGTTCTACGAGATGGTCAACAGGGCGCCCTATCTGCCGGAGATGAAGAAGGAATTGATGAGGATGTTGGCGTGGAACAAGGTGGACGCCGGCATCTTGGTCGATTACAGGGTGAGGACAGCTGATCCCGACCGAACGGGAGCCATTCTAATGCGCCCAGGTGCTCCCGATGGGCCCCCACGACGACGATACCGTCTCCGCCCTCCGTCGCTGCAAATTCGTCTACATGAGCCGCTACAAGAACTTTGACCAGAAGCTTTACAGCTCCGATAAGGTGTCGCTCAATAAGGTGCTGATGTATGTTACGGAAAATCCTCCGGCGGAGGACAAGAGCGTGACCACCGTCGAGGAAGTCATCGCCGCCCTCCCAACGCCCGAGGAATGGATGCGGGAAGGCTCCTACCCAGCCGCGCTGGCATACTACACTCCCGAGGTCGTAGCGGAGAAATACAAGGGCCTCGAACCCGCGCAGCTTCCGGCGTTGGTCAACGCACACCTGCACAGCACCTTCCTCTCGCACTACCCGGATGGCATTCTCCTCCTCTCGCCGTTCCCGGATAAGTTCGGCGCACTACACCATCCGGCACTGGAGTTGGCCAACCGCATCGCCTCATGCCCAGCAAACAACCCGCTCCCGGAGTCCTGCCCGCCAAACCTGCGTAAATGCACGCCGTGCAAGAAACCCGCGGCGATCTCAACCCCGAGCCGTCTAGAAGAGACGACGAAATCCTTCACGCTAGGCACAATCCCGCACCCCTTCGTGACGATCGAGCTCTCCAACGACGACGTCTCGCTCATGAACGATCCGGAACACACGTTGCTGCGCTACATCCGCCGCAAATCCGTCCGCGATCCGTGGATCAAAGAGGTGACCAAGAGTCCGTACATGAAGTCGGGGCTCGGCAGTCCTCCGCGGGCAGCCAAGATCAAAGAGCTCGTCGTGCCGAAGCTGGGCGCAAAGTTCCTCTCGATCTGGAGCACGGATAAGGAAGGGTTCAAGGACACGGAGTGGACGCTCGGCTTCGTCCCGCCGACGATCGCGGAACTGGAGCTGCAGCTGCCCCAGGCCGAGGATAAGCAGCGCAAGAAGCTCCACAACGCAAAGCAGGCATCCGTCCGCGGAAAGGACAAGATCGTACGCTTCGTCGAGGGATGGAATATCGGCGACACGGAGGTGTGGAAGTTCGTCAATGCCTGGCGGGAGCGGAGGATACTGGAGCGTGCACAGTGGACGGCGCAGGAAAAGCAGTACGGACAGGGCCTCGATAAGGAAGAACGGTAACACGACGCGGGGACGGGAAGGGAGCCAATCTTGGGATGAGGGGGGAAATAGAAAATGGTTGGCGTAATTACTTACTTTATGTGCTTTCCTACCTTGATTGCCTTGCTTACTTGCTTGTTTCGCCTGTTTGTCCTGTCTTGCCTGTCTGTCTGCATCAACGCGTCTACTTCTCTCCATGTAGTTACTTTTCTTTCTTTGGTTATATTGAATCATCGATTAAAACATACTTATGTAGTTGTGTAGTTAAATGCATCCTGACAACCCCTTGGATTTCCAAAACAAACAACCACAATGCACCCAGCCGGTCGGAGCGCGAATGGAGGATGTGCAGTGGCCATCGGAAAGCAGAAGGTCTCGATATAGATACATGTTAGCAGTAGCAGCGATATCGAACTGGAGAAAGAGGAGGAAGACCCATCATACGTAGCAAGGGCTCTCGCAAGATGGGATGCGGGTGACGGGTCAGACATATATATATGCTCTGTTTACGAGGGCATGATTGTGTGGTTTTGTGCGATGACAATTGGGTAGATACATGGGATGGATGGAATGTATCCAGTACGACGGGCACAGAGAGTGCTTAAAGGGACTCCTTCTCCCCCGCTGGCTACCACCATTGGCTCTCTGCACTTCGTTAAGCACCCACTCGCCCACCCACAGCCATGGCAACCGCCTCCGCCGTCCCTCCGCCTTCCCACCCGAACGAGGCGTTACCGACCTGCACTCCGGCCTCCAGCAGCGGACCGGTGGCGTCGGCTGCCGGCGCGGCAGGCACGGAGGATAGCAAGCGCCGCAGGTTCTTCTTCCAAAAGGAGGAGCCGTTCCCCCAGCGACACGCACTGATACTGAGCTACCACTCCACCAACCCGTCACAGTGCCGGCCGCAGTACGCATACAAGCACCACCCGTGGAAGCCGAGTCTCCCGGGGGCTCCAGTCCTCCAGACATCACCCTGTACCGGGGCGGGGACATCAACGGGGACGTAACTAGTCGGCACCGGCGCGCTCAAGCCGTCGATCCTCGGGAAGGCGATCGGCGAGGTGCGCGTGTTCGGCGGCGGCGGGGCGGAGAAGCCGTCGCTCCTGTTCATCTCGTACACCGCCGACCTCATTGAGGCCGACCAGCCCGCCATGGAACTGGCCGTGCACAACGATATCGTACCGGCTAACCCTCCGTTTACCAGGGAGCTCGCCTGGAAGGATACCCACCCCCGCAACGCTCGAGTTCAGGGAGCCGGCCGCGGCGCTGGATTTGGCGTGGAGGGGTGCTGACTTTGACGACGGAGCGCGCCAAGAGAGGCATCGCCGGTGGCACGGAGGGCGCCGGTTGGGCGTTCCATCCGTTAGTGCAGCCGTGGAGCGGCGGTGGAGGGATGTAGTGCTCTCTCTCTCTCTCTCACGTTGGCTCTGTTCGGGTTCTGCTCTGCTGTGCTCTTCGAATTGGTCTTTGAATAGCACTCTAGCTAGCCTCTCGATAAATGATGCCGATAACACCTCCCTCTTCCCCCCATGACCGGCCCCCAGATCCACATGTGGACAGCTTACATCCCCCAAGCCATGCACACTACTTACTACACAGTCTCGCTTGAGGAGGATGACACTGAAGAAGTTGGAACCCACCCCGCCCAACTGGAAGCCTGAAACGATCAACACACTCGGCGCTGACCTGAGACCTGCCGACGGGGGAGTGGATGTAGGAGTCACTTTCGTGTAGCCCTTCATCCCTCATTATGGGCCCATGTGAGCGGACGCACTTGAGCGGCACGGTATGGGGACGGGGGGTTTGGAGAGGGAAACATGTGCGCTCACTCGCATATAAAACTAACGACAAAACATTCGTTTCATTTCGTTTCGCTCGAGAGGGAGAGAGGGCGAGAACTGCTGCAAGCTAATTTACTTGTTTGTACAGTATATAGGTATATATACTGGACGGCGTGCGAGTACTTCTTTTAATTTGAATATCTCTTTAATAGGTACTAAGAGCATGCCTATTTGAAAGAAATAGGCGTACAGCTAGCTAGCTACGTTGAGCTAGTTATGTCGGATCCCAAAGCCCGGCTCCTCCACGATGGCGGAGCTGTCTGTTCAGTCTGTGTGCATCTGCCGTATGTAGAGTACTGACTCTGATCGAGCCCAAGATGAGATTGGTTCTAACTACTGGTAGTTAGCGCCTTCTCTACTCTAGATACTCTAGAGTCGATAGTGTACTAGTAGATAAGTACATACACCCCAACCCCACTCTTAGCGCGACACAAGCTTCCTGTAGGTTTGCCGCACCGAAAAAAAGTTAGAAAGAACTTGTTCGGCGGACATAAATCTCGAGAACGGCGAAAAGAAAAGAACAAGAGACCACTGCAATTCGCCCAAACGGGTCAGCTTCTCTTCGCTCCGCAGAGCCAGCCGCTGCGCTCTCTCTCTCTCTCTCTCTCTCTCACACACACACACACACATACAG
>Ga0307512_10008094_pt1 | contig 10296 bp, 17 predicted proteins | sample 14_EM_MG_FD_200267 | JGI IMG/M metagenome (GOLD analysis project Ga0307512, IMG submission 200267) | Populus trichocarpa ectomycorrhiza microbial communities from riparian zone in the Pacific Northwest, United States - 14_EM | ecosystem: Host-associated > Plants > Roots > Unclassified | place... | reverse complement strand
AGAAGGCCGTCGAAGGATGGGTAAAGTCGGAGGAGTGGAGAGGAGCCCACAGATACCCTGTATGGTACATTTCCGGCCTCGGACGGGCGCAAAAACGGGGGCAGGACAGCGGAGCATCCTTGATATCCTTGGATCTATCCCATCCATTTCTTTCCAAAGTATCCCTTTTAGTTTTTTGCAGTACTGAGCCTAATATTTGTTTCAGATTGGAAATTCCCCCTCACTCATCCACTTCGTGATCAGGCAGCTGGACAGCCAGTCTTCAATATTCGCCTCTCAGTTTGGACAGATGATGTCTCTGGCAACATGTCCAAGCAGTACAACCCACACATGAACATGTATTTGTCAAACCAGAACATTCCACACAGATACCTTGTTCAGGAATACTTTGTTCGGTTTGTTACAACATCCCCACATGCTTCATCATCAGAATTATTCCAGGGGCTGCAAAAGTATATGTGAGTCCCACCTTGCCTGAATTTATACTCAGCTTATATCCAAGCAAACAGGGGTCCAGAGAGATTACACAAAGCTTATGATTGTATGCTCAAAACTGAGATACTCTTTCATCTGCTTTTGCATAATCTCCCTGGTGATAACCCTCAGCAGTCTGAAGATGCATCACACATGGGTGGGGGAAACTGTAAAATGATCAGTCGAGCTGACATGACTGGTGGCACAAGGGGTGAGAAGGAGACAGATGATGGGTATGATCAGCTATTTTTGGTATCTGATTATCTTTCTATCCAATGTCCATTTGCTCATTCAAATTTTGTAGCCTGGTCCACCCTGTCACCCAGAATGGACTGTTGCTGTCATCCATGAACAGCTCCGTCGTGCTGCATTAGGTGACAAGGGGAGTGTTGACAAGCTCAAGACTGAGACTGGAGTAAAGGACAAGATTGCTCAGCATTGGATTGGGATTCTTATTGAAAAGGCAAAGGTGATGATGACTTCAAGATGCACTGACCCCAAAACCAAGGACACAAGGCTTAAGGGGAAGATCTCAGCAGAAGAGAGAGCAAGGATCAAGGATCAAATCCGGAGGGATATTCAGAAGGAGCTGATTGATTGGCTGACCTGTCAACCAGAGAATCATGATAGCCAAACCCGATCTGGTATGTCTGATTTGTGTCTTCATCAGACTAGATCTGATGTATTTCTAGAATCTGATTGCCATAACTTTCGTCCTGGAGATCATTATAACATTCTCTTAGAAATGAAGGGTATACTCCTCACTACTTTTATCTGATCTTATTTGACATAGCCTTGTCTTAGGTATTGACCCACACTCTGATACCCCATTTGAAATACTCCACACCTTACTCCTGGGAGGTGAGAAGTATCCATGGCATAGGTTCAGCAAGAAGTGGAACCATGCAGAAGAAATTATATTTGCTGCTCGCCTCCAGTCAGCATCCATTGATGACCTTTCCATTGATGCCTTTGATGCCAGATATATGGTGTCTTACAAAAACTCCCTGATTGGACGCCACTTCAAAATCCTCCAACAGCTTGCAATCTTTCAGCTGGAGGGTCTTTGCACTGACACTGAGTTTGACATGTGGCAGGCTCTTGGAGAACTTGGTGCCCTGTTATGGTACCATGAGATAAAGGATATGGATTCATATCTGGTTTGTAAATTTAATCATCTCTATGAACCCTATAATCTCATCTTTCAAAGCAAGATATCCAGATAGGGATTGACAACATCCTAGATATTTGGACTATCCTTGATCCAAGCAGGATTATTGAAAAGTCCAAGCTTCATGTTTTCACCCACCTTCCTGGTTATATTCGTCGATTTGGTCTACCTGTCCTTTATTCAACAGAAGTCTTTGAAGCATGGAACTCAGTTTTCCGTGCTTGCAGTGTCCTATCAAACCATCATGCTCCAAGCCGTGACATTACCACAGAACTTGCTGGCATGGAGAGGGTCAAACACTTTGTCAGTGGTGGGTGATGGAAAGTATGTGCAGGCTGGAGAGGGAGTTCAGGAAATCCTTGCCTCCAAGGACTTTCAGCGGCGTTTAGGGTGGGTTGCAGGCCAACTGTCAATACCAGGTATGTGAACCTCATACAGCATGGACTCAACTTTAATATCCTTAAAGGGACAACTCATATTGACAAAGCAACAACTCAACTCCCTGGGACCTGGCAAGAGGTAACAGTGGGTGTCAATGTTCTCCTCCCCAGGGATATCAATGCCCAAGACAAATGGGTCCAGTGTTCCTATCTCATTGCAGAATCTGGGGACAAATGTAAACCAGATTCTTGGGTTTTCCTCAGGGGCCCCAGTGATTCATCTCCAGTTGATGAGGTATAGCTGCCATTGATAAATTAAAACCCATGGTTAACCATATTATAGGTTCTTGTGGGAAGAATTACTTTAATTCTCCAGTGCAAGACTACCCATCCCACCACTGATCAAGCATTGGTCATCTTGACACCATTTCACATTGCACAGAGCCTTGACCCACACTTCAACATGCCAATTCTGGTCAGAACTTCCCATCAGTGTGTTGTGGTGAAGGCAGAGGTTTGTTCCAACTGACATCCAGAATGGTGACCAGGCTGATGTGTTTACAGAACATCCTGTTTATCTTCAATGCACAACACCATTGCAAATCTGGAAACTGCAAGATACACAGTCGAGCACAGGTTCAAGAGAGAGAACAAACAACACGAACAATTCCATACATGGAACATGCAGATGACAACATATTTCTGGTCAACATGCATGCCATTCACAATGCATCGCTTATCCGAGAAACTGTCAAAGCTGTATACAAGGGGCCACAACCTTACTTTGGGACAGACCGGAAATCCCAGCACAACACTGCAGCAGCAAGACTACGGGTGAGTGGTCCGAAGAAACGTGCAGAAGCGAATGAAAAGCGCAAAGCTACAAGAGAACGAAACAAGTCTGCAAAACATGCACAAGTGGCCGAAGAAGCAAACATGTTATCAAAGATGTGTCATAGGGACGGTGGGCTGGATGGGGAAGTGGAAGTAGCGAGTGGCAGTGACAGTTCTGGAAGTGATGGGGAGGTGGAAAGCAATAGTGGAAAGGAAGACGCAATGGATGTCGATTAGTTCTCCGAACTCTGACGAAGTCATCTCCATGTGAGTGGTAGGCGGTATGTGGACGAGAAGCGGTGTAGAAACGTAAGAACGCTTGTAGACCCCTTCGAGTGAGGGTGCAGTCCTCACCGGCCCAACATATTCCAAACTCACAAACCTACTCATGTGTGGTCTGGAAGATGACCCATACGTCGGCTGGTTCCTCGAGTGCGGTCTCGATTCGCTTAACCTCTCCCGCTCGCGCTCCCTTTCGCGTTCACGACGCATCACTTCAATCGTTTCCTCCAACGTCACCGGCAGCCCTGAGTGCGGCCATTTTCGGCGGGAGTGGTAAGCGACAAGGTTAAAAAAACTAGGAACACGAACATACTCACAGCAGTCACAGGGATGCAGGACCAGGGGGAGGGAGGGCAGCCAGCCATGATGTGTGATGAGTGAAGTGCGAGGTGGCCGATGACCGGTGACTGGTGAAGGGGAACGAGGATTTAAGCGTTGAATTTCTTGATTTTGTTTATTGAAGCGCTGGTTTCCTACGCGCACGGACTCGGTTTCGGCGCCCATCCTGGGTCAGACGTGTTGAGACCGCTTCGGACTACTTCGCAGCACTTTGTGGCACTTCCTCGCCACTTTTGTCAACTTTCCCCGCTTTCACACTTTACAGAAATTACTGTTTTACTGATGAAGTGTGAAACCGAGGATCCCCCGATGACGCAGTTCCACGTTCTTACGTTTTGCATCAAGTAGCGTAGCCTTGAGAATTGCGTTGAGCGTTGGAGGTGGCGGTGGTGGAGAAGGTTCGAACCTCTGAGCTGGAGTTAAGAGTCTGATCGGAATCGCCGGAACTTGACGGCAGCTCAATGGAGGTCTGTTGCGGAGGGTCCATGGATATTTCTCCAACCGTTCAGGGCGATCTTGTAGGATATCTGTGGACGTCTTTCGCGGGGGATGTTTATGGAGCTAACTACGGACATATGTGGGTATATTTACTTAAATTGTGCGGATAGTGCCGGGAGACTTGGCCACAGATGATCCTGGGATCTCCCAGATCGTTGGCCGTGTAGTCACAAGGCAGGTGACTGATGAGACAGCTCTGGGCATCCCCACGGCACCAACACCTCGACAAAGAACTTGCAGAAACCCAGAACATGTGTCTGATAGAGGGCCGAAGGTTATCGATGATTCAAGATGCCAGTAGGTTCAACACGCCAACGTACACCCGCCCAAGGTGTATTGCCGAAAACCACCGGTCAATTTAACTCGAAGATGGCAGGCCGACAAACGGGGTGCTGAGCGAGTTTGGGTCGGGAGCGAAGTGACTATACGAGTATACGGATGACATTGACACGAGTGAGATAGTGGTTCTAAGGATCCAGTCTCCTCGAAGGATAATCCAATCATGGGTTCAATAATCCTTGAATTGCTTTTGCTTGGGTCTCTATCTCTCGGATTCGAAGCTTGAACGTTGAACTGCCGGCGTTACAGCAGTTTCAATCGCTTTCTCGGTTGACCAAAATACCCACAAATATCCAGAGCCTCTCGTTGGTTTCGTAGCGCTCACACAACAGAACCTCGAGTTTCAATCTGACCCACGCGCGATTCGATGCAATCCCGTACGGGGGAAAATACTCAGAGGTTCTCAGCGTCCCCATTGCAGCTTCACCGAATCCAATGAATCAGGCTTAAGGCCGGCCACGCGCCTTCGCATCTCGTCTGGGATATACTTAATGATTGACCGTGACCTCGGTCAAAGCCGAGATTGCAGCCGGAGAACGCTGCTCGATCACTGGAATCGGCTTCCCGTGATCCATTCTCATACCACCATCTTCCGTCCGTGACACGGGCTTTGAACCAAATAGTTTGCATCGCTTCCCAAGGGATGATATCAGTACGCCCAGGGAAACAACACTACCCGGTAACCCTTTCTGACTGGCGCCAAAAACACAGGCCTTCTTCATCTTCAATCAGAAGGGAGAGGTTCGTTTTAAGAAACAGAAAGTCACCTTCGACCGCTCTGAGCTCTTCGTATCGCTACTAGGTTATTATTTCAAGGCTTTATCGATCCGACCTCAAGTAAATTCGTCTTCGCACCTGAGCCTCAACAGGACAGAAGCTAACCACGTCCACCAGGCGGTCCATCGCAGATGTGTTCCGGATCCAGGTCGTATCGAATAGCGACGTTCGGTCGCCCATCATTACTCTGGGGTCAACCAGTTTCTTCCATGTCAGGGTGAACAACCTTTACATCGTCGCCGTTACCAAGTTAGTACACACACTTCACGCTGTTGCGACTCCGTCGAGGCTGATGACCTCATTACGCAGAAACAATGCCAACGCAGCCATGATCTTCGAGTATTGTTATCGATTCATATCTATTTGCAAATCGTACTTTGGGAAACTGGATGAGGAGTCCGTCAAGAACAACTTCGTTCTAATTTACGAACTCATCGATGGTGCGTCATTTTTTCCTCCTTCTGCACTCAACATTGAAAGCGCGTTTATTTGACTCCAGAGATTATTGACTTCGGGTACCCACAAAACAGTGAAATCGACGCTCTCAAGACCTTTATCATGACGGAAAGCATTGTATCATCGGCGACAGCTGCGGTTAGTCCGCCTCGCAAAGCTTTAACAATACTTGCTAAAGTTCACTCCAGGAAGAATCTTCGAAAATTACCGTACAAGCCACTGGTGCTACAAGTTGGCGCCGTACAGACGTTAAGTACAAGAAGAACGAAGCATTTGTCGACGTAGTGGAAACCGTGAACCTCAGTATGAGCGCAAAGGGTGAGGGGGCGCTCGATCACTCTGTTTCGAATTTATAACGTTATTTGAGCAGGAAATATTCTGAGAGCTGATGTAGATGGCCACATCCTCATGAGGGCGTATCTTTCTGGTACACCGGAGTGTAAGTTCGGTCTGAACGATAAGCTAGTTATCGACAAGAGTGAAAAGGGCATGGGAGACGCTGTGGAACTGGATGATTGTCGATTCCATCAGTGCGTGCGGTTAAACGAATTCGACTCAACTAGGACGATCAGCTTCGTCCCTCCAGATGGTGAATTCGAGCTCATGAGGTAGGATTATGGGTTTTTGTAAGTTTCGCCAGAACTGACGAATCTTGCCTCGCAGCTACCGTTCAACATCGAATGTGAAACTCCCCATCAAGGTGTTAGCCACCGTGAACGAGATTGGAACCACCGGTGTCTCGTATATCGTCACGATCAAGACCAACTTCGACGCGAAGCTCTCCGCCTCCAGCCTTATTGTAAAGGTACCTACCCCGCTGAACACCACCAACGTTGAGTGCAAGGCTCCCAATGGAAAGGCTAAATATGTCCCTGCAGAAAACATGATCGTCTGGAAGTAAGGTCCTCGAAAGCGTCGCGTCGCGAATGACACTGATGTTGGGATTACTCTTTCATAGAATCCAAAGAATGCAGGGCGGGTCCGAAGTGACGCTTTCTGCCCACGCCACCCTGACATCCACAACAACGAAACAGGTGTGGGCGCGACCACCGATCGATGTGGATTTCCAGGTCTTAATGTTCACGGCTTCGGGGTTAATTGTGAGGTTCCTGAAGGTGTTTGAGAAGAGCAACTATCAGAGCGTAAAGTGGGTCAGGTACTTGACAAAAGCTAGCGGTTCGTACCAAGTTCGGGTGAGTGGATTTGTTCTGTCCTTGGAAAACGGGGGATTGGATTTTACTGATCAAGGTTTTCGGTGTAGTTCTGAAACCGATATACATGCACGTATTCCTTCGCAATTTTATTGTATATTTATCAACTGCTTCATGCACCATTGGCCGGGTCCCGGCGCGTCCCGGGTTCCCAAGGGTTGTTCACACCTCTCCTGGGAAGCCGTACCAACCCTATCTGCGCATGCAGAAATACCGTGTGATGCGAATGCACTAACGCTGCTAGCCACAAGTATCGGACAGACTGACTCGGTGAATACAATTACACGATAACATATGGCGACAAAACATATAAGGTTGCAGTTAAGGCAACTGGTCATCAGTTAAATATACACGCCTGGGAGACTTCGGTCGCGATCAGCGAAGGGGAGATCAGGTCAGGGTGCACGATGTGTCCCGATTGTCCCTGGACCCTAGGGATCTCACCACCCAACCAGAGACCGAAGCCGGTCCGATACCCATCCCCATCTCGACCACCCCAGAATCTGTGCACAAGCCTCGCCAATCAGCTGGGTTCCTCCGAGTTCCTGGTGACACCCATCCCGAACTCTTCAGGAACATCAATCGAAAAACCCTCCATCCTCTGGGTCCTGAATCCCTTTCGAGCCCGATCTACATGGAGTGGGGATCGTGTCCGATTGGTGTTCCTGGCGTACACAGTGCTTATTTCGCCTACGCGACGCCCGCTTGTCATTTCTACGAACGACCAGCCGTTTTCTTCCGATGCGGCTTTTTTGAGGGAGAGCATCAGCCGCGTGATCATGATCGGGAGGAAGACGTCGTTCCCAACTGCAGGGAGGAGCTGAAGGTTGGTCTAAAGAAGAGGGTGAGAACTCGGGTGAACCAATTTCGACGATTGCTTCACCCTTGCGAAAACGAGGGTCAAGACGAAGACCAGATGAGATGAGAAGATCATGAAGAAGTAGATAGTAGCATCATGGACGAGCGTTCTGACAATGCTTGGTCTTGGTATAGTCATCGCGCTGGCGTTTAAGCCGTTCTTGAGGCCAAAGGTAATGATGACAGCGAAAGCTGCAGAGTCTGAATCTGTGTGAGGAAATATAATGTGGGAGTGGAGGTTGGATTACCAAAGAAGAGCGAGATACAGGTATATCCGATCTCGATGGAGCGGTGCCTCGCGAACACGCAGAGTTCGAAGGGGTCCAGTGGGATTGGAGGCATGACGATAGCTATTTTTCAGCCATCACGGGTATTTGGAATAGTGGATACATTAAAAAGTTAGATCAGATCCCGGAGTGCAAGGGTGGATAAGAAGATTGGGTCTCAGCGTCTCGCACGGATGTCGGTTATTCGACTAAGAAAGACCCACCAGGGCTGATAGCATCGAGAGTGACAAGATATATACCAAGTGCCAATTGCGGTATCGTCACCCCGCAGAAGAACGCCGCTATCATCCTGTTCTTCAATGTCAGAGCGTATATCCTGAGAGTGGGTTGATCAGCGCCGGACTATGGATTGTCAAACAACTGTGCAATATATCAACTGACCTGACAGTCAAAAATATCTGAGCCAGGAGCGTGAGGAAGACAAAGATGACGATTTCAATCCATGCGGTGCGATTGCACCTGGATGGGGAGGGGACAATGTCAAGGTCATGATGTATGGATGGGGGGAAATAGAATTCCGTACATCTGTCATCGCAAACAACTGTGAGTTGGGCGAAATGTATATCCACCTAGTGGAAGCACCCACCTCATAAGTGAAGCCCGGCCACCAGACAACGACGGTAATCCAAATTTCGTAAAGGATTGGGACGTATCGGTTCTAAGGAGCCGGGTGCGGTCAACGTGCGATTGCGTGAACGATCGGTGAACTGAATCTACCAGCAGAAAGAGATAGAAAACTAGGAAATCGTCAGTAGGTCTGCGGAGAGGAGTCATCGGGGAATTCAGCGTACTCCACGTCTTCCTCCCTTTCCAGGCATACTCGATCTACGTAGAGGCCTGTGAGTGGGTCGGTGTTGATATCACAAACCAATGGGGCAGACCTCGTCAGGGAGCGTTAAGAGATAGTCGAAAAATAACAATGCTACTCCAGCAGAAGCATAGTACTGGAGGGGTAAAATCGTCTCAACGGCTCCCGTGAATTTTGATATATCCCGATGTTACCACGAACCTTAATGGATTGGCTGTAAGGGTGAAATGAGCCGAACGTTCATCGAGAAGCTCATGGGACCATAGGACGTACATGTCGTTCCCAACGTTGACTAGAGTTTGCAAAACCGCAGCTAAAGACATTGCCCTGACATCCACGAGCGTGATGGAAGCGAAGAGGGAGGGACCTTTCGATTCCTTATCATCCTGCAGGTTTGGGATTTTATATGTGAGGATAGACGCTGAGATTAAATAACCCAAATGAATGGACTCGTACAAACTAACCACTATCCCTGACGTGGATGAAACAAGCTCATATCAGGATCGATCATCACATGGGTGTTGAACGTTGACGACCAGAGAAGATGATGATGCCATCAGAGTAGCAAGCACAACGTAGACTTGCCGAAAAAGCAGGCATTAGGAAGTTCTGAACGGTGATGAACTGTTTTCCCGATATTGTCTCGGAGTGATCAGAATCCTAGTGACCACGCCAGTCGCCAAGCTCGATCAGCTGAGAGCGAACTGTACTGAACTGTGATTAATAGGGACCCCACGGGGTCGCGTTTTGAATGTGGCGTTGTTCCGGTAGGGGAAAGTTACATGCGTGGGCGCTCATAGGAGGAGGCGCTTTGATCTACCGATCATGGTGACAGCTTTCCAAGAAATGGTGAAGTGGATGAGGTATACCACACAGTGCGTTCGACTTGAATCGTCTCGACTCTCGAGGCACCGGCTGGATGTGCGGGATATAACTCCCTTATGGACCGAACGGAGCCGGTCATCGGAAAATCCTTTGACGACACTTACAGGCACGATCATCGGAAAATCCACCCCAAAGTTACGGCCGTTAAAAGGTCCACAAGGGTTCCGGGACTGATACCGAGACGGGTCGTCGGTTAAAACCCGCTAAAATGCCTGTAATTCGTTGTACCGGTTCCATATATTCTATGGTAGTTCTACTGTATAATGTAGTACAACGCATCGAAACGGCGGTAGTACATAACCCATTCGTTCCCGATTCGACGATGTTCCGATGGTGTTCCATCAGCAACACGGCTCTCTCCCGCTCTATGAGGCTCCAAATTAGTGCCGCGTCGGCCATCGGCATCTATAAGCAACTTCTCCACTACGACCTCCGAACTCCGTCCCATTCACCTCAATCGACTGCCCCTTTCCATGAACACCCTTAGGGCCAGGTTTCGAAGGATTGCCCATGACAAACACTAGCCTCCTGTGTTACTGGTGTTGGATTCATTTTTACCTGTGTTGGATGTGTTGCAGTATTTACAGTGTGGTCTCACAACCACGTCGTATTCATCTCCCCTGTTTTGGTGTAACGTGATTTCAAGTGAGATTCCTCCTTAGTATACGATTCCCTTCATCCCAGTGCAGTACAATTT
>Ga0307512_10008093_pt1 | contig 10298 bp, 7 predicted proteins | sample 14_EM_MG_FD_200267 | JGI IMG/M metagenome (GOLD analysis project Ga0307512, IMG submission 200267) | Populus trichocarpa ectomycorrhiza microbial communities from riparian zone in the Pacific Northwest, United States - 14_EM | ecosystem: Host-associated > Plants > Roots > Unclassified | place... | reverse complement strand
CCGATGTACTTGATTCCTTATTGTTCCCCATTTCCGGTAACTGTACTATACTGGTTTTGCTCATCCTTACTTGCGTCCTGTGTCCTCCTGTGCTCCTTCATATCCTGTATTTAAGCTCCCTTGGGACTTACTTGATCAATTGATCAATACAACTTCTTCCCTCCCATCTTCTGAACTCAGGTCTGCCTTACGTTCTCACATGCAGGTACTCTGACCTCGCTTCACCATGATAAGTAGTCTCCATCTCCATTTCATGTATGCTACCCTTTATCACCCACTACATGACGTCCCTATCTATATCCGTTGTTTAAGTACTTGTGATCGATCCCGAGACACTAGTCACTTTTGTTAGTTTCTCGTTATCTGATCGTCCTTGCGATAACTCGAAATCTGTGCGCACTGTGGCGCCTGATGTGGTTGAATGGTACTCTCATCATTTTGGCACGATTGTGATCATAAATCATCGTCACACTGAACAAAAGGCTCTGACAGTACAGTAGCAGTAGGATGAGAGCTGGGTATGCGTGGTCATTCTCCGCTTCATACTCCGGCTTATAAACTAATGCTCCTTGTGCTGTCGTGATTTCAGTTGTTTATGGCTCACTATGGTTCGCTGCTTTGCCTAGGGTGTTATACCCAATTGATGTGGGCATGTCATGAACGGTGACTTCTTCGTCATTGATGCGAGATAAGTGGTTTTGGAATATAAGAAATTTCAGTACCCAGGTAGCACCACAAACATGAGAGATAACTTGCTGCTCGTGTCGAAGTGAACACAGACGATGATCCATTAGCGCTTTAGCAGTTATTTACGTTACGTACGGCAACTGCCTAAACACGGCAGCGCGCGCTTATGGAAGGAGGGGCCGCAACGCAACCCATCGCTGATTTGTTCCACATAACTAACCAAGGCTCCGATAACCTCTCTCAACATTTCGTTTAACATTACCACTCCCCACTACAGTAGCCGACTGTGCTACCAAGTGCCTATTTTCTAGCATGCTCAAGTCTCCGATCAATCAAAGTCAAAGTACGTTTTCTGCATAGTATCCTCGACGACTACTGACGAACGGAGGGTAGGCGAGGCGACGATTGATATCCTCCCTGACGACGCCCTCTCAACGATATTCTTACTCTGTAAAGATGTTTTCTCATCCGATCTATTGTGGTGGCAACCGTTGGTTCATGTATGCCGTAGATGGCGACACGTCATCTTTGCGTCGCCACTGCATCTGAACCTGACACTTGTCTGCACCGCCAGGACACCGGCGAGGGAGTCGTTGGATATCTGGCCACCCATCCACATCGCCTTGCATTCTACCTCCTATGTTCACAGTGAGAACATCATTGCGGCAATGGAACGTCCTGATCGCATAACCGATATCCGACTCAAGAACCTGACGATTCATAATTTCAAGCAACTGGCTAGGATGATGGAGTCACCGTTCCCTGCACTTACATATCTTTCACTTAGAGGGACTGGAATACCTGAAAATGGGCGGAACGATGACTTTGTCCTCCGCGATGTGTTCCTGGGCGGATCTGCACCATCTCTACGAACATTTATCTTGGACGGGATCACATTTCCCGCATTATCAAAGCTACTTTTGACCACCACTCAACTTGTCACGCTTCAGCTTTCTTCGGTACCAACCCTTAGGAGTATGTCACTCCGGGTGGTTGTCACCTGCTTGGCTGCGTTGCCAAATCTGAAACACCTTATCATCATCCACTTCTACAAGTTCCCTGACCCCGACCAATCACCTTTGCCGACACGTGCTGTCCTCCCCTCTCTCACCTCCTTTTATTTCCACGGCGTTGGCGGTTCTTTAGAGGACCTTGTTTCTCAAATCGATGCCCCCATGCTCCAGACCCTCTCATTAACACTTGGTGGCCTCATACACCTTCCACAACTCCTCCGATTCATTAGTCGGGCGGAAAAACTCAAGCCACCCACTCGAGCCATATTTGTGTTTGAAAATTGGAGGTTTTTCCTCAAGTTTATGCCATCGGATGGTTTTGAGTTTGCGACTAGAGACCATAAGTCATTTGGCCTGTCCATGACAATGGGTTCGCTATGTTCGGCGCTGGCGCCTCTCCTCTCACATGTGGAGCGCCTCGATTTCCATTGTAACCAGCTTTCCCCGTCAACGCAGGAATTTGACCCCATACAATGGCTGGGGCTCTTCCGACCATTCACCGCGGTACAGAGTTTGTATGTATCTAAGAAAGTGTGGCCGCAAGTTGGACCGGTGCTGCAGGCTCTCATCGGGGAAAGCGCCACTGAAGCATTTCCCGAGCTGCGTACACTTTTCTTGGAGGAACCATCAGAAGAAGCCAAGAAATCCATAGTCTTTTGTTGCCATGCGCGGGCTCACCATCCAACCATGCACCGCCTCGGATTTTGTTGCCGAGTCCCAATCCCCTTCCATGAGCTGGCACAGGTGGTAATTCCTCAGTGTTATGGTTGATATACGGTTTGATACATGTGCTCTTGAGACTCGATTCATTTCTATTAGTTCACTGTCATCCGATGATCCTTAAAATCTCTCTGAATCTGTGCACACCATGGAACCTGATGTGGTTGGGCAATACTCTCACCACTTTGGCGTGATTGTGAGATAGAAGCCATTGCATGGACTTTACAGCGCAGCACAGCACAGCACGATTGAACCAGGTAAAGATGATGATGATGGATCAAGGCGATCCGGACCACGTACTGTATATAATTCTGCTTCATGTTTCAGCTTGTGGAGTAATTCCTACTCTCATGCTATAGCGTATTGCAGTCTCGTTCACAGCCTGCCGCTTTGCCTAGGATGTGCATCCGATTGATGTGGACATATCACTGGTATGAACGGAGACTTCGTCATCACCTACGTGAAATAACTAGTTTGAGAATACATAAATTCATCGTCAGCACCCAGGTAGCCCTATAACCACAAGAGATTACTTGACACCAGTATCAAGGGGGCACGTCGAGTATATGATGACACTCTCAGGGATTATTCACGTACGGCACTCTGTCTGATCTCTGAACGCGGTGCGCGCAAACTGAGACTTCGGAAGTGTCGTAGAAGGGCTCCCGACTTAGTACAGCTAACTGCGTAGCCCAAAGTACCCGGGCCGGTCTCAGACTCTGACTCTGAGGCTAAGAGAGCTGGTTTCAAGTTGACTAACCAGAACTGGTGTAACGTCGACTAGTAGTCCACGTATGAGTTCGATGAGGGTGGTTCTGAATCCGAGGCGGGTTCTCGATCCCGAAGGGAAAGCGAAAGCGCAAGGGGGAGAAGGAGATGCCGCGTTCCCGAGAGGCCAAGAACGCGCGAAGGGAATTGTAACGGTCGTGAGGAAAGCTTGGGACGGTGGCGGCACGCGAGCGAGAAGGGGAAAGAATGGTCCAAGAAGATGCGACTCCGGCGATATGTGGTCCCGAGCGAGGGCTCGACTGGCGAGGCATCGCGTATGCTGTTGTCTTGACAGCTCGAGGCGGTGAGGGTGGGCGATCCGCGTAGCGTCGGCAGCAGAGCTTGAGGCGAAACGAGAGGGGACTTGAGCGTGAGGGGCAGAGGACGAGGAATGGAGGCAAGGCGTGCAAGTGGTGCCAGTGGTGGTGGTTGAACATATCGGGTTTGCAGGCGCGGCGAGGCAGTCACGTGGTCGAAAGTGCTCCGTTCGGGGCTACAGCGGTTCCATACCTTTTTTTTTTTCTTTGGATTCGATTTTTGTGCGCCTCGGGAGGGTTCCATACCTTACACATCTCTCAAAATTCAGTTTACCATCACCACTCCCCACCAGTCAACAGCACCACCCGTTCCTTGTTTCCTAGCGTGCTCGAGCCTTCGGGAGGTTCGGACTCTTCGGAGATGGATCAGCAAATCGTCCCTCAGCAAAAAGTGCCAATCAACCTCGGTCAAAGTACGTCTTCTGCATGATGTCCGCGACGACTACTAATGGGTGGAGTGTAGGCGACTCGGAGGCGACAATTGCCATTCTCCCCGACGATGCCCTCCTAGCCATATTCTTCCTCTACAAAGAATTCTACTCGTCTGACTCGTCGTGGTGGGAACCGTTGGTTCACGTGTGCCGTAGATGGCGACACCTCATCTTCGCATCGCCACTGCGCCTGAACCTGACACTTCTCTGCACCTCTGGAACACGGACGTCAGACTTGTTGGATATCTGGCCACGCTTTCCCATCGCCCTTCATTTTACCCCCTCTGGCGATCTCCGTGACATTATAGATATCAATATCGTGGCGGCACTGGAACACCGTGATCGCATAACCGAAATCCGATTCGCTCTGAGAGGACCTGGCTTGATAAGATGGTCCTTCCGGATGCTTTCTCCATTCTCTGCGTTGACAGATCTTGCGCTTTGGTCGATCGATGATAGTACACTTGTCCTCCCCGACCTCTTCTTGGGCGGATCTGCGCCTTCTCTTCGAACCCTTCTCCTGGAAAGGATTGCCTTTGTGAAATTACCGCACCTACTTTCGTCCGCCACTCAGCTTGTCACACTCCGGCTTTATTCGGTACCCGTCCTTCCGTATATTTCACCGGTGACGCTAGCCACTTGCTTCCGTGTCATGCCAAATCTAAGACAACTTGAAATCGAAATCCAAGTCAGATTCCCTCTTTCCGACCAACCGCCTTTGCCGACACGTGTCGTCCTCCCCTCTCTCACTTCCCTTCAATTCATCGGCGTTAGCGATTATTTGGAGGAACTCCTTGCTCAAATCGATGCCCCCCTACTCCAGACGCTTTCGGTAACATTCTGTGACCGTGACGTACGCATCCCACAACTTCTCCGATTCGTCAACTGTGCAGAAAGACTCGGGCCGCCTATTCGAGTCATGGTGGAATTTGACCTTGATATGGTCCTTCTCAAATTTATGCCATCGGATAGTTTCGAGGTGGCGATCATATGCGACAATTTAGCTGGGCAAGTCTCGTCAATGGCACTGGGTTGCAGAGAGCTGTTGCCTCTCCTCGCCCGTGTGGAACGCCTCGATCTTTATTGTGACCGTCTTCGCCCATCTACCGAATCCGTGAACCCCAGGCACTGGTTGGAGCTCTTCCAATCATTCACCAATTTGCAGAACCTGTATGTATCTAGGAAAGTCTGGTCACAGCTCGTGCCTGCGCTCCGATGTCTTACTGCGGAAAGCGCCACGAAAGTATTGCCCCAGTTGCGTGCCCTCTTCTTGGAGGAACTCGAACAATTTGGAGAGATGTGGGAGTCTATAGAGTCATTTATTGCCGCACGCAGGCTCTCCGATCGACCTGTAGCCGCCCAGCAGTGCATTGCCTTGGACTTTGCCGAGTGTTAATCTTCTTTCCTTGTACAGCTGTCGCCCGCGGTAGGGCACTCGCGGCTTGATGATCAACGGTGATATATCATCCCCACGTTCCATTCCATGCACGCACTATCCTCTTAATGGATGATATCCCTGTTTGCGTCCATACGTCCGTTGCTTAATGTTTGGGGTCCCAGAACCCCGTTACTTTTGCTATTTTACCGTTGATTGAACATTGTGCGCACCTCCGAGTCAGTACGTACAGTGGCACCCGTTGTGAGAGACAATACTGTCTTTATCGTATAATGATTGTAACATGTGGTACATTGAGCCAAACAGAGGAATTGAGCACAGGATCAGAACAGATAAGGACATTCAACGGTGACCTCGCTCGCCGTTCTTAGCCCCTACCTTCTCGATGATGACTACTCGTGACGTTTGTGACATCAGGTTCGAGTCGTCTTCAGAATTCAGTTACAATGTCCCATCCTTCGCTCGTCGGTTAGAAAACAAGGTACATGGTTCACAACTAAGGAGGGAAAAAAAGTGGAGTAGGTAGCAAAATTGCCAGTCAGAGCACCTATACGACGGCCATGACCTAAAAGATAACAGTCTCTCCAAGGGCAGGAACGAGGAATTCATCTGGGCCGAGCCCCGCCTTCTCGCACTCCCTCCTCAAAAGCGCAGGTGGTTCGAGTACCGGTTCTGTAGTGAGAACCCAAGTTTTACAAGAGGTTTCAGGTAAGGAGTACACAACACATAGCCGCGACTCACCCCCAATGCATGGCAAGGGCTTTCTGGGCCCTCACGTTCCTGAATATGCGCACTGCATCCGCAGGTGAGGCATGGATACTGGACATGACAGCGCGAGGAGAGTATGCGCAAGAAACACCAAACAGAATCAGGTCACGAACGCGGTCGTAGGGGATTCCCGACTCGAACGGGCCGCGATACGCACCCAATGGGCAGCAACGCGATGTCGAAGCCCCCAAAACGTTCCCCGACCTCGGCGAACACGGGGCAAACAGGAGCTTTGTCCTCGTCTTCCCCGTCGCGGACGGTCCGGTACCCGGTGTCGCCGGCAGAGTAGACTTTCTTGTGCGAGCCGAGGTGGTCATCTACGACCCACGACGCCCAGAGCGCGTGAAATCTGTCGGTCAACGAGCGGCCGGACATGTGCTGTGAGGGCGTGCAGGTCAGCCGCACTTCCGCGTTCACGGAGGGCCTGTCGGCGCTGCTGGATGGGAGCGCTACTCGCAAGAGACGTTCGTCCCACCAATCGAGCTCATGGAAGCGCGTGGGGGGTGTGCTGAGGCCACGGGAAAGGTAGGTCACGTTATTCAGAGGGGCGAAGACGTGGGGTGACGAAGCCGGTTTGGCGAGCAATTCACGGAGTGTTGATATATCGGTGCTAGTCGAAATACCATCAGTGGCCTATTAGAGCGACGAGGAGATGTTGTCTACTGGTCATGATGGTTGTGCTTATGGAGGAATCAACGTTACCGACTACCGTGTGGGGTGAATACATGCGAACATACCGAAAGTATGATGGCATCGACCGCAGGAACCTCTTCAATTTTGCATGGAGGATCTGAGGAAAATATATGCTCACTAAACCGAGGAGCGCGGCAAGTCGAGTGAGGCCGGTACGATACCTGTGTAACGCGCAGATCCCAGCCACCCAAACGGCGACCCGCGATTCGAAAATACAGGATCGAATATGATGCGAACACCACGAGCAGCGCCAGGTGGCGTAGGTAGTTCAACGAGGTAGCATGCATGGCTGTAGAGACATATCTATCAGCTTGAAATCTGGGATCACGGCCATGTGGTGACATCGCGGCCAATCATTGAATCGTAGCATACCCTAACCAAGTAGCCTTTGCATTATTCTCATTCCCGGGCTCCGCACCCCACGTAGGAGTCTGTTTCGGAATCAAAGACTTGACGTTCCGAGGTGGACTAGGAGCTCGCAGGATAAGCTTGAAAGTGAACTAGATGGACGTTGGAGTCGTGGGCGTCGTTATATACTGCTCGGTTTCCTGAACAAAAGTCACTGGGACGCACGGAGAGCAATTGAAAAAACGTTTGGTATCTATGGAGTTTGAGGATGAGCGGAGACTGGAGGACACAATTAGGATCCTTAAGGGGTTCACCTGAACGACGGCCAAGGGTTCGTAAACTTGGTCTTGTTATCATTTAGGTGATGGCTAGGACGAACTTGAACGCCGTCTGCGTCACGATAGCCAGACGGGAACCGCCTCGGAGGCTCAATTACCTCGATGGATGACGGAGAAGACATAAGAATGACAAGGCAAGGAACGCAGGGCGCTACATGTTCGTCATATCTGTCCTTATATCATACAGCGAAGACGTATCAGGTCAAGCTTGCCTGTGGTGCCTCAGTCGAAAATAACATTTGTCGCAAAATTGGGTCGGTGTGGCAGTACGGTATTTATAACTAGCTTGTAATTGCAAACAATGTTAAAACCTAAACGTGATCCCTCAGTCACTGTAATGCATGTGAACTGTATTATGTACCTAAACGTGATCTGAGTACAATTAGTTGTGTCATATGTATGGAGAAATATTGTAGCTTACCCCTCAGTCACTGTAACGCATGTGAGCTGAGGGAAAAGGGGGATGTGCTTGCATACGACACGAAGGGGTCCTGGGTCACATGTACATGACGTGAAGTATTGTGACTAGAAGTATCGTGACTGGGTTCCAACACTCCTCCTCGATACGATATGAGTGAAGTGAAAATGAAAGGGTAAGGTGTAAAAGTATGTGAAGAGTACACTGTCCTTGAGGGTGAACAACACGGACACAAAAGAGAAAGAAAGAAGGGAAGGGAAGTATAGTAGTGTAAGAAACACGTTGAGTGTGGTGCTCCTCCTCACCCGAAATGGGCAGTCGGATTGCATCTTTTCACTCTGCTCCTCCTGATCCCGTAGAACCAGTATGGTTTGGTCTGTGAAGGCCAAGGTGGGGTCTCAGATATTCGAAAACCACGTGACTCGTTGCCTTTGTGAGGATGTCTGATAAATTGTCTGCAGAGGGGATTCGAACGACTTGTAGGATGCCATCCCGAATGTTGTTGCATATGGAGTGGTATTTGACGCGGAAATGTTTGGTGTTCAAGTGCCATACACTCTCCTGTGACAATCGAGTGGCTGCATCGTTGTCGCAGTATAATTGTGTGGGAGGGCATCCATCATCGTCGGACTTGAGGAATCACAGGCCTTGGAGTAGTTCACAGAGGAAGATCACTTCCTGGGAACCTGCATGGATGGAGATGTACTCAGTGTAGCATGACAAGTCGCCAGCATGGTCGTGTTTCTTTGAATGCCAGGAAATGATGCTGGAGCCTAGTCGGAAGCAATAGCCGGCAACGGAGCGACTGGTGTCCTGGCAGTTTGCATAGTCGGAGTTGCAGAAACCTGATAGTACAGAGGGCGTCAGGCCACCAAGGACCAAGCGGAGGGAACATGTACCCTTCAAGTAACGTAGCACGCAGAGACCAGCAGACCAGTGCTCCGGGTGGTAGCAGTCTAAGATGGAAGTGAGGCGGCCCACAGCGAAAGAGATGTCGGGTTGGGTGGTGACAGCTATGTAGTTTAGGCTTCCAATGAGTTTGCAGTATGGTGTTCACTTGATCCATTCTAGTAGTTTGGGGTCAGGGGGTATTGACTTGTCTGGGCGGTGAATTTGCAAGCCCTGTGTCATGGGAGTGTTGACAGGGTGGGCCTCAGATAGGTTAAAACGGGATACCAGTCTGTCGATGAAGGTGGTTTGATTGAGGCTAATCAAACGAGAGTTGCAGTTGCATTCGATTGCGATTCCCAGGGTAAACTTTATGTCACCCAGGTCCGAGATCTCCCATTTGGAGCGTAGTTCTGCTTTGAAGCACTCATTCTCCTCGGGGGGGTCCGCGATGCTGTAAATGTCATCGATGTGGACGCTGAAGATCACCATACCTGTGGTGGTTTGGCGATGGTAAACGCACAGGTCCTTTTTGTTCTGCTCGAAACCCCAGGCAGTCACCGTGTTATGGAAAGTCTGGTTCCAGATTCGCCTGGCCTGTTTCATGCTGTAGATACTCTTCCTCAGCTCCATCACCCAGTCCTCTTTACCGGGTTCCTTGAAGCCGTTTGGTTGCTCCAAATAGGCTGTCTTGTCCTTGGGCAGCATGCCATGTAGGAATGCTGTCTTGACATCAATGTGCTGGATGTCCCAGTTCAGTGACGCTGCCAGATGTAAGAGGGTACGGAATGATTCAAGTCGGGCTGTCAGGGCGGTTGTTTTGTCGTAGTCGATGCCATAGCGTTGGGTGTAGCCTTTCATGGCGTAATGCACCTTATAGCGTACAACGTTGCCAGTGTCGTCTTGTTTGCGTTTGCAGACAAGTTTGCCTTTCAGGGGATGTCTGCCACATGGGATGTCGGAACGGGGAATGAGGGTGAAGACTTGTAGGTCAGCGAGGCTGCGCAGCTTGTCGCAAGCCCTGGCAATCCAGTATTCTTGCTTGGGGGAGCGCATGGCGGTGACCCACGATGGGTCATCATTTGTGTCGAAATCAGGCTCTGTGGAGCCATCTGAGAGAGAAGAGATAAAAGCGTCTATGGATTTGAAATCTGAAGGGGTGAAATCAAGCGGTAATATGTCATCATGAGTGTCAAGGAAAGGTATGTACTCAGAAAGGAAGGTTGTGTGTAAGTTTTTGGTATTATTTGCCTGGTGGGCTAGGAGACAGGCAGAACAACATAAGGGTGGGGAGGCGTTATCAGTATGTATTGTATTGGATGGGATGTTGTTGTTGCTGGGGACGGTGTTGTTGTTGTTGGGGACGGCGTTGTTATTGTTGGTATTGTTGTTGGTGATGGTGTTATTACTGCTGGCATTGTTATTGTTGGCATTGTTGTTATTGACAGTATTATTGCTGTTGATGTTATTGGTTGAGACATTGTTGGGGGTTGGAGTAACAGGGGGGAAAGTT
>Ga0307512_10008092_pt1 | contig 10298 bp, 17 predicted proteins | sample 14_EM_MG_FD_200267 | JGI IMG/M metagenome (GOLD analysis project Ga0307512, IMG submission 200267) | Populus trichocarpa ectomycorrhiza microbial communities from riparian zone in the Pacific Northwest, United States - 14_EM | ecosystem: Host-associated > Plants > Roots > Unclassified | place... | reverse complement strand
ACTTAAATAGTGCATGCCATATTATGATGTAGCGAATCTTGTGACTGTAACAAAGATGAATATGATAGGACGAAATGCCTTGTGGTTATGTAAGAACCACTGCTGTGAGAATACGGCATCAAGTCTCCCGCAGGGCTGCGCAGCGGTCTCGGCCGCTCTCGAAGTGTTCCACAGAGCTGCGCAGCAGTCTCAGCTTCTCTCGAAGTCTCCCGCAGATCTGTGCAGAGGTCTCAGGAGCTCCAAAATTTGACTATCCTAGATGGAGCATCCTGAATGCACCTCCATAACTGCAGGTGCTTTCAGGAGCACCTGAGAATGCTCTTGCAGAGTCTGAGAGCACATTGCGTAGCTCCAGTGGAGTCTGGGAGCGTCTGGAAGTACTTAGAAGCACTGGTGAGGTCACCCGGAGTGTCTGGGAGGATTGCGTGTGGCTTCCGGACCGAATTACATTTTGCTGATGCAGCAGCAGAACCAACATATCGCGGCAAGACAAAATCATACTGACGCAGCTGTTATGGGTGTGCGAAAAATCAGTATGGAAATTAAGGAAAAGATAGAGCTAAATCAGGAGTATGATGAGGCTAGGGTGGATAAGCTTGACAATAGGTTGAGCACAATTGAGAAAAAGTTGGCCAAGATCGCACCGGTGAATATGGCCAAGACGATTCAAAATGCGATGAGAGATTGCATGGAACAGATGGTGGAGCAGGTGACGGATCAGGTTGTAGGAAAACTGGAGAAGTTGGCTGAGAATGAGAGGCGAAAGGAAATCCGAAGGGGGAAACAGGTAAAAGCCACCCCTGAGGATGATGAAAGTATGAGTGATATGGAGTTTGAACCGGGGGTAACTTTTCCAGAGGGCAAAAATGAGTAAGTGGCAAAGGTACTTGAAAGGATGGAGGTGGAAGAGCATGAATTGGATGGGTCAAAACATGCGCCAGTTATTCTGCCGGGAGAGAAGACGCAAGAATTTCCGAGGTCAACACCGAGTGGATAGGTCACGATTGCTAAGAGACCGGTTGTGGTACCAGCAGTACTGGTACAGTTAAAGAAGGGGGGGAAAAAACCGGAGGTAAAGGAAATACCGAAGGGACCAAAGGCAGGAGAGAAGAAGAAGCCAGAGGTCAACAAACCAACGCAGCAGACACCGGCAAAGAAGATGGAGGAAAAGAAGATGGAGACGTGGGAGCAGACAGTGGCAGCACCACCAGCACGAAAGAAGCAACCTGAGCAGAGACAACAACGACAATTGGGACTGCAGCAGCAAAAGAAGTGGGATGGCTTTGTTAAAGTTAAGAGGCAACAAAAGAAGGAAGAAATGAAGCCGGTCTTTCCAGGCCAAAATTCGATGGAGAAGAGAAGGGTCACCTTAAAGAGGGATAAAAGTGGCAAGGAATGTGGACGCAGGGATTGTGGACATCGAAACAAATGAACTTTGGGAGAAAGTGAAAATGCATGGCGATAATTTTGATAGGTATATGGGAAAGAAGACGGGAGGAGGACTTGAATGATTGAGGCAAAAATTGCATGCTGAGAACGAGGGTGTGGTGTTGCCCCTCGCCATCAACTGGATTGGAGGACCGAAAGATGTGCAGAAGAAGAAGTCGGAAGGAAAGAAAGCATCGTCAGTTGTGTTTGTGGTCAAAGGTAGTAAAATGGCCAAAAAAGTTTTGAAGGGAGGTCTGAGGGCAGCAGGAGTGAAATATGATGTGGAGAAGTTCATGAATGCCGGACCAGATTCCTTTTGGGGAGTATGCAGCAGGTGGGGACATGTTGAAGCGAAGTGTGGATCCTTGAAGATGCTGTCGTGCATGTGGTGTGTGAGGAGACATCTGACAAAGGATCATAAGTTCAACGTGGTAGGTTGCAAAGCTAACGCAGGACAGAACTGCACCCATAATGTTGACAAGTGTGTCAACTGTAAGGGAAATCATATCGCGAAAGCCAATTGTTGCGCTAAGAAACCGGAGGCTATCAAGAAGGCGAGAGAGGAACGGCGGACCTGGAAGGAGAGAGAAGAAGAACGCTGAAACGTGACAACTGATCAGCAGAAGAAGCCGGATCATACGGAGGATGGAGTACCATCAACTAGTGTTAGCAACGGTTCCAACCCGCTAGAGCGGTTCCGGGTTAGGGTTGGAACCGGAACCGAACCGTGGCAACGGTTTTACCACATGAAAAACCCGGACCGTTGGCATTTGGGCCGGTTTCCACCTCAAAACCCGGCCTTTGGTAGCCCAGATGTTTCGCTCCAATTAAGTATTTGAGTTCTGATCGTATCATGACATGATGTATACGCAGATTGTGCAGTTTTAGCCGCTCTTTCACCTCCCACTGTCAGATTTGTGATCCGACCAATATTCGTTGAGTCGCTGTCGAAAACCCGCGAATTTCGGTGAAAATCTACGCTTATTTGACAGCCACTCAACGAATATCAGTCGGATCTCAATTCTGAAAGCGGGAGGTGAAAGATCGGCTTAAACTGCACGATCTACGTATACATCATGTCATGATACAATCAGAACTCAAATACTTAATTGGAGCCAAAAATGTAGGAACCGCAAAATGGACCAGCGGTCCGGTTCCTACCCGGCCAAAAAACACAGGCATTCGGTTCGGTCCGGGTAACAAACCCGCCAAGACTTAGCGGTTCGGGTTTTTGGCCGGGTAATGACCCGAACCGAACCGGACCGCTGGCGGGTTACCCGGACCCGTTGCTAACACTACCATCAACTGCAGAAGCAGAAAAGAAAGCTCAGGATGATGAGCACACAGGAAAGAAGCCAGAAGTCCAGGTTGAATCAACACCAGAGACAGAAGGAGAATCATCTAACGCAGGGACCAAAGAACCCCCCGTGACACAATGGTGAAGTGCATAATGCAAAATTGTGGGAGGGGGTATGATGCGACGATGATGGGGTTGGAGAAAGAAATTGTTAAGGGGGAGGATGTTGTGATGATGCAAGAACCGTATGAGGAAAGAGAGGGATACAACATCAGCCACCCAGGATATAGATTGGTCAGAGGAGGACGAACAATGACCGCAATGAGAAGAGATAGACCCCTGGAGTTTTCGGAAGTGGATAAGGGGGGAGAAGGAGATGTCCAGGTGTTTGATATAAAGTACCAGGGGGGTAGAAAAATGAGATTGGTGAATGTGTACGACCAGCTGAGACAACAGGGGGGAGTGAGAAGTCATGGCAGACTGGCACAGACAGCAAGATGGAGAGAAATTATGGAGCAGGAAAAGATTCTTTTGGGAGGAGATTGGAATGCTCATAGCGACAGATGGGACCCACAGTGCCCACCGAAACGAGATGCGACCTTTCTAGAAAATCTTATGGATGAGTATGATTTAATTGACGTTACGGATGGGGAGGAAACCCATATGAATGCGAGAAACACCGAAACTTCGGGATTGCATAATATTTTCTTTATCACTAAGGCCTCAATGGCAGATAGATTAGAGACGTCAACAGATTTGGCAACTACTTCGGATCATGCAATTGTGTGTGCCCAGTCAAGAAGGGACGAATGGGAAGCAACAAAAGTGTCAAGGAAAGTTGCGGGATGGGATATCGACAGGACTAAGTCAAAGGAGGAGGAAGAAAATTATAAAAAAGTACAAACAGATTGGAAGGATAAGAGCTCGAAGAGACCCGTTTTGAATGAGATAAGCAGTGGAGAGGATTTACAGATGGAAGCTGAGTGGATACAGCGGAATTTTGTTAATCATCTCAATAAGTGCTGCAAAAAGATTAAGGTTTGCGCGAGATCTAAGAGGTGGTGGATGGCAGAGATCGCGGAAAACAAGAAGATTTTGGGATCGATAAAAGAGCCAGAAAGAAAGGGAAGGCTTCGCAGCAACAGGTTAGGAAGCAGCGGAGCAATCTCAGAAGAATGATACGACAATCGAAAACGGAGATGTGCCGAAAGATTTCAAGTTCAGCCATGAGGGATCAAGTATGGCAGGCATTGAGGTATACAAAGCTGGGAGGCCAGCAAACAACGAAAGCTTTGAGGTCCAGGAGTGGGGATGTGGCGGAATCCTGGGAGGAGAAAGCAAAATTAATAAAAGAAGAAGCGTTTCCGAAACCTTTGAAGGGTGTGAGAAGAAAGGCCCAAGAAGAGCGAGGAGAAATGTGGAAAAAGATAACTGATGAAGACATCCGAGAGGCTCTGTTTAACCAGTTAGTTCAAAAAGCACCCGGACCGGATAGGTTGGGCTTTAAGGCGATAAGGTTACTGTGGGATTGGGATTCTCAAAGGATAATCGAGGTCGTCAAATTGTCATTTAGGTTAGCAATACACCCATGAGTCAGGAAGGAGGCGAAGGGGGTTGTTATACTGAAACCGAATAAGCCAGATTACGGAGTCGCCAAAGCATATAGTGTGATAACTTTGTTAAATTGTCTGGGAAAAGTTGTTGAGAAGGTAGCTGCCAACGCTATAGCAGAGGAGTGTGAGTGAAGGAGGTTACTTCATGACAGGCAGTTTGGATGCAGGAAAAGAAGATCAGAAGTTGACGTGGTTGGAAGGTTAATGAAGAAAGTAGAAGAAGCGTGGGGAAGGGGAAATACCACGGCAGTGTTGTTAATGGATGTTAAGGGAGCCTTTCCACACGTGGCAATGGGGACCATGATAAAAGAAATGGAAGGAATGGGGTTTGAAGCCGACCTGGTGAGGTGGGTGGAAAGCTTTATGGAAGATAGAAAGGTGATAATGTCGATGGACAGGAAGGAAGGAGACAGTATGGATGTGGAAACGGGGGTTCCGCAGGGGTCACCAGTGTCACCGGTACTTTTTGTCATATACCTTTCGGGGTTGTTTGGCCAAGTTGAGGATAAAGAAAAAGAGTGCGGAAGCGAGTGTATATCTTTTGTCAATGATGTGGCATGGGTGGTGGAAGGTGAGGATGTGGGGGAATGCACACAAAGACTGGAGAGATGCGTCGCAGAAACAACAATTTGGGCAAACAAAAATGCCTGTCAGTTCGACATCGACAAAACGGAGGCGATGTTGTTTACTCGAGGAAGCAAGAATAAGGAACCCAAGATGAATGCCCGAGTAAGGGTAGGAAATCATCATGTGTTGTACAATCAGGAAGCGACAAGATGGTTGGGGGTATGGTTGGATGATATGCTTACCCTGAACGATCATACGAAAAAGACCTTAGCAAATGCAAGGAAAGCACCGAACAGGGTGAGATCCCTGATGAATGATGTGGGTCTACGACCGGCAACAGCTCTTCTTAATAACCGGGTACAACGGTATAAGTTGAGACAGATGATGATGCCCGATGCTCATGGCGGAGGGAGAATGTTCGAAACTCGAGGAAATGTCTGACATGGGGTGGAGGGGATTGATGAGTTGATCCCAGAGGATGAACCTTTCGAAAGGAGGAGTTACGAGAGGATGACGTTACCAAAGGAAAGAAGAAGCGTTAAAGGCAAAGTGATAATTCAGGAGGAGGAACAAGCGCTAAAAGAGGCAAATTAGAAAGGGAGGGACTTGTTCTTTAGACTGATGGATCGAGAAATGAAGAGGAGTGGGTGGGGTGTGCAGTGGTATGGAAGGAGGGGGGGTTGTGGAGAAAGAGGAGAGTGCACCTTGGCCGACAGAAGGAGGCGTTTGAGACAGAAATGTATGCAATGTCGGAAGCGATGAAGATTGCGGATGAGATTAGCGAGGAAAAGGAGGTTACCAGAGTACCGGATTCTCAGGCAACCTTAAGACGAATACAATCGGACGAGCCAGGACCGGGGCAGGTACTAGTGCTACGAACAATGAATTGGGTCAATGCATTAGCCAGAAAACATATCCAGGTGGAGTACCGGTGGATACCTGCTCATAAAGGGATAGAAGGCATTGAAGAAGCGGACCAACAAGCAACACAGGAGGCATATAAGCATTGCGGCAGTTATACCACAACGCAAAATCCGCTACCATTTCTAGATTATGTTTCTTTCTCCCATGTTAGCCGAAGGTTGACTGAGGTGAAGTGGGAAAAAAGTAAAGAAGACATGAAAGAGATGGGGAAGAAGTCAAAGCACAGTTACCGGTATGATTTGGTGAAGAGGGGAGGTAACAGTGGGGTGATGGGAGCCAAAAAGAGAATTGCGGCAAGGTTTTATCAGCTTAAGTCAGAACATGCACTGATAGTGAAATACCTATTGCGGATCGGAAAAAGAAGCGATATGAAATGTTGGTGGTGTGGGCATGAATATCAGACAAGAGACCACTTGTTTAAGTGGTGCAAAAGATGGAAATGAGAACAAAAAAGGTGTTGGCCTGATGGGAAAGAGGGGGATGAGGGGTATGAGGGGTGTGAAAAGGGTTTTAAAAAACCAAAGGTTTCATTGCTAATGTCTCTTGTTTTTGCGGAAGAAAAATGTTCGCAGGTGTTGATGGATTTCCTTTTCCATACTGATGTTGGCAGAATTAGCGGAGTGGTGGAGGAGGCAGAGAACTCAGATCACGAGGAGTCGAGTGATGGGGGGGTGTAAAGAATGATGTTGTTTTTTGTGGCGGTTTCTTTTTGTTGGGGGGAGAGGACTCGCAACTTTGCTTTTGTTTCTTTATGTTATGGAAGAAGTGGGGAGGAAATATGTACAGGATATGCCATGGCCGCCAGCAGCGGAATGCAATATGATTACAAACAACCAAACAAGGGAGTAGCCACGTAGCTGACTCCTGTGTCACCAGCCGTACCATCACGCCGCTTTTCTCCCAATGTCCATTGTCGTGAACCTTAAACGCACATAAACTTAGTACACAATATTGATAGTGATATGGGTGCGTTTCTAGGGCATACCACGACAGTTCTAGTGTCTTTCGTTTCGTAAAAAGATATGATGTGACAACCCTTACGCTCAAGCCCTCGCACAAACTGTTGATGAACATGCTTCAAAAGTGCTGATCCTTCCCTTAGGTCATTGATTAAATAGGAATTCTTTTGGCCCATTACTAAAGTGCTCATATTCTCGTTATTGAGCCCTCTGTTGGGCACGCCGAAGAAAAAGAGTCCAACACATGAATTCAAGATGGCCTGATCGTTTTCGGAACCTCCCGGAGCGGATGCATCTGCGAGCCCCTATAGATACCCAGAATCAATATACGAAAAAAGACTTGTAGCCATAGAAGTAGCAGTGTTCCTAAGCGGCTCGGCCCGGCTGGCCCGTATGACTCAAGCCGGGCCTGGCGGCCGCCAAGGCAGCATCTAAATTAGAGCCGGGCTGGATCTGTGGGCGGCCTCAGATATTTAAAAATCTGCAGGTTTGTAGCAGCGCAGGCTTTTGATATGGTGGCCCGGCCTGGCCTGCAGATATCTAAAAAGCCCGCCGGCCGATTGGGCCACTTAGGAACACTGAGCAGTAGAACCTGCAGCGTCTAGATGGCATGAAGACAGCGAATATATTGGCGTACGTTTAGGAAAGGTGAAAGTGGACCTTATTTACCTGTTTGATAACCAAGCCACCGAGACTATGTCCGATAAATATTATTGGACGGTATCTCTCCTACTAATGTTAGCCCGAGTCCTAATAAAACCCTTCGTTCGTACCTTATCTGCGTCAGCCCGGACACTGTGCACGCTATCCAGAAGCTGTCTCGAAAATTCCTGAATTGAACTGGTAGATGTGCTGTGTTTCAACGTCGAATCGTAGCCAAACGTGAGAACTCTAATATTGGTGCCCCGTAGATCCTCTGGTAAAAAGTCCCTTAACCACATCTGGTCTTGTGTGCGGGATTTCCACGACCCGAATGCATGCCCGGCAAGCCCGGTGACTGCAACGATGCTAAGGATTGTATTGTCAGCTCTTGATCTTGATAAAGAGAAATACGGCGTCATGATTTACTCCACTGTATGCTGCTCTGCGCTATATAACGGCGTTATCCCTAGAAAGCCACAGTCCACAACGAGGGGGGTTTCCGTCTCCTTGATAGTCCAGTACGTTTTGTCCTCTGCTCCCTTGCACTTTGCGAATAATGAGGGTTCCTTGCATTTGAAGGTGACAGTTGCTGTTTGAAACCTTCCATAGGGTACTAAAGATATTGTGTTTTGTGGCTGGCCAGACTGGATATCGTCCAATAAGTCCCCCAGATAGGATTCAAACTGATGCCTCGTGAGGTTGGTAGGGATCAAACTGATCCGAAACGTTCGACGCTTCAAGCAATCCTCAGTAAGTGGGTGAAGGACCTCGGAGCGTTGCATTATAATTATGACAAAAAGCGAAGAAAAAGAAGTGTAGCGCTCTCGATGAGCTGGCTGGGGCTAATGATTGTTAGGCTAAGATTGAAAACACGATGGCCGCAGTTCCTTTACGATACCTGTCGAAACTGTGAGAATACCGTCCTGTTAGGATCTTACAGTTAAGTTCGTTAACAAGAGAAGAGTTAGATAGAGGGATGCGAGAGGGGTTCAGCCTGATGGTGAAGGTGGGGTTTGAAACACTGAGAGGTTGCCTATTGGTCGTGAGTGAGCCGCATCGATGAGTCGTATGTTGGCGGCGCTGAGAGACAGCAGTTCATCCCTGCCACGTTACATCCGGTTATCCATTTGAGTGATCCTGACTCTCCCTGCAAGGTATGGCCATTCTGAAACGTCAAAGCGAGCAACCAAAGCGGACATACGAAGTGCAGCGAAATTTGGGTTCTTCTACCAACTTCGAATCTTGCCCAACAAATCTCAGCCCTCTACTTACAGAACCTATCTTCTTTCCATTCCACCTCAGGAGTCTCTAGCCCTGAAGCTGATCTCGAATGTGGTCTCCTAGTTCGTCCCATTCCCCGAACGAGATACGCCCCAAACAGCCACTTAACTTCTGTTGTTCGACAATAAATATTCGGCAATAGAACGGAGCAATAATCTTCCTGAATGTCATCTCAGTGACGTAGTGCTCCCCTCATGAATTGTTGTTGAAGTAGAGATGGTGTGGCGAATGGCGGATTGGCCAGGTTGTGGACTTGTCTGGCTCGTCAGTGTCTTCGTTGGCGTTACTTTCCTTCTCAGGAGATTTGTAAATTTGAGACCTATTGGCTTCATATATCACCTCTGAGCAAGTGTTAAAGCTGTATTTGTATTGACGAGGGTGGGGTTCCTATTGCAATTAGTGTTGAAGCGGAGTCATTGGCAGGCAAAACCAGGGGTCCGAACTGTCCGGGGCGGACTATAGTCTTTCGGGGCCCGACGCCGTGGCCCATCTTGGGCATCTTTTCGGTTGACTAGGCCGTCCGGGGCTGCATTTGTACTCCCCTAGGGCCCCGTACAGGTACCTATAGGGGACCGGCGCCAACTGGGAGTAGGTATCCGGAGGTGGTGCCGATGGTAGGCCTAAAAAGTATCCATATTTCCACCGGTGACTAGCTGTATACTCACTGATGGGCTTTGGCGCTAGTAGCTGACGACCTTAAAACCTGCAGGGGGAGAGCCTTAAAGCTCGCTGTGGTGCTGGTGGTGGCTTAGAAACGAATCTTACTATAAAATAACATGGTTTCTGCCACTTCATATAGTTCACTCTTGGATATTATAGAAACTACGGGGCCCTGTAGGTATATAGTCCAAGAAAAATTTGCCCTAGTCCCAGATAGTGCAGAATTCTCAGCTCCGAAAGCCATAGTCCGGTCTCGGTCAAAGCGTTGCCCGGACGGGACGGACTATTCGGATGCTTGGGCAAAACGAGCCCGAAAAAGGAATTGGTGGTGGTGGTGGTGGGGTTGCTTTTTGCACAAGGTTTATATACAAAGTATCAGGAATTGTAGGACATCAGAAACTAGAACTTAGACGTGAGATGTGTGAGTATAATAAATGAGTAGCTACAGTGAAGCTATTATGTAAGGTAACAGTGTACGCATGTCACGGCAAGACGGAGGAAAGGGGAGGATCTGCTGGTTGTTAGGAAAGCCCATCTTTGGGAGCAGTGATCCCAGAAAGCCTGAAAGCCAGGTTAGTACGGTTAGTACTACAGTCGGTGACTATGCGGCATGGCAGCCATGCGGGAATCCCTGTTGCGCTTCTTTTGTCACCGAGTTCCGAGAGTGTCAACGAATTTGCGTCTTACAGAAGATCAATATTACGGTCGTATTGTATAATACACCCTAGAGCGCCTGGGAAGTGAAATTGACACGCACGAAGTGACTGCCAGAGTCGTGGCGGTCCGTGTTACTTTGGATGGTTCGGTGACTTGTTGATTGACTTCTCTATCTCGAGGGCCAGAGGCCCGTATATGTACAATCTCCCATATGCGTACGCGTATGCTCTGACATGAGACGCATCACCCTGGTCCTGATGCATATCCTCA
>Ga0307512_10008091_pt1 | contig 10299 bp, 10 predicted proteins | sample 14_EM_MG_FD_200267 | JGI IMG/M metagenome (GOLD analysis project Ga0307512, IMG submission 200267) | Populus trichocarpa ectomycorrhiza microbial communities from riparian zone in the Pacific Northwest, United States - 14_EM | ecosystem: Host-associated > Plants > Roots > Unclassified | place... | reverse complement strand
TCACATCTGCTGTCAGGGCCCGGATTCGTGTACGTTTCGACTCGATACCACACTGCCGCCGCCTTGATGCTCTTCGTGACCAAACCCTGTGCCGCCGTGCTCTCCTCCACAACAAAGACAACCCATGACGCGGCGATTTCTCCGTTCTGCCTTCACTCCCTGATGGTGCGGGGGTTGGCCAGCCACCGTACTTGGGTGGGGATTTGTACGCCATCGTTTTCCGCTACGAATTCCCCTCGTTTCTTCTGCCGGCCTTCCGTGCCTTGTCCCATCTACCGTACGAGAGCTACTGCACGGATCTTTAGTCTTTCCCAAGACTCATTCTCTTTGACATCAATGACTCCTTTGTCGACAGTCCTCGCTGCCGTGATGATGATATCGCGGTATCGCAGAGCCATCTCTGCTGTCACATTCTGGTGCCTGATTGCCGTGTTCGCACCCTTTGTATTCCGTCTTGCATTCATGATCCTGATGTGGGCCGGTGCCTGCTGGTGGAAAAGCGCTCTGTTGATCGCTGATGCGATTTCCTGGTCCATCTTATTGGCGAGTGGCACATTCTCGTCTCTCCTTATGATCAGGCGTCTGTCTGCCAGGCACGAGCCTGTTGTCGGGGCTGTGGCTGGGCTTGCCAGTTTCTTTTGGTTTCGTGGTGGGACTGTATCCCATCCTCTGGTCGGTGTCGGCACTGCTGTCATCACCGCTGTCGTTGTCGATGTGGATCTCGGCGTTGGTGTCGGTGCTGGGTTCGGCTCTGGTTTTTGCTTCACTTTGAGCTGCCTTCCAGGCTGCGGTTGTTGGCGCTCCTCCAGCTCTTTCGGTCCCCCTGTCTGCGTCACATCTGCGTGTATCGAGGCCTCCAGGCCGACACCCTCGGTGTTTGCTTTTCTTTCCTCTCTCTGGCTCTGTTCTGTTGCAGCCACCACTCTTATGACCATCTCCGTGATATCCTTGCCCCACAGCATGTCATCCTGGTGGTACGCGTCCCGCTTCTCCTCCTATTCCTCCAACCACGTTTTCATCCCTCGCCACTGCGCTTCGTGTAGTGCAGTCTGCGTCTCCAGCATGTTAGCCATCTTGGCAACGGTTCGGTGTAGCTGTGCCAGCTCGCGGGCTTGCTACTGTGCCATTCACACCATGCGGCTCCTACAGTCCCCGGGGCCCACGGCGGACGCCAGAGCCTCGCGTCTCCTTCTCCGCATAGCGTTCTCGTTTCTCTCCATCGGCTCAGGTGAAGTTGTGCAGGCAGTATCCGCGGCTGTGGGGGTCACCGCCGTCCCCATCTCCATCGCCATCTCCATCGCCATCGCCGTGGGCACGTCGCACATCCCGTCTCCCGCTTCTCCCGTATCCAGGTCCCCTCTCGCTCTGACATAGGTCGTCCCTTCTGTGTGGCAATCGTTTTCCAGAGTAGCCCTCGTAGTCGCTTTCTCTCTTGTCGTCGCGTCGCGTGCTACATCTGCGAAGCCTTTTCGCGAATCCACGCCCTTGCGTGGTTCTTTGTGCCACACCCTCCTTCGGCGTTCCAGAGGTGTCAGGAGTCTCGTTCCAGGGTCAATTCAGCGTTAGAAGTTGATTGCCGCTGTCCGTTTTTTGATTGTTGTCGTTGTTGTTGACTCAATTCACCCTCTTTGATTTGCCAAGACTCGCGTTGTGTGCGGTTATGAAATGTGGGGTTTGGTGTTTCTGATGTAAATAATTGGAGATCGCCCATTCTTGCCACCATGATCACCACCCTTGTCTAGCGTTATGGCAATCCATCCGGAGCCAACAACGCAAAGTCTCTAGTATGTGGATGCTATTTTCAGGTTCACCCATGCTAGTGCTAGACTATGGTCACTTAGATGGGGCCTGCTCCAGATATTCTTAGCTTGATGCACCAATGAGAGCCCCGCACCGGACGAAATAGACCTAACCGTTCGGGTCCCAGGACATCTCCTAGTATTAAGCTGGGTGTGTTCAAAATGACTCAATTTTGGACGCGTCGGCTTGCCTACACTTTACGGGCTGCTTTGGTTTAAAGTTGTAATTATTAGTTCTGTGGTCATGTCTTACCACGAGCTCCATGTGCGATCACCAGACTAACGTGCCATTACACTTGTTAAATATCCAGTTGCGAGAGTGGTCAGTGGCAATGGTGGCAAAGGGTGGCGCCGGCATACCCGAATATATACTGGAAGATTCTTTGTTTATGCCGAGTCTTTCCTCTCTTTCCTCTTCTGCCCGTTTGTAATTATACCACGAGTGGTCATGGCCAATATTGTTTCTTAATGAAGTAAAACCACTAGCTCCCCTCCCCACCCTTCCGCAGCGCTCCCTCGACATCCCAGAGGCAAAGTCGTGCCAATCCATCCAGTCACAGTACAGTACTCCATGCCGTATTCGTCCACCCGAATCCCCCGAAACAACAAAGAAAACCCGCCAACTCCTCTGCAAGGAAATAAATAAATAAAAACAAATTATCCTCTACACTCCAATGTCATATGAAATTAGCGTCCTCACCACAACCGCAAGGTCTCATATGAAGTTATCGCAGTGGAATACCCCAACTGCCCGAAGGCGCGGTCTTTCCTCTTTTCCCTCTGTGCCCTAAGTCTATACACGCACACGGTTCTCCCCTCCATATTCACAACAACAATTGTTGCATATATGCATGTAGATACCCTGAACTACTCTGTACGTGACTGCTGTACATGTCTACAGATGGTCATAGATTTTCACACTAATATGTACACGAGAGCCAATACGGGCTCTCTCTATCTTAAATACAATCAACTACAGTCCCGTAGCAAAGGTCATCGTGACCTTGTCATTTCCCCACCAAAACAAGCGAAAATCAGTAGTGTGCAACAAATGCTCAACCACAACCCGTATACCTGCACGAATAAGGATTTTACTTGGGTTAATTAATATGCTGAACAATAAGAATACCAATTTTAACCAATCCCTTAACTGAATGTAGTAAAATTGTTGCGGAAGTTTATAGTCATATAGTATCACTTAGATGAGCTCAATTTATATGTGTTAGCCCTTTTTGTACCGCGTGCAGCTCTTGAATACAAATTCTGCCAGAACTCTACCAATATTAACGCGAAAATCCCAAAACTTTAGGGATTACATCTAATAGCCATTCCAAATCTATAGTAATTCCGGTATTTTGTCTATTCAGAGTATTGTAAGTAGTAAAGGTGGCACTCAACTATAGACAGTGGTGTTTCTGTTGTCCTCAAATTCAACCCCCCCCCACAGCTTCTAGCTGAGAAAAACATTCTTCAGGTAATATAAAGGGATAAGACCTTTTTTTTACTGGTTGTTGATAGCTATAAAAGTCGCAGAGATAGAAATACGATTCCCGATGGCGTCATTAGGAAGAGTTTTGCTAGAGGACTGTATCTTCGTATCTTAATAACAACACTCTTACGACGTAGCGAGAACCGTATACATAGAGACTACGATACGAAAAAGGAGTCGGAGAGAGAAAGACTGGAGATATATACAAAAGCTAGCGAACTTTGGGGGTTGGTTGTATCCTTTGCATCAGATTTTCAAAATTCATCCTCTTGCTGCGCTCCATGAAAATCAATCATAGTTGCCGGATGAAGTAAGAAAGCAGGACATATAAAACGTGAAGAAAAGCCCATTATCCCACGATAAACAAAAATTATAAGATATTGCTACTCCACTGGGAATTACACTGAGGGGAGGCGGGCTGGACTAGTGGCCATGGTGCAGTGAAGATACCTGTAGTGCACTCTGTTGCGTTGGGTAGTGGGTTGGAAACGATGACTTGAATCACGGGGGTTCTCCTTGCGGATATGGCGGGGAAATTTCTGGTTATGTACTTAGGCCATAGCTGCTTGCGGCCGAATGCAAATATTGCATAAATAGATCTCAGCCTTCGTATGGCGGCTTACTGCGCTGGTACGCATACGAGATGATACCTCGTATGGCAACTTACTAAGTTAGTACTGATACGGGCTGATGGTATGTAGCAGTACCTATACATAGTAACATAGATGAGTATGTGCGTATTTGTCTATGAACTACCGTACTTAAGCTTCTCTATCTCTATATTTAACAGCAATATAATTACAAACAAACAAACCGAAAACTCAGAGAGTTTGATATGAAAGAACTGGTAATGGTATACACACTTATCCGTCCCACGAAGCTCCATGTTGTAGACACGCCCGCGTTGTTGTTGTTTATTCATATTGTATTCACTCTAATTAGGGTATGACAAAGACCGATTCCCCTCCGCCTCCGGGCGAGCCGGCTAGATGCCGGAGCTCCCCACCCACTACCCAAAAACGAAAATTCACCCCCTCCCCTCTTCCACCCCCATTGCCCCAGGGCACCATATTATAGTCCTCCCCCGGAAATGTCACTGTTTGGATCCAGTACCACATTCACCTGAGTGCAGGGTCTCATTGATGTTATCGCAGTGGAATACCCCAACCGTCCTACCGTGGGGTGTGAACAGCACCTTTAATGTGTCTACCGATTAATGCTGTTTAAGTGGGTTGATGCGTCCATGGGAACAACTCGTACTGGTGCTGGTGTGCCTGAGAAGCAGGTATTCCATCATAGCTCCTCCAAGTGTTGCGGGTCGGAGCGTGCTGTCCTCAGAAAAACTCTTCATTGAACTGCTGCGCTGGCACGCCCTAGTTATATTGTATTGTCAATTGTGTCGGTTGTGTCGTGAAAACCATGTTGCCAACTTGCGTAAAACATCGAAAGAGGCAAGTTGCCCTGGAAGAGGGACTACTGTTCGAGGTCCATACTGAGTGGTATTGGGTGGTTGTCACAGTCTGAGGTACACTTGAACACAAGGGGTGAACAAGCGGACACACACAGGTATGCGAAAATAAAGCCAAAGTAAAACCGCAACCCGCCCAAAAAAAAGGGGGTCTTGGCAAAACCAGGCGGTGAGGTGTGTTGTCGAAGGTGTGTGTGACACGCCCGCGTTGCGGTAGGCGTGGAAAACTCATCAATCGTCTACGTTCCAAGGAGAGAAGAGAAAAAGAGAAAACTGAAAGACACGATGTCAAGAGAACTATACTGACAATGGTAACCCACGTAATTGCTAAGTAATCATATGATGCTCGTTGATGATCTTCGGCAAGTCCAGCATTTCCGTCAACACAGGTCGCACCTACACAACCAATACTTTCATCTGCACCAGCACGAATCGCAATATGATCTTCAATATCCACAGTTCTGACAATCCATTCATTAGACACAACCAAATACAATTAACAATCACCGCCTAGAACTACTGCTGTTATATTACCACAGTTATGTTACTGCGGCGTGCGACGCGTGATCACGTGATTGCTTCAGTGCCCATCGACGCGGGCTGCTGTGGCGAAGTCCATACTGGACTCTGAGGAACACTGCTGGTGTACACCGGCGCCGGCGATATAGACTCTTTTGGCCGGAATTGTGGTATGACCTACGGGGTTTTGCCGGAGCTTGAACCTGAAAACTATTATTGCTGCAACTGCAAGTCCACAGCAATGATGGAACCAATTACTATACCCGCGATAGCACCGATAGGTAGAGCATTACTTTTCCCATTCACAGAAGGCCAGATCGGTGTTGGAGTGGTGAAGATGAGGCCCCCATCTAGGGTAGGCATAACCAAACCCAAGGTTGTTTCCATACTGCTCAGAGTTATGGTAGACATCCGACCATTTAAGCCGAGTGATGGCTGAGTGAAGCAAGTGATAGTGATGAAGCAGTGACTAGCACTCCTTCAGATTTGTGCCTATGCATGCCTATTTCAAGGCCCCTGTTCCTAGCATTGGGACAAGAAAGTTGTAATCCGTTACGAAATGAGTAGTTATCAATCGAAAAAACCCCAAGATAAGGAGCGGCAACCCCACTAGAGGCCCTAGGTGTCTCTACACACGCCCCGTCTAAGACGATGATGGTAGGTCCTGAATGACTGGCGGCGAAGCCTGTTGTAAGTGCTGTGGGACTGATTTAAGTGCGGTTATCACGTGGGTTGGCGCGACGGAGCCGCATGCACTTTAGTTCTTGTGTACGTGTTATTTAGACTTAGCGAAGTCAAGTTCAGTTCGGTCAAGAGAGACTGAGCACAACAGACCCGTCACAACAGGTACCCCTTTTTGAGTCCGGGTTTGTTTTTTTTTCAATAATAAGGTAGTGCTACTAAGCGAGCACATGTAACCCTACATCGGTTGAGACAGACACTAAAGCTCGAATACTAATCCTACGCGCGAGTCTTGGCAAAACAGAAACGGCGAAATAAGCCCACAACGATGACAGCGACCGAAAAGCGGACAGCGGCAATCGATTTTTAAAGTCAAATTGACCCTGGAACGAGACTCTCAGCATCTCAGGACCGCCGGAGAAGGGCGGGCATGTCAGCAAACAGAGCGTGCACGAGAAACCACGCAATTGCGTGGATTCGCGAAGAGTCTTGGCGGAATGCATCAACAGCCACAGAGGTAGTCGACAAACAGACACTGGCAAACGACTGTCAGCGGCGAGTTGACCCCGGGAAGACTTCCCCACCACCACAGGACCGCCAGAGGTGGTTGGGCACTTGGACAGGAAAGCGAGCATGTGTCCATGATGCGACTACCATATCAGGAATGATGGTTACCCCGGGAGGAACAAGCCTCGCTGGGGTATATTACAGGATCTGGATGCCAATTCAGGCAGGAAAGACGCACAAGAGGGGAGTAGGAGGATTAGGAGCGGCGAATGACATCCCAGGCATCATGTCGATGACACCTGCAGCCTCAGCGAGCGTGACCGCAGCCGAGCAGCTGGAGGGCAATGTGATTGCGACGAGGTTGAGGAGTGAGGGCCCCAAGGTGTCGAGAGCCCCCAGTGACATCAGGCGCTGCATGGAGTGGACGACCCGACAGCAGGCACAGGAGTGAATGCAGCTGCACTCAACTGTTGGACACATAGGAATCATGTTGGAAGCCTAGGCAGCCTGCAAAGATGCACAGTGGCTAGGATTGATGATGTGGATGCAAGAGAAAGAGCAGAAGTGGGATGCCTGGCATGAGAATGACAAGCTGTGGGGGGCAGGTATTACAACCATGATTGCACAGGTCATTAAAGGAGTAGCACCAGGCCAGGAACTGAGAGAGAAAGAAAGAGACAAGGCTGCAAGGGTGGATGGTGGATGGCTAGAGGCCTCGACACATGCTGATACAATACAGAAAGCAGGACCAGAGATGCGCCAATAGCTGCAACAGCAGCTGAAGCCCAGATTGCAGCTCAAACTGAAGTCTGAACCACAGCACGAACCCGATCCAAGGGTAGCACCCACAACAGCTACGCAGTGCGAGACAGTCCCACCCAGACCCCAGAGTGCGAGAGCACCAATCAGCCCACACCCTGTCTCGATGGCTGGATTGAGTATGGCAGCGAGATGCCTGATATTCAGGATAGACCAGAATGTACTGCTCCCCAACAAAATGGACTAGGAAATTGCATCAGCAATCAATAGAGTGCTCTTCCACCCGAAGGCACTAGCCCACATTCAGATCATAAGTTCTAACAGAAATGCTAGGGGTGTACTCTATGCAATTACACACCAGCATGTGACTATGAAGATGGCTCTGCAGGACCCCGATATCATTATCACAGCAGTGAGGACAGTTGACCAAGGAATCAATGACATCAAAGAGAATAAGTCGCGGGAAAGGCGAAAGATCCATTCCGTACTTGTTGTATATTACATGGGACAGGCACCGAAGGCTGGCAGAAGATGCGAGAGGAATTTAAAGCGTAGAATCAAGGTATAGCAATCCCCACCAAAATAAGATGGTTGGCGAACCCACCATCAGGAAGAGAAGGCAGATTGGAGAAATTGCCACATCATCAGTAGTCTTTGTCATAAACGGGAGCAAGGCGGCATGGAGATTGTTTAAGAAAAGCATTATGGGGGCCGGAGTATGGTACTGAGTCGAAATGTACCCAAATCCAGCACCTCACATCTGAAGTGAGCTCTGCGGTGGATGGGGTGAGATCGCGAATAAGTGCGGCACCATGCCCACCTGTGGCTACTGCTCAGGTCATCACTTGACAAGCGACCACAGTTGCAAAGTGGTGGGGTGCACGGCGACGCAGGGATCATTCTGTGTCCACACGCTGGTGAAGTGCCCCAATTACAAAGGAAATCATATTGTATGCAGTACCAGATGTGTGAAGAATACTGAGGCCACCCAGGTGGCGTGGCAGAGTAGTAAAATAGGGCTAGCAGGACAAGCATCCATGAAGGGGGCGACTGGGGACAACAGAGTAGCACTTGGCACCAGACAGGCGAGGGGTATAAGGGACAAAGAAGGGGAGCCAATGGCCGACGAAGGGGTTGACAATACCAGTGAGAGAGAGGTGGGAGTGGAGAAGTGAACCATGATCATGGCCAAGACCGCGGGGGAGATCGAATTGGGTGCTGCAGCCTCCAATGATTTCAGCAGTCATGCACAATTGCGCCGCATCTTGAATGGGAAGCATGGCAGTACTGGAGATGCGAGTGGAACAACTTGCAGATGTGGTAATATTGCAGGAACCGCCGGCAGAAAGAGGGGGAAGTAGAATCAGCCATTCAGCATATGAGATTAGGAAACAAATGAGAGTTTGGACAGCAGTGTGCAAGGGGTGTGGCCTGGCAACTAACCAACAAACAGACCTGAGCAGGGGTGCAAATGACAATGTCATTGTAAGTGATGTTAGAAGAAGAGGAGAGAAGATAATGAGGATTATCAATATTTACGATCAAAGTGACATGCAGACTAGGGCCAGACAAGCGAAGAAGACAAACTGGTACAGAATCATCCGACAGGGAGACAGCACAATACTCACGATTGACTGCAATGAACACAGCCACTGATGGGACCCACAATGCAAAGAACAACATGATGTGACTTTCTAGAAGGAGATTATCGACGAGCGTGGCCTGGAGATTGGAAATGACGACCAGCCCACTCACCACTGGGCAAGGAAAGGTGCAGAGGGTGAGTCGACAATAGACCTAACCCTAGCCAGCTGACCGATCACGCGATGGACAACACTGGACGGGAGCCACGCCACTGGCTCCGACCACTGGGTGATCGAGTAAGAGCAGTGTTCCTAAGCAGCCAGGCCAAGCCGCCCTTAGCAGCGGCTTTTCTTGGCGGACTAAGCCTAAACAGAATATTTTGTTCGAAACATTCTCTGCTGCCTTTACTAAGAAAGTCTCCAAAGTACGAAACATAAACCATATCCAACTCAATCATCGTAGCCCTGCCATTGCCGTATTCCATCCATCAACCAGACCAAGGCTTATGCCATTTTACAGAAAATAGATACACTTTTTTTAATCTGTAAATAGACTTAAATAGGCAAAGAATCTTTTAAATCACGTGCAGGCCGGGCGGCTTCTGACCCAGGCCGGGCCGGGCCGCCCTTAGCGCAGGCTTTCAGAATGGAGGCCGGGCCGGGCCGCTTAGGAACACTGAGCGGGAGTTTAGCGTCGATAAGCAGGAGGAGGCGGACCATGTGCAAATCATAGAATGGAACCTGGCCGCGATGTCAAAAGAGGACGAGGAAGCAGCAGAGAAACTGTGGAAGGAGCTGGAGGGACAGAGAGCTCATCTTAGCGAGGAGTGCACGGGGGACGAAGTAACTTAAGCGAAAGCAGCACAGTAGGTTTTGAGCGTATACCATGGCAGCGGGAGAACATATGATTGGAATCTGAAGTATCTCGCAGTCTACGATACTATACCTAGGAGTCTCATACCACAAATGCCAGCCTGATTAGCGAGGCGGATTAATCGGAGAGCGCGGGCTCTCCTCGCCCACGGCATCGCAACCGAAATTCACTGGGTCCCGGGACACTCCGGCATCCCCGGAAACGAAGAATCAGACCGTCAGGCGAACCTCGCCCGAGACGCAGGCGGAAGCACGGCGATAGAGCGGCCATACACCTCGGCCTCGAATAGAGCTAGACGAATCGCTGAGGGGAAGTCAGGAGCCAAGGCAGAGTGGGAGGCCGACAAGTGCAGCAAGCACTTCAGCTACAGAATCAAGGGCAAGACGGGGACCAAGAGACCTGTTCCGATGACAAGCGTGAAGTCGCTGGCTACCAGGTTCTACAGACTAAAGTGCGGGCATGCACCCACTGGAGTCTACCTGAAACGGTTCGGCCACCGAGAGGACAACAAATGCTGGTGGTGCGGCGGCGGAGGCAGGACGGCGGCCCAGACGCGGGAACACCTCTTCCGCCACTGCAGCCGGTGGAGAGACCAGCAAAAGACACTATGGAAGGCGGTG
>Ga0307512_10008090_pt1 | contig 10300 bp, 10 predicted proteins | sample 14_EM_MG_FD_200267 | JGI IMG/M metagenome (GOLD analysis project Ga0307512, IMG submission 200267) | Populus trichocarpa ectomycorrhiza microbial communities from riparian zone in the Pacific Northwest, United States - 14_EM | ecosystem: Host-associated > Plants > Roots > Unclassified | place... | reverse complement strand
CCGGCGCCACGACTTGCCCTGATAGCCCGTTCAGCTGACGGTTCGTAGTCGCGCGGCTACTCTCATGAGGACGAACCGAGCGAGGGGAACGACTCGTGCAGCAGGAACAGCAGCAGGGTGAGCACCGCGAGCCCGACACAGATGCAGGCCCGCTTGATCATCTGTGACTTCTCGGTGGCGATGAACGTGGCGATCGTCATCGGAGCGGTCGCCGTGGCAGCCAAGCCCACGTCGATCCTGAAGGGCGTTGGATAGGTTTCGACGCCTGCAATGTTCGCTATCACCGTGGCGGCAACGAGCATGCACATCGACAGGCCCTGCAGGAGCCATCTGAGCTTTCGACTGACGGGGTCGGGTCGACGTGTCACGGGAGAAACATAACAGGGGGTACGAAATGAACTTCCAGGTCGATCCCGGCCTGCTGTCCGCGTATGGGACGCTGCTCGACCGCAACGGAAACAATCTGTCTCAGGCGAAGTCCTTCTTCTCCCTGCAGATGACCCTCACTTCCACCGACGGCGTCTTCATCAAGACCCTCGTCGATGCGCACGAAGCGTTGGTGGCCAGGACGTCGGAATCTTTGGCTCGTGGCCACGACGCTTTGGAGACGAGCGGCAGCGAGCTGGCGAAAACCGCCGACTACTACCGGTCTACCGACGGTGCCGTGGCGGCGAACCTGGACGCGACGTACCCGGGCTCGCCGCGGCCGTATGTCGGGCCGCCCGGGGAGACGAGGACGCAAGCGCCGGGCAACACCTCGAACGGGGCGAGCGACGATGTGGAAGATCCCTTGCAGTACCTGGTGTGTCCGGCCACGCCGGCGGAGTTCTCCGACCCCCTGAAGTATCTCAATCTCGCCAGCGACCTCGTCAGTCCCACCTGGTGGATGAACGAGGTGATCGACATCATGTGGGGGTTCAACCCGCTCGACTACGTCATGCGCCATCTGGTCGGTGACTGGGAGGGCTTCGCGCGGTGCGCGCTGGTCTGGGAGCAGATGAGTAAGGCCGCCGGCGCCGTCGACCGCAATGTCCACAACGGACTGACATGGTTGAGTGTCGGCTGGGAGGGGCGCGCCGCGGACGCGGCGGTGGCCTACTTCGACTACACCGACCAGGCCCTGGCGAGTCATCGTGACGTCTTCCACGAGTACTACAAGGTGTACTACGACGTGGCGAGTGATGTGTGGTTGGGCGTGAAAACGCTTGCCGACCTCCTGAAGGCGATCGGGGACTACTTGATCTCCATCGGTCTCAAGTTTCTCGCGGCCAAAGCGCTTTCGCCCACCGGTGTGGGCGGGCAGGCGTTGTTGGCTCTGGCCGCTTATGACTGTTGGCGGGTAATGGAGCTTTGGGCGAAGGTGTTGGAAGTGCTCGGTAAGACGCAGATTGTGATCAATGGGTTCGCAGCTTTCTGCCTGACGCCGACCCCGGACACGATCAACGCGATCAAGGTCATGAGGATGCCCGCGGACGACTACGACCACCCGGCCGTGTGAGGGAGTGGCTGTTATGGACCAGCACGACCCGTTCGCCGGCATGGCGTCGAGCCAGGCGGAGAAAGTGGTGCTGCGCAAGCAGTTGGAAACCCTGGTGGAGCACAGCGCGTATCCCGGCATCAGGGACATGGCGCGGGACATCCTCGCTGGCAGGACCGACCTGCGCGGGGCGATGCTCGGCGCCCGGTACGAGCAGGCCATCAACGAGGCCGCGCGGGAGTTCTCCTCCTGGTACCGCGGCCTGTCCGACGAGGAGCGTGCCGAGCAGGTGCGTCAGGGCCGGGAGTACGAGGAGAAACTGGAGCAGGCAGCCACCGCTCGCCGGTCGCGGCGGCCGGTGGAGGACGACGGGTGGGAGCCGCCGGCCACCATCCTCAAGAAGCGCAAGCCACGCGGGTGAAACCGGGCCGGTCAGCGCGTCTCCAGCAGTGTCTTGCCCACTGTGGCGCGGGACTGGATCGCCGCGTGTGCCGCTGCCGCCTCGCCGAGTGGGAACCGCTGCCCGATGAGTGGCCGCAGGCGACCCTCGGCCGCCTCGGTGAGTGCGCTCTCCGTGTACGCGCGCAGCTCCGCGGGTGTCGCCGACGGGCGGACCAGTGTGACACCGCGCGCGGCTGCCTCGTCCTCGGTGATCTCGGCCCAGGTGCCGCTCGCCAGGCCGAAACTCACCATTCGGCCGCCACGGCCCAGCAACTCGAACGCGGTCCGTGCGATGGCGCCGCCGACGCCGTCGAACACCACGTCGACTGCGTCGCGTACCTGCTTTGGCCAGTCGGCGTCGGTGTAGTCGACGGCTTGTTCGGCGCCCAGTTCCCGTGCGACTGTGGCCTTTCGTGGGCCGCCGACCGCCGCGATCACATGGGCGCCGGCCGCTGTCGCCAACTGCGTGATCAGGCTGCCCACGCCGCCTGCCGCCGCCTCGACCAGTACTCGCTCACCCGGCTTGATCGCCGCGGCGTGGGTCATCATGGTGGCGGTCCTGCCGTCGGCCAGGAGTGCGACCGCGGTGTCCAACGTGAGTGTTTCCGGCACACGGAACACGGTGTTCGCGTCCACCGCGACCCGTTCTGCGTAGCCGCCGGTGCCGCCGGTGCTGGTGATCACCCTGACGCCAACCAGGTCCGGCGCCACCTCGGGGCCGACCGAGGCCACCACGCCGCCGACTCCGTTGCCGGGGATCATCGGCAGCGTCGCCCCGAAAGGACCTCGGCCGGTCGCGCGGAACTGGGTCTCGATGAAGGTGATGTTGACGTACTCGACGTCGACCACCACCTGGCCAGGGCCGGCGATCGGGTCCGGGGCCTCGCCGAGGGTCAGTACCTCAGGCCCGCCGAACTCGTGTAGCCACACCGCACGCATCAAGGTCCTCCGATCGCTGGGACCTCAGCGTGCAACCTCAAGTAAGGTCGAGGTCAAGTCCGCGTCCGCTGCTGGCCTGTTTGGATCTGGCGGATCGCAACCGGTCGCCGAACAGACCCAGTGTCGCGGTCACGAGCATGATCAACGCCAGCAGGACCACCATCAGCCAGAAACCGACCTCGGTGTGGGTCAGGTCGTCGATACCGGCCTCCAACTGCTCAGGCTTGTCTTCGGCCACACTGGTCTCCCGCATCCAGTCGAACAATGTGGACTGGATGTTCGACTGAGCCACCGCCATGGTCACGACCGTCATGACCAGCGTCGCACCGGCCGCGGCCGCCGCCCCGAGCATCCGCAGGCGCAGGCGTGGAAGCAGTCCCGTCAGGACACCGCCCGCCGCGAACACCGCCAGCACGATGGCAAGCACCTGAACCTTCGCGTCCGGCGGATCGACGAGCTGCGCTGGCGCGTCCGCTTCGTCAGCGAGCTTCCGGAGCTCGGTGGGCACCTCCGGGTCGACACCGCTCACCAGGTGACTGCCCGTGTACCGCGTGTCGAGGTCCTGGTAACCAGGCACGTCACACGACACCGAAAGGAACGGCAGCAGGAAGAACAGCATCAATACCAGCGCGAACCCGGCCGGACTCGCCAGACGGGAAAGAACCTTCACGAGCGACCCTTTGTTAGACAACCGAGTGGCGGCAGGGTAGCTGACCGTGCCGATAACCGGGTGGCGCACGTGGGTCGGTACGACTGGGGCATGATGGTCGCTCGTGACAGAGCACTTCCAGGTACACGGCGGCGCCCGGCTCGTCGGCGAGGTCGATGTGGTCGGCGCCAAGAACAGCGTGTTGAAGCTGATGGCGGCGGCGTTGCTGGCCGAGGGCACGACGACACTCACCAACTGCCCACAGATCCTGGACGTGCCGTTGATGGGCGAGGTCCTGCGCAGCCTCGGTTGCACGGTGACCATCGAGACCGACACGGTCACGATCACCACGCCCGCCGACCTCAACCACCGCGCCGACTCGCCCGCGATGGGCAAGCTCCGTGCGTCGGTGTGCGTGCTCGGCCCGCTGGTCGGCCGCTGTAAACGGGCGGTCGTCGCACTGCCGGGTGGGGACGCGATCGGGTCGCGGCCGCTCGACATGCACCAGAACGGCCTCCGCCAGCTCGGCGCCCACAGCGAGATCGAGCACGGCTGCGTGGTCGCCGAGGCCGAGGGACTGCACGGCGCGCAGATCTGGCTGGACTTCCCGAGCGTCGGCGCCACCGAGAACATCCTGATGGCCGCCGTGCTCGCGGACGGCACGACGGTGATCGACAACGCCGCCCGCGAGCCCGAGATCGTCGATCTCTGCACGATGCTCCAGCAGATGGGCGGCAAGATCGAGGGCGCTGGCACCTCGACGTTGACCGTCCATGGCGTGGAGGCCCTCCAGCCGACCGAGCACCGGGTGATCGGCGACCGCATCGTGGGCGCCACCTGGGCGTTCGCCGCGGCGATGACCCGAGGCGACGTCACTGTTCGTGGTGTCGACCCGCATAACCTCGACCTGGTGCTCGAGAAGCTGCGCACCGCGGGTGCCGAGGTGACCATTCTCGACGGCCAGTCCTTCCGCGTGGTGCAGCACGACCGGCCGAAGGCGGTCGATTTCGTGACGCTGCCGTACCCGGGCTTCGCCACCGACCTCCAGCCGTTCGCCATCGCGTTGACCTCGATCGCCGACGGCACCTCGATGATCACCGAGAACCTGTTCGAGGCCAGGTTCCGCTTCATCGAGGAGATGGTCCGGCTCGGCGCCGACGCTCGCACCGACGGCCACCACGCGGTCGTCCGCGGCGTCGAACGCCTGTCGAGCGCCCCGGTGTGGGCGTCCGACATCCGTGCCGGGGTCGGCCTCGTGCTGGCCGGCCTGTGCTCGGAGGGAGTGACCGAGGTCTGGGACGTCTTCCACATCGACCGCGGCTACCCGGGGCTCGTGGAGAACCTGGTCAAGCTGGGTGCCGACGTCCGTCGTGTGGCCGGTGAGCCGGAACGGAACTGAGCTACCGCACATCGTTCCCGCTCCTTCTGCGCTCCCGCAGCCGCACGACGACGAACACGACGATCGCGACTGCCACGATGCCGATGACGACCGTCTGGAACACGCCCGCGTACTTGTCGACCACCTGCCAGTTGGCGCCGAGCAGGTAGCCGGCCATGACGAAGCCGCTGTTCCAGATCAGGCTGCCGAGTGTGGTCAGTGAGAGGAACTGCCATACCGGCATCCGTTCGACACCCGCGGGTAACGAGATCAGGCTGCGGAACAGGGGCACCATCCGGCCGAAGAACACGGCCTTCGTGCCGTGTCTCGCGAACCAGCGCTCCGTGCGGTCGAAGTCCGACTCCTTCATCAGGGGTGTGCGGATGATCAGCGAGCGGACCCGGTCGCGGCCGAGCCACGCGCCCAACGAGTACGTCAGCATGGCGCCGGCGACCGAGCCGAGCGTGGTCCAGAACAGCGCCATGAACAGGCTCATCGTCCCCTGACTCGCGGAGAACCCGGCCAGGGGCAGCACCAGCTCGCTCGGCACCGGCGGGAACACGTTGTCTATGCCGACGAGTAACGCGGCGCCGGGTCCGCCCAGCGTGCCCATGAGGTCGACCGCCAGGCCGGCGAGACCTCCTGGCTGTTCGGCGGCTGCCACGATCATCAACTGCTCCTTCGGTTCGGTTGTGGATGATCGTCACGTTATGGTCCCGGAGCGGCTCGGGGACTGCGGTAAACCGCACAAAACGACTGCGGTTTTCCACAGTCCGATACTGCGGTAAACCGCAGTACGCCGCTTCGGCACCCCCGCTAGCCTGGGCATATGTCATCGAACATGCGCCTCACACGCCGCGCCGCACTCGGCACGGTGAGCCACATCCTCGGTGCCTTGATGACGGTCCTGGAGTTCGTCTTCGTCGGCCTGATGACGCCCGTGCACGCGATCCCGGTCGCTCGTCCCGGCATCGATGCCTTCGGCAGGTTCGTTGTCGAGATCCACCGTTGGCGGTTGGTCACGTTCCTGAACTATGACGATCACTTATACGAGGTGCCCGACAGACGGCGCGCGCATTCCTACCTGAGCCGGCGGTTTGTGCTCGGTGCCATCGCCACGTTGATCCTCGCGCTCATAGCGTTGGGTGCCGTGTCCGGCGCGATCATGGTCTGGCAGGTGGTCAATGGCCGGCCGATCGGCGGCGAGTCCAGAGGCGAGTCCCGCAACAGCAACCAGTGGTACGAGATGTTCGCGCTCGGCGGGATCGGATTCGTCCTACTTTTCGTCGCGGTGTGGGGGCTCATCGGCGTCTCGATGCTGGAACGCACTCTTGCCGATCGGTACCTCGGGCCGTCCGAGGCGGATCTGCTGCGGCGCAGGGTGACAGAGCTGGCCGACACTCGCGCCGCCATGGTGGAGGCGGTCAACGACGAGCGTCGCAGGATCGAGCGCGATCTGCATGACGGTGTGCAGCAGCGGCTGGTGGCGCTCGGCATGTTGCTCGGGCGGGCGTTGCGGGCGAGGGAGCCTGCGCGCGCGACGAGGCTGTTGGCGCAGGCGCATGAGGAGTCCCAGCAGGCGTTGAAGGACCTGCGGGACGTGACGTGGCGGGTGTACCCGACCGCGCTCGACAAGGACGGGTTGCATGCCGCACTGGAAGGAGTGGCGGAGCGAGCGAGCGTGCCAGTGGCGCTGCGTTATGAGCTGAGGGAGCGACCGGACCTGGCAACGGAGACAGTCGTGTACTTCGTCGTCTCGGAGGCGGTGACCAACGCACTGAAACATGGGGATCCGACGAGCATCGTGATCGCGGTGACCAGAGAGGAGGAAGAGGTTGTAGTAACGGTCTGTGACGACGGTCGTGGAGGTGCTGATGTGGCCGGCTCGGGACTGTCCGGTTTGGCCAGCCGGGTCGCGGCGGCGGACGGCGCCTTTCAGGTGGCCAGCCCACCAGGCGGTCCGACGGAGGTGACGGCGCGGCTGCCGGCGCCACCGGACAGTCGGGACAGTCGCGGTCGGACATTGGTACCGGCAGTGGACCGCCGGCGGGCTTGATTACGACCTGACAAGGTCGCGGAAGGGGGCCGCCCCGGGGGAGGGCCGGGGTCGGGGAGGGGAAGGTTTGGGAGCGAGAGGCCGCTGGGCGTCCGTGGGTGGTTGCCAATCCGATGCGGGTGTGGGTTGGGGACATCGGCAGTTAGGTCTTGTTGGGGAGCATGGTGGGGAGGGCGTCGCAGCGTCGGCGGGCGAGGCAGATGAAGGCGACGCGGTGTTCCATCGCATCAAGGATCCCCTCGATGTGTTCGGTGGCCTGTTTTTGTTGCAATAGAAAGGTTTCTGGGCCGTCGGCGAGACGTGGGAGCAGGGTGTCGGTCTTCGCGCGGCTGGTTGGAGGTCTGCGATTGGCGCATGGCCAGCTCCGGCACGGCTGCGGGTGGGCTGCGCTGTCCTCGGATTGCGCGGCGGGCGTCGCGGTGCGGGATGAGTCTGTGGATAGGCGTTTGCGACTGAGGTCGGGTTCATGGGGGAATCGCGGATGGAACCGTCGACGGGAGGGCGAGCTGGATGCGGGTGATTCTCGCTGAGGATTTTCCGCTTTTGCGGGCTGGGCTGGTGCGGCTGCTGGTTGAGGAGGGGCATGACGTCGTGGCGGACGTTGGGGATGCTGCTGCGCTGCTCGCGTTCACGCGACGCGAGATGCCCGATGTGGTCGTGACCGATGTGCGTATGCCGCCCACCAATACCGACGAGGGGATGCGTGCCGCGCTCGAGATTCGGGAGCGGTGGCCTTCGGTTGGGGTGTTGGTGCTGTCCCAGTACGTCGAGAAGAGGTACGCGTCTCAGCTGCTCGAAGGCGACGGCGAGCGGGTGGGGTATCTCCTCAAGGACCGGGTCGCGCAGGTGGGCGAGTTCCTCGACGCGCTGGTACGAGTCGGGAACGGGGGTGCGGCCTTCGACAAGGAGGTGGTGCGGCAGTTGGTGCGGCGCACGTCGCACGCCGACCCGCTGACCACGCTCACTCCTCGGGAGCGGGAGGTCCTGGAGAAGATGGCTGAGGGGCAGACGAACAGCGGCATCTCGAATCAGTTGCACATCTCGCTGTCAGCGGTGGAGAAGAACGCCAACGCCATCTTCGACAAACTGGGCATCGTGCACGACGCGGCCTACAGCCGGCGGGTGCTCGCGGTGCTGCGCTATCTGGACTCGTGACGTTGTGTTTGCGGGTGCCTACGAGTAAGAAACATGACGGCCCCTCGAAAGGAGTCGGCATGCGTACCCGGCGCTTCGTCCCGGCACTCGGTCTCTTGCTCACCGCCGGTCTCACGGCTGGCCCCCTAGCCGGGGCGGACCCCGGGAAGGTGCCGGTCGCCACCGGGTATGGCGGTGCGGTCGTGTCGGACACGATCGAGTCCACGCAGGCCGGGATCGACATCCTGAAGAAGGGCGGCACCGCCGCCGACGCGGCGGTCGCCGTGGCGGCCACACTGGGGGTCACCGACCCGTACGTCGCCGGCCTCGGTGGTGGTGGCTACTTCGTCTTCTACGACGCGCGTACCCACCAGGTCTCCACCATCGACGGGCGCGAGACCACCCCGCGGGCAGCTACCGAAACGATGTTCGTCGATCCGGCGACCGGGCAGGCCTACGCCTTCCCGACGGCTGTGACCAGCGGGTTGGGTGTCGGTGTGCCGGGCATGCTCGCCACCTGGCAGCGCGCGATCGACAAGTGGGGCCGCTTCTCGTTGCGGGACAACCTCAAGCCGGCCATCGGGGTCGCGGAGCGAGGCTTCACCGTCAACGCGACGTTCCGTGAGCTGACCAGGCAGAACCAGGGCCGCTTCGCGCAGTTCGGTGCCACGGCGGCGCTGTTCCTGCCCGGTGGCGAGCTGCCGGTGGTTGGCTCGACGCTGCGCAACCCGGACCTGGCGAACACCTACCGGCAGATCTCCCGCCAGGGCATCGGCGCGTTCTACGGTGGCGCCATCGGCAAGGACGTCGTCGCGACCGTGCAGGAGCCGCCAGTCGCGCCGGGCGCCACCATCGACCCGCTGCCCGGGCTGATGACGGTCGGCGACCTCAAGGCATACCGCGCCATCGACCGCAGGCCCACGCACGTCAACTACCGCGGCTACGACGTGTACGGCATGGCGCCGTCGTCGAGCGGCGGCATCACCGTCGGCGAGTCGCTGAACATCCTCGAGCGGTTCAACCTGTCGGGCATGGACGAGGTGCAGGCGCTGCACCACTATCTGGAGGCCAGTCGCCTCGCGTTCGCGGACCGTGGGCGCTATATCGGCGACTCGGACTATGTCCAGGTGCCGCAGCAGACGCTGCTGTCCGACCGGTTCGCCAAGCAGCGCGCGTGCGAGATCGACCCGGCCGCGGCCGCGCCGGGCGCAGTCGCGCCTGGGGACCTCAACGGCTCCGGCGAGTGCACCCCGCAGGGGCAGGCCACACCGGGCGGCAACGAGGGCGCCCACACGAACCACTTCGTCGTGAGTGACCGGTGGGGCAACGTCGTGTCGTACACGAACACGATCGAGCAGGTCGGCGGCAGCGGGATCGTCGTGCCGGGCCGCGGTTTCCTGCTCAACAACGAGCTGACGGACTTCAACTTCACGCCGACGCAGGGCTCCGCACCGGACCCGAACCTGCCGGCGCCCGGCAAGCGGCCGCGGTCGAGCATGTCGCCGACGATCGTGCTCAGCCACGGCAAGCCGTTCCTCGCCGTCGGCTCGCCGGGTGGCGCCACGATCATCACCACGGTGTTGCAGATCCTGGTGAACCGCATCGACCTCGGCATGACACTGGCCGACGCCATCGCGGCACCGAGGGCGTCACAACGCAACGCGGTGATCACACAGGTGGAGCCGGCGTTCCTCGCGCTGCCGGCGGCCACCGGGTTGCAGGCGCTCGGCCACCAGTTCGCCGTCCGGGACACCAGCGCGCTCGACCCGACGATCAAGATCAGCCCGGACATCGGGGTGGCGTCGGGTCTCGAGTTCGTGGGCCACGGCAAGGTCATCGCGGCCGGCGAGCCATCCCGACGCGGCGGGAGCGCGGCCGCCGTGGTGTACCGGGGGTGAACTCGGCCTGACGGCCGCAGCCGGGCGGGCGGCAGCCGGCCAGCCAGACCGAAAGGCCAGCGGGGCACGCGGGGGCGGGCAAGCCGTGCGGGCTGCCTGCGGGGCGGCGGGCCCGGTGGCGGCCGGGCGGCGGCGTGGCGGGCCCAGGCAAGGCGGCGGGCCCAGGCAAGGCGGTGGTTGGCGGCAGGCAAGGCGGCGGCCGGCGGCATAGTGGCGGCCAGGCAGGTGGGTGGCTGGGACAGGCGGTGGCGTGGCGGGTCCCGGCAAGGCAGCAGCGGCCGGCGGCAAAGTGGCGGCCAGGCAAGAGGGGGCCGGGACAGGCGGCCGC
>Ga0307512_10008089_pt1 | contig 10300 bp, 10 predicted proteins | sample 14_EM_MG_FD_200267 | JGI IMG/M metagenome (GOLD analysis project Ga0307512, IMG submission 200267) | Populus trichocarpa ectomycorrhiza microbial communities from riparian zone in the Pacific Northwest, United States - 14_EM | ecosystem: Host-associated > Plants > Roots > Unclassified | place... | reverse complement strand
TGCCTTTCTAGGCTAATAAGCAAGAGGTCGTCCCGCGACAGCCTCCTGGACAATCACAACTTAATTCATTTTCAATGCTGCAACTCAGTGATCCTAAACGTTTTAGCCAATAAAACCAGTCAAAACTGCATATATAGACATTAGTGGCTATCTCGCGCTTTGATTAACCATCCTGCGAGGCCCAAAATCGTTGACGCTCCGTTGACGCCCATTTTCAGAATGGGGCAGCGAGCGTATTTCTGTCTGTTTTGGGTTGGAACACCGCCAATACATCGTTTATGATCGTTTGCATCCAATCGCCATCGAGATTACTCATGATGCAAGACCAAAAATCATTGACGTGCCGTTGACTATCATGATCAGGATGGGGCATGGAGCGTGTCGCTCTTGTTTTTAGTTATAAAGGCGGCCGATTCATCCGAAAAGTCAATGATGTGCAAAAGTTAATATTTTGCGATTAACAGTAGGATATCTAAATGCGACCATAAATAGAACAACCCGAAACACAGAACCGGAGATTGGAACCGACGGGTCTAGCCAAACCCGGCAAAACCCGCGGGTTGACTGGTACGGGTCCGGGTTTGGCCCGCCAAGACGCTGCGGGTCGGGTTTTTGGACGGTTCTGGAACCGAACCGATCCGTTTTTCCGGTCCGAACCCGGACCGCTGGCGGGTTACCCGGACCCGTTGCTAACACTAATCCTGGGTCATATTTCTCGTGGATTCATTGGCAGCATTGCGGTGGACTGACTGGTGTCTGCGTTCATGCTGTGTGCCAATGCGTGACATATTTGACAAAGCACCTGTCAATCGACTCAATTTGGATCCGCTGGGACCTGGCTAAGGCGGATGTGTATCCAAGATTTGCTGGTGTAGAATAGGAGAGGAAGATGATAACGAAAAGAAGTGGGAAGTCCTGAGGATTATATACTTATCTTCATGTCAGAATGGAATAATTAGCTGCCAACATGTTCGTTATACTCAAGATGATATCTGCTGCGTATGGCTGCAAGTTGCAGGGGTTTCCCAAAACCCCAGAATGTGCAATATGTCGGACTGTTGTTGTTTGTTTGATAACAGCAATACATTGTGGTGTACGACAGCCGAAATCGTATGATTGTTAGCTATAAATAAGACAATGTTGGAGGGAAGGGCCGTCTGCTGATGTTTTTCTTGAAGAATCCCCGGGATAATAGATCAAACTGATGCCAACAATCAAGTCATGTTGTACGGTTAGCCTAACTATTCGCAATTTATTGACAGTGAAACTGGAGGTTTTGCTATGTTCTAGATGAGTAAACGTACTAAGTTTGACATAAAAGATGCAGCTTTCCTCCATATTGTCGATACCATGCAACATCCAACATCTCGCTCAACAACGGAGTCAATGCAAAACCACAATGGTCAATGCTCCTGAAACGAACTGTTTGTCACTTTCAGTAGGCAGATGCAGGAAATTGACGAAATGGTCTACCTAGTGTTAGCAACGGGTCCAAATTCCAGGGCCGGTTCCGGGTACGGTTCCACCCGAACCCGGACCGTCGCAAAGGGTCTTACCACATGAAAAACCCGGACCATTGGAAATGGGCCGGTTTTACCACCAAAAACCCGGCATTTCAAGTTCACATTTTTGCCTCCAATTAAGTATTTGAGTTCTGATCGTATCATGACATGATCAGTACGTAGATTGTGCAGTTTTAGCTGCTCTTTCACCTCCCACTGTCAGATTTGCAATCAGACCAATATTCGTTGTGTCGCTATCGAAAACCCGCCATTTTCGCGCAAAATCTCGCGTAATTTGACAGCGATTCAACGAATATTGGTCCGATCGCAAATCTGACAGCGGGAGGTGAAGGAGGAGCCAATAATGCACAATCTACGTACTGATCATGTCATGATACGATCAGAACTCAAATACTTAATTGGAGCGACATTTGAAGAAAATGTGGAGGAACCGTGAAATGGACCCGCGGTCCGGGTACAACCCGGCCAAACAACCGAGGGTTTATGTCCGGTCTGGGTAAAAACCTGCCAAGCCAGCGCGGGTCAGGTTTTTGGCCGGGTAACGAACACAACCGAACCGAACCGCCAGTCAAAACCCGGACAGCTGGCAGGTTACCCGGACCCGTTGCTAACACTAGGTCTACCCAACGACTTCATCTAGCAAATCAAGGCAACAGTGGCTTGGTGGCAGAATTAGTCCGAGTCCATGGGGCATTGCGGAGCGTGAGATCCAAAGAGAAGCTTGAGGCTGAACAATGAAGAGAAACTCACTTCGTAAAGAATGAAGACAAAGACAAATGGAATGAGGATCATGTTGAGTGGGAAACCTCTGCAGCAAGAATGCGAGTTAATGATGTAGAGGTAGCGGTTCAACACAACAAGGATGATATGCAGCATGCTAAAATCACAGGATTGACAATCAAAGAGCCCAAACAGACTTTTGAGGAGATGAATGTTGCTCTCAGAGACAGTCTGAGTGATATTGCCAGTTCCGACAATGGCCAGGATGGGGAACATGAGGATGATCAAGAGACAGAGCAGAGCAAGCTGAGCGAAGATGACGAACCTGGCTGGGTAATGGGCACAGTCACCAAAACTTCAAAGCAGTGCATGGAGAGGTTTCAGCAGAGGCAGAAGAAGCTGGACGGATTGACACAACTGTGATGGGAGGATGCAGCCGACTACTTCCGTGAAAGAGATAAGATGTACGGCGCATCAGAATTGAGGGTTCTAGCTGTCATTCAACCCTCAACTGATGAGGATGCTGCGGCACCTGCAGCGACAACGTTTAGAGAGCTCATGAAGTATATTGTCATTGTCCCCAGGATGTCGCAAATGATGCAAGGGACTTCTCGACCAGGAAGGTGTCATGTCACGCTAGGTTTGGGAATGCCGCAGTCGAATCCAAGCATCACAGGTTATGAGCCCGCCGAGGGGCAAGAAACATCACCATTGCTGCAAGCGAAGCCTGTTGACCGAGTAAGCTTCTACCCCGACATATAGTCTCCAGATAATCACCATATAGATTTCGGATTGGGACAAAGACATGGTGATGGCTCCTGCCTCAGCGGAGCACCAGGAAGGCAAAATGTAATATTTGACTTCATATCTTGGTGAAAAGCAAGTTGTTTACCAATGTTGCTACGTATCAGCGGTTTCTTGATTTCAATGACCAAATTGTCAGACATGATGATTCTTCTGTGCATGTGAATGGGTCGAACGCAGCATGTGAATGTTCTATAATACAAAGAATGAGGATAAACAGCCAAAACATTCGATTTTTAACTGCAAGTGACTATTATGCGACAATGCAACAGCTATATTACTGACAAAATGTACTAACGAAATATAAGTGAGTCATGTCATTGTGTCAAAGACAGAGTAGTCAGTGTCCATGACGAATCTGTCTGAACGACGACCATCAAGCTGCATCCATCCATGGATCCAACTGCATCACTCTCCGCACGCACCTTGTGCACATGATTGGGATATTTGGTATTGCGTATTGTGCATTATAGAAATCAAAGAGAAGGAGGTAGACAAGGAAAGGTGAGAAAGTCGAGCTATATTTACGGGAGACTAGTAAAATGATCTACATGCCATACATTGCCGGCTGATAGCGCGGGAATGTGATAGGGCCACGTCATCCCTCAATCAGATTGCCTGCATAGCAGTTGATAAACGAGTAAGAGGTAACAAACTTCTGGATGCGAATGATAATACATACAAATGCAATATTGGACGTCATGAATGTGTAAATGATTCATTACATACAATTATTGTGTGTACAAAGCTGTTTTGATGTGATTAATGTGATCGTCAACAGAGTCTCAACGATTTTTAGACCTACACATTCGGCAATCAATTGGCAGCATTGCCACATGCTGCCATAGGGAATGAATTGGTAGGCGTTGTAGCGAAAAAGGCAAATGACACGCTCGTTTCCAGGTGCTGAAGATGAGCGTCAATGGAACATCAACAGAGCATCAGAGACTTTTGGCAGTGCATTATCGAAAATCCAGAGGGCTGCACGGTGATAATGACTCATAATCGAACAATCGGCCGCCTTGCAATGCAAACATGGTTACTGCCCGGTGTTAGCAGCGGGTCCGGGTAACCCGGCAGTGGTTCAGGCGTGGAACAGGAAAAACGGTTCGGTTCAGTTCCAGAACAGTCCAGAAACCCAACATGCAGCTTCTTGGCGGGGCAAAACCCGGACCCGTACCCGTCAACCCGCGGGTTTTGCAGTGTTTGGATAGACCCATCGATACCATTCTCCGGTTCTAATTTTCGGATTTTTCTATTTAAGGTCGCACTCAGATATCCCACTGTCTTGTGCACAATATTAGCTTTGGTACAGCATTGTCTTTGTTCGATTTATTGGCTGCCTTTGAAATCAAAACAAGCAGAGACATGCTCGCTGTTGCATCATGAAGTTGAGTGTGAATGATTTTTCGTCTTGCATCATTAGTAACATTTGATGTACAGAACACCCATATTGACAGCTAATGCAGTCATTAACCGGCGATTTGATCAGTGTGCAGCTGCTACTGCACAGACAACACTTGGTGAGCTGATGGAGATACACGATAGTGAAAGCAGAAAATCGCAATGCAGCATGGAACTTCACAGACAGAAAGAAGCCATCTGAGATTGTCATCCGGGGAACCACTGTCTAACATAGGCATATCGGCTCTGACGCCCGACGAGGTACACAATTCATCACGAATAAACAAATCGAAGCTTGTTAAACCCTTACGCTTTTACACCTGCAAGTAACCTCTGTAGCTGATTACCATACAGGAATTGGAATGATAGGAACATATTGTAATGGCTCGTTTGTCATCGCTACATTATGTGCACATTTAGTGACTATTGACCACTTCTCTCTGCCAAAAGTAATTGGTGTACCTATTTCCCTACGTGTCAACATTTTTTTGATTTCAGTGACCAAATTGTGAGACATGATCATTTGACTGTGCATGTGCAAGTGTCATACGGCCCATATGAAAGTTCCAGACTCCAAACTGAGTTGATTGACGGTTGATCAACCAGATATCGTCCTGCCTTGTACAGATAAGTGACAATGTGCGATCTAAATTCGAGACAACATTGACTAACCAAATTCCAGTCCGTGATGGCATACCAATCATAGAAGGAGCGGTCCATGCGCAACGCGAATCTGTATGAATGACCACCATCATGTTGCATTCATCCTACATCCAACTATGTAACTCTGAGTTCAGACCTGGTGCACATAGTGAACATTTTGAAAAGTGCTTATGGTAGGTCATGAAAATCGAGGAGAAGGAACTGCAAAGGGCAAAGTAAGGAAATTGCGCAATATTAATGAAAAATGAGTGTATGGATCTACATGCGGTAAATTGCCAGCTGAAAGCGCTGGAATGTGACAGCGCTACGTTATCCATCGCTCGGGGATCATGTGCATCAGTGGAGCAGACATCGAGATGCCACAAAGCTTTTGGATACAACTGAGTATTCATACAAATTATAAATTGGCTGTCAATGATGACTATATGATGATTTGTACAAAATTATTGACCATGTGTAAAGGCATACGCCCGTGTATGGCCTCGTAGGAAGGGATATCAGTAGATACGGTTGCAAACGTGGATGTCAATATTGCAGAGTAGTATAGGTAAGATTATCGCTAGAGATCTAAGGCTCATGGCGAGCCGAATATATATAGCGTGTATTACCCGGCCCTGGACACGTCACGTGCAGCCGTGCCATTACATTATCCCCCTCTTTAGGTGTAGACCCCCTGGGCTGCATAAACCTGTACAAGAGTAGGAAAGGAAAGAAAACAATCAAATGAACGTTCAATGTACGCAAAGGTACGACCCATAAGTCCCACCACCGATTAGTACCACTCAGGGCAACCTTTCGGCGGATCCGGCGCACTGGGAAACTCCACCTCCACTTGACTTATCTCCGGAGGTGGTAAAAACCCGTACCGACGCCATTTGTACTGGGCTGAGATCCAAAGAAGGAAAGATGTAAAGAGAAGAGAAAGAAGGAACATCCAAAGTAACACCATCCTCCATTCTCCACTTTCGAATTGTCCGGCATCCGACTATCCAATCTCGCACTGGTAACTCGTAACCAGTGTAGGTCATTGTCGGAATTAGACAGAGTAATCTCGGTGAAATCCCCACTGATAGTATGAGCCTCGTCTTGACTCGGCGGCATCGATGGTGGCTTCCACTCGCTGCTGATCATCATTATCGCCATCGCCATCGCCATTGGCCTTTGCGTCGGTATATCTAACTTGTAAGCATTCCAGTAACCGGTCATACTCACCTTACGTTCAAGTGCGCTAGCACTCGAGCTCTCGCAATTCCTCGTGAACAACTCCGCAGGCCCAGCCCATCAGTGATCATCATTGCTGCTTTGGACGCTGCTTCAGTAGTCATTCGCGCTCAGTCAGCACGGATGAAGCAGGCTTGACATCTCGGTGTGGATCGTAGCTTCTGCTTTGGGTATCAATGCCGTCGGTGATCGTCAAAATATATGACCTCGTATATATCTCGTAAGGTTTTGTTGAAATGGTCATTCATACCATATATTTTCCGCCGCGTTTGCGCTCTCCCGAGCCCTCGTGCATGGCTTCGTCGGCCAGTCTTGATGTATCCGAGATCATCCCTTGCAGCCGGTGGCTCTCACCCGGTGCCCGTCAGTAGTTATATTCATACTCCTTCAGTATCGGCCAAGCAGGCTTATAGGCCTCCAGTATAGTCGTTCGGCTTCCGGTTCAGTAAGCAGTTTGGTAAACATCCCAGTCGGTGCCTTCGGTAGAGGGCTCCCAATAACCGTCGTATTCAATCCCAATTTGAAGTCCTTCGACCGTGATCCTGGTCGCTGCGAAATCTCAGTGATCATCCCTTGGTAGTTGTCTGAACTGTCTCTCATGATGCCATTCGGTAACTGTCTCTTGCGATGCCATTGGGTAGACTATTCGGTACGTTCGGAGATAATTTGGGTCTCGTTCGGAACTGCTTCGGTAGACATAGATGCACTCGTTCGGCATAGATCAAACTCGGTTGATCATCTCATCATCTCTCCGGGGCTCTCGCAGTCGCACTGATCATCCTCCAAGTCGGTGCATTTGTAGGTACACTTGACATCCGCTCCGTGCTCAGTGCACTTATCATCTCCAATTGCTGCGTACGCTCACCGGGTTTCCTCCGGGTACGCTTTCCTCTCCTTCTCCAGGTGTGCTCGCTGTCACTTGTCTGGGTATCCACTTCGTTGATCTCTGAGTTGACTTGTTGTTTTATCTGGTCGACTCTTCTCCACGTGCTTGTTGACTCTGCTAGTGATCTCTTCCAAGGTACGTTTATCGACTAATCACCAGCTGCGATTCTCTGCCGGCAGGTGCGCTTTGGTGCTTCCTCGCGCCACTTCCGGTACGGTGATTGCTTGCAGGAGGGGTTGATTTTGATTCCGGTACGGTCATCCCCCTTTTGTACGTCGTAGCTCCGCCGACGACTGATCCATTGCAGCCGCGTATCTCGGGATTGCCGAGAGTGAGTCGGGATCTGATTCGGGATTGTAACTTGGGTATGTGGCTTATTGATTCATCTGTAGGTGCGTTTGCCATCACTTCCCTGGTAGCACTTTTCGCCGTTGCTAGCCTTCTCTATTGGTGAATGCGTTTCACGGTGCTGCGTTCCTGCACTTCCAGTACGGTAATTGTTCGCGGTAGGGGTTGTTGCAATTCTGGCACTGTCATCCCCCTCTTCAAAGATCGTTACTCCACCGAAGATTAATCTCGTACAGCTTGTGCGGTATCGGCATTGTTCCTGTAACCCGGGATCTGATTCGGGACCGTATTCGGCATTGGAACTCGGGCATGTAGGTGCATGTTTCGGTCTCTCTGAATAGTGCTCTGAAAAGTGCTCTGAGTAGTACTTGGCATCGTACTCGCTGGAGCCATGTCGCTGGAACACCGTATGTCTGCAAATCCGTGCTCGATTGTAACATCGTAGCTTCATATAGGAAAGGAGATTGATTGTCATCCGTCTCCCTTGATCCATCTCCCTTGATCCATCTCCTGTCATCCACCTCCGGTTATCCACCTCCGGTCATCCATCCATATCCCATCGCGATCCATATCTGGCCGCGATCCATCCCTGACCGTGATCCATCTTCAGCTGTGATCCAGTTGGTTCCGGCCATTCGTTTCCAACCTGTGCATAATTGCGCTCGTATGGGCCGCATTCCGTGACTGCTCCTGTAGCTCTGTAAGATTTCCCAAGGTCATTGTTACAGACCTCCATAATGTCCGTCTTCCGTTGACTCTTCATCCCAGTCTCATAATCCGGTGACATATCGTCCATCATAAGAAATACCCACTCATCGATCCGTCCATATGGCATGGGATCTTTAAGTCCAAATCCAAATGCATGATCCGGCCTCTTGAGCACGTGATCTTAACCCACACAGTTGCGTGAATACCGCTCGACTCAACTCAACTCAACTCAACTGAAAACTCCGTTCAATTCAACTCGGCTCAATCGTAATCCGCCCATATGGCAAATTGTAGCCGGGCTCCAAATCGATTGCATGGTCAATTGACCGATGCAGCGGGAATGTCTTCGCATTGGCTTTGCTGAAAACCTCCACGAAATCTCCGTATATTGCTGGGATAAGGATAAGTCCTCCATCGTCTGTAGGCACCATCGTTGTCGTTGTGCCGGCTCCATCTGTAAACGTTAGTTCTCAATTCGTACTAGATATGGAGCGGTATGAAGGGATATCCAGGAGCCCAGATTTAACATGGTTCGCCACACTAGGGCCAAGCCCCACCGTCCGGTACTCCTTTCGTGTCTCACATCAGCGACAACTCAACTTTCCGTCTGAAACACCCGGGTGTTCCCGACGGCTCTGACGGCTCAGGCGGAACCTCGTACCTTCTGACGGAGATTCAGACGCGACCCGTCGCCCAAGCGACGGCTCGCGTTGCATACCTCCCTTGCGGCGGCTATTATACCATGCCTCTTATTCTTGCGACGCGTCGCGTTGTATATTACGCTCGCAGCTCCGGCGTCAGGCTTCCTTTACTTTGCGTCCGGAATGTGGTGACGTATACGCACCATCAGAACGACACGTATGTTACACTCTTCGCAGGGGTTGCAGTTATGCAGTGGCCGTTTACACAATGCCTGGCGATGTTTATGCCTGTCTTCGGCCGATAGCCACATGCCGCACTCTCATTTGTTTAGCATCGAGATTTGTCACTTATTGCAATACAGTCTTCGCTTCGGATACATCGCTTGCCGTTGCATTTGCTTTGCCATTATCGTATTTCACATGTCTGAAATATACTGTCCAATCTTCACACTCTCTAGTACTATGCCCTCAGTCCTCCACATTCTGCGTTGATCCATCATCGGCTTGCGATGCTACTTCCTCCTCATCCGCATCGTCGCCATCCTCGCCCTCATACCCGTCGACATCTCTGGTTCCCAGGTCAAACCTACTATGCCCTCAGTCATCTACATTCTGCGTTGATCCATCCTCGGCTTGCGATGGTTCTTCCACCTCATCCGCATGCGCATCATCGCCATCCTCGCCCTCATACCCGTCGACATCACTGGTTCCCAGGTCACACCTCTCGAGTGCAGTAGCGGCCCGTCGTCGCCGGCTGGCGGTGGAGATGGCATCGCTTTCATCACATTCATCTTCGAAATCCCCGCTGCCCCCTGGCATCCCGAAATGCAGTTTGTCATCTGTGCAATTGATGCCTATCGGGATGTTTGAGGCAGTGCTTCCAATCTCAGGTTCCTCAAGCGGCACTTCGGAGTTCAAATAGTCAAGAAGAATTGCATTGTCAACACGCGCTGTTTCCACGCTGATCACCACGGCAGGCGTTGGGTTCTCCGCCTGTTGGATCTGACGCTTGACTGTGGCAAGAGTGTGGTTATACACCCTCTGCTGGTAGCTCTCCGGTAGTGTGTTCCAGGTATTCATCAAGAATGTATACGTGTCTGCAACGCCAGGCGAGGTTAACAACTTGCGACCCGTTACAGAGGAGCAGGATACGTTCTTAGCACCGTCATTCTTGCAGTTGAAGTAGTTCGAGCGTTCAGGTCTGTCCGCTTTCAGCTTTGACTTGGAAGCTTCGGATGAACACCTTTGTTCTTTTGCCACTCCAGGAGAGCATGGCGCAACGCGGTGCAAGTAAACATGATCAGTGGCGAGGGTATATGACCGTCCTTGTCGTCAATCATGGAATTATAAAATCCATCAGCATACTTACCGCGGTTATTCGC
>Ga0307512_10008088_pt1 | contig 10301 bp, 11 predicted proteins | sample 14_EM_MG_FD_200267 | JGI IMG/M metagenome (GOLD analysis project Ga0307512, IMG submission 200267) | Populus trichocarpa ectomycorrhiza microbial communities from riparian zone in the Pacific Northwest, United States - 14_EM | ecosystem: Host-associated > Plants > Roots > Unclassified | place... | reverse complement strand
TTGATGTTAACAATTTTGGAGCCTAACTCTTGTGGATGACTTCCATGCATAAAATGCATCCATCTTGCACCCCAATGGACTTCGACTTTAACCCCACACATGTAGTCAACTATTGTACACAAAATCTATATGCACTTGTATCAGCAATTCAGATTTATTCAGTTAAGCCTCACTCATAAGGTTGGTTATTTATACAACCACCCAGGTATTTTATAAGTAAAAACTTATCAACCTAAGCCCTACTCATGTACTTGGCTTATACTCCCAACACTTATCTAAACAAATCTCCACATTGAGATTTCATGAGCCTTTTTCATTCTAAAACACATATTGTACAAATCAATGATCATAATATTTAAAATAAAACTTATAATAATTTCTGTAATTTAAAAAGGTTGAGGTGCCAAGCACTTACATGTTCCTCTCGTTAGTCTTGTTCCACTTGTTTGGGGTCCCACAACTGATGCCTCACCTGTATAACAACAAGTATTACATCACATTCTTTCCTTGAAAATATTAAGAATGCATATCTCGGTAATCTTTTAACACTCCAAGTATTTGTTACTCGTGAATACAAGTACCTTTACATCCTCACACAAACTTTTTCATCTCTTAACGTTTCAACATATGAAATGTTATCAAGCAAGTTAATTTCATGCATACACACACATTAAGTTTTCATCTCCATATAATAATCATTTATATCATTTAAATAATCCAAATATTCAAATAAAAAACAAGAAACCAAAACATAAAATTGGGCTACCTTAAAACACTAGCCAAAAACGGTCTTGCCGTTTTGAGAAATGGTCTGACCATCAGATCGATCTAGTCGTTTCTCAAAATAGCTAGGTTGTTTTTGCAACTGGAAAATTTCCTCATTCTCTTCTTTTTTGGCCGAAATCTTCACCCTTGAAACCAACTTGGGTTTTACCTTCAAGATCAGTCCCTAAATCATACAACTTACATACGTAACACACTAAAATATGAATTTTTGACAAAACAACACTTAATTTCCACAATTTCTAACATTCAAGCTCTTATGCCTGTTTTGCATTCGATGTTGACATTAGCTCGAGAATCGACTTAGTTTGCACATACAACTCAACGATGGATTTTGTTTTCAATAGTAGGGTTGAGAAATCTTCAGCGATATGTCAGCGACTTGAATTAGTAGCTTTATTTCTTTTTTAAGCGACAATGGGGATCATGTTCTTCCTAGTTGCCATTAAGAGGTTGTTGAAAATTCTTTCTTGAATGGAAGAGATAAGAGGTAGAGATGTCCCAATAAAGTTGTTAGAAATTTGTAGATATAATTTTTGAGAACCTGGAACTAAACAAGCACACGTGTACAGACATTTGATTTAATAAACATGATTGGGTACAATCTCCATTTAAAATATTCTTAGAAAAGAATAAGAAATCCTCTAGTTCTTCCCTTGAATTTGATATGTGGTGACTTGATTCATTTGTGAAATCAAGCCAAGATTTGTGCTTTGCAAGAACTTGAATTTAAACGTGTATTGCAGAGTGATATTTGGTGATTTGATGCTTTGAATAATACATTCGATTTGTCTTCAAAGTGTTGTTAAAGAACTCTTATAAGATGTTTAGGCTTGATCCAACAAAACTTCATTCTTTATAGACTTGAAGTGTAGATGAAGGATACTTAAGAGCTTTTGAGAGAGTTTCCTTGCTTGAAAAACTTGTTTTTAAGAAATTGTGTATCTCCTAGAATTCTATTTTTTCTTGGGTGAGGCCATCTATTTATAGAGATTTGTAGAGGCTCTCAAATCTTTTTCCAATGCTACATGATATTATTTTATTAGTTGAATTTTATTTATGGGATTAAGTATTTATGACAAGATATCTTAAATATCTCATTTCATATGTCAACCTTTCATTGACAAATAAATATATGTACGCCCATTTATTTTTCATGTTATTTATTTCAGTTTTATTTTATCTTTTTTATGTAAAAATGACACATCGCATATTTTAATTGGTGATTTTTTTTTCATTTCTACAAATTGCTTTCATCCAACTTTGTTTATGCATATTTCTCTTTAGCACTGTTTAGAAATGTTCATCCAATTTTAAAAAAAAAAACATTTGAAAAACTAATTTTTCAATCTTATATTCAATTATTGAATTAGTTACAACTTAATTTTCAATTATATGGACTTTTATATTCTCCAAAACAATGACAGTTTCAGAAATTGTCCAAACTAAACATCAACAAATGAAATTTTGATAAATAATTAAAAATCCAATTTTGAAAAATTCTGAAGAAGGGAGTAATATATAAGGTTCAGAGTAGATAACCTACCTTAAAGCTTAATTTTTGTACATTTAACGTGAATATTAAAAGTTTTAAGAATTTATTCAATAGATTTAACCTGAATATTAAAAGTTTTAAGAATTTTTGTACTATGATCCATTGTTCAATAATCAACTAGAAATATTACCGTAACATTGCATGGCACACAAAACGAAAACTCCAATCAAATTGAAGGATCCTAAGATTTTTGACGTCCATGTAATATCTAGTTGATGTTCAGGACTACAATATACATGGTGGAAGACGTGCATCCTTCTTTTCTTTTGTTTCAACAGAAGATGCTTGACTTTTGAGTTATAGCAGCAGGGTTTAGTCCTTAATTTTGATATGAGCAATTCAGAACCAAAACCAAAATGGTCCCACAAATGCATGGGTTCTAGCTGTAAGGACTGCAAAACAACTCACGAATTCGTCAGAAATGAAGTCCAAAATGGCAAGCCTAGCTAGTTATCAGCCGCCTCCAACTGGGCTTTAGATCGCACGCTTACCGCTCACTGAACATTCTTTTCAATTTCCTAAAACAATTTCACACATCACTGTAAGTGTTGTTGGAAAGTGTTTTTGAAAAAAATTAATATTTTTTTTTACTTTAAATTAATATGTTTTTGATGTTTTCAGATTATTTTGATATGTTGATGTAAAAAATAATTTAAAAAAAAACAAAAAAAAAACATTATTTTAATGTGTTTTGGAATGAAAATCACTTTGAAAAGCAACCGCTACCACACTCCCAAACACCCTAAACCCAATCTGTGTCCATGGCTACATGGTGTTGTATAACATTTTCATACAAGTTACTATTCAATATAGTTGAATTCTATTGAGAGATTGCCTTTGTGTGAATTATGATGATTGTCAATAAGAGCAACCATTCCTTTTTATTTATACCTTTAGGGTTGTCTACAATACAAGAGTGAAATATACTACACATGATAACTATTCCTATATAAGGCATTTACATATAAGTCTATTTCCTTAATACAACCCATCAAGCTGAAGCTGGAGATTCCACTCGAAGCTTGGATCGAAAATAAGCAAATGAGATTGGAGGGAGAGACTTGGTAAGGACATCAGCTAGTTGGTCCTTGGAAGAAATGAATCGTACCTGAATTTCTTGCTTAGCAACATGATCACGAACAAAGTGATAGTCAACTTTAACATGTTTGGTACAGGCGTGAAACATCGAATTGGTAGATAAGAAAGTTGTCCTTAAATTATCACACCATAACGTAGTCATGGATGAAGATGAAAGTCGAAATTCTAACAATAAAGAGTGAATCCACAAGATTTCAGCAGTACCATCAGCTAAGGCTTTGTATTATGTCTCTGTAAAAGACCTAGCAACAGTGTGTTGTTTCCTAGATTTCCATGAAATAGGGGTAGAACCAAAAATATGTAGACCACAGAATTAGTGAAACCATGAAAGGACAAGGAGGAATCCCGAGTAATGTGTAGACCATAGAAGGTTGTAGCTTGGAGGTAATGCAGGATGCGCTTAACAACAGCCCAATGATCCTCAGTAGGGACATGCATAAACTGACATACCTTGTTGAATGTATAGCAAATATTAGGTCTAGTGAAAGTAAGATATTGCAGAGCCCCAACAATCTGTCTATAGCGTGTCAGATCAGAGTGAAGAGTACCATGCATGATTCCCAATTTAGACAAGGTAGACAAAGGAGTGTCAACCGGTTTGCAATAAGCCATACCTTCTCGTTGGATAATATCTAGCTCATACTTGTGTTGACTAAGTAAGAGACCTATAGTAATAGATTTAACTTCAATGCCCAAGAAGAAATGAACGAAACCTAAGCCTCGAAGCTTAAATCATGATCGCAACAAAGGATAAAAAGAAAAGTATCAACCTTGGATGCCTGAAATCCAATGGAAATTAAAAACTCGTTTAACCGGTTGTACCATGCTCGAGGCGCTTGTTTCAAGCCATACAATGATTTATGAAAATGACACACATGAGACAGAAGTATAGGGTCAATAAAACCATGTGGTTGTGCCATGTACACCTCTTCCTGAAGAATGTCATTCAAGAAAGCATTATGGACATCCAACTAATGAATTTTCCAACCATAAAAGACAACAATAATGAACACAAGTCGAACCATTGTAAGCTTAACTACCAAACTAAATGTCTCTAAATAATAGATCCCCTCATGCTGAGTGAAACCACGGGTAACCAACCATGTTTTATACCAGTCAATTTGACCATCAACATGTTGTTTGATCTTGTACACCCACCTACTGCCAACCACATTCATAGATGAATGAAAAGGTACCAACGACCAAGTTTGATTACAATGAAAGGCCCAGATTTCCTTTTGCATGGCATTATGCCAAATCAAGTACCTGTTGGCATCCATAAATGAAAGTAGTTCCTATTAAAGGAAAGAAGCAACCCAGGAGGCAGATGCAACACTCAAGTTTATGTTTTTTGATGGACGTGGGCAAAGCACCATGGAATGAGTACGGGCAACCTGAGATGAAGTTGAAGACACACTGGTCAGGACTTGCTGAAGAGAGAATTGAAATAAATCAACATATAAGTCAAGTCCAAGAGGGGAAATAGAGGAAGAACTTGGTGGTGAAGAGCTCAATATAGGATCAGGCCGAGAGGGGGAACCAGTGGGGGAAACAGCAAGGGAACCAGTGGAGGAAACAACAGGGGAGATGAAAGGTGCATGTGAGAGTGGCGAATCTAAACCTGTACCTAAAGAATAATCATGACAGTGATATGCAGGTAATGGTAAGGGAGTTGAAGGGGTTGTAGTAGGTGTAAGGGGCATCGGGTGAGTGATGGATAAGGTGGCCTGAGAGGTTGTAAAGTGGCAACAAAAGGTTGTTTGGGTAGAGCTACAATCTGTTCAGACTTGTCAAAAGGAAAAATATTTTCATGAAACTGAACATGACGAGCAAGATAAATACGATTTGACAACAAATCAAGGCATCGATAACCTAAATGAGAGTTGTTATAACCTAGAAAAACACATGCAGAAGAGCGAAAATCTAACTTATCAGCATTGTATGAACGAAGAAATGGGAAGCAGAGACACTCGAAAGTATGAAGAAAAGTATAATCAAGAGGCAACTTTAAAAGACATTCAAAAGGTTTCTTATGATTAAGAACTTGAATGGGCATGCGATTAATTAAATAAACTGAACTTTCAAAAGCATAACTCCAGTATTTTAGGGGAGCTTTACATTGACCAAGAAGAGTAAGCCTAGTTTCAACAATATATTTATAACGGCGTTCAACCATGCCATTTTATTTATGAATATGCGGGTAGATCACACGATGATGAATACCAATTGTTTTAAAATATGTATTGAGTTTTTGATATTCACCACCTCAATATGTTTGAACAGACTTAATTTTTAAAGAAAACTAGCACTCAACGAGCACCTGAAATTGATGAAAGATAGTAAAAACATTAGATTTAGCAACCAAAGGATAAAACCAAATAAATTTCATATGGGCATCCACAAAAATAACAAAATAGCAAAATCCATCAAATAACAACGTAGGGGAAGGACCCTAAACATCACTAAAAATCAATTCAAGAGGAGCTTGAGTTTGATGACCCGTAGTTTTTAAATTCAGACGAGACAACTTGCCTAGAGAGCATGCTGGACAATTAAAATTAAATTGTTTTGACGTATAGGACACCTTTTTATTTGACACCAAAAAGTGCAAAATACATGGACTTGGATGCCCAAGTCGACAATTCCAGACATCAGCGGAAGGAGAGAGACATGTAAACGAGAAAACTTGAGGCAACAACGTTGCGGATGACTCGAACAAAACATATAGACCATCTCTACTCTGACCGGAAAGAAGCACTTTCTTTGTCATAAGATCCTTGACATAAAATAGAAAGGGATGAAATTCAAAGAACACGTTATTCTCAAGATTAAATTTTTGAATAGACAGTAGAGGTTTTTTAATGCCAGGAACATGTAAAATATTGGATAAGGTAAACGTGTGTTTCGGTGAACGAATTTTAGAGTGAGCAATATTAGAAATAACAAGGCCCTTACCATCGCCAACATGCAAATGATCATTACCAAGGTAAGGTTTTGAACTTGTCATACTCACAAGGTCTGGCATGATGATTTGCATCTATATCAAGAAACAAAGTAACAGGAGCAGTTATAGGGGCATTATTAAATGCTAAATTGGCATTAGCTTGGAGATGATAAGTAGCCAACTGAAAGTATTGTTAGGTGGTATGTCCATACTCATAACACAACTGACACTTTACGGTTTGGTTATAACCTCCAAACTGGTTACCTTGCTGCCCAAAATTCCAAAAGGGGGAACCAGAAGAGAAACGATTTCCCTACTGTCCAAATTTCTCACCTGAAGCATAACTGTTAGTATTGAAATTATGGGCTAAACCATAGCCATGATTTCCATGATTATAGCTGCTACGATTATTTTGTCTCTGGCCCCCACGAAACCGACCCTTTCTGCCAATGCTGGAACCAAAATAATGTTGCACAAAAAATACAGATGGTTGTTGTGTTGGAGTTGGTAACAAATGAGTTGTTACAAAAAGTTAGAGAGAAGCTTTGTGGAGAAACTGATGTGTGAGGAGGTGGCTATGAAGATCGGTGTACGAGATGGGATCAGCCTTAGTAGACAAGCTGGTTACAAGATCCTTAAAATCGCTACGTAACCCCCGAAACACATACAAGTTGAATTCTTCCATGAAGATCGTTTTGCCAGCAGCAGCAAGTTCATCAAATAAGGCATTTGCTTTCTATAAGTAAGTGCTGAGAAAGTCATCGTAATTCATGAGTTGGGAGGAGAAGCAAAGGTTGTTTTCAACGTTGTTCAGAAGCCATGAGAGGTGTTACAATCCACAACTAGATGCAAAACTTCTATAGAGAAAGAACATTAAAGAGCACTTATGATTAAGTGGTCTTGTTGCTTCCATGATAAGTATGCAGGATTGATAAATGGTAAGGATGTCGTAATAGATAGCAAATAAGAAGGAGGGTATGATGATGTGCCATCAACAAAGAAGTACACGCCTTGACCAAAAGAAAAGGTTTCATCTATATCCTCTAACACAAGAAATTGGTGTTGGAGAGCTTTAAAAAGATTACCTGCTGAGTATTGGGAAAAGGAATGATAGAAGCCCCTTTTATCATAACAGTCATGACATTTAAAAAAGAATATAGAGGCACTTGGCTGTCAATAGCAGCAGTGGATGCACTAGAGGTAGCAGCCAACATTGGTGGCGGCGAAGGAGAGAAAGAAGAGTGAAGGATTGGTGCGGCAACAGCAGCAAATTGTTGAAGTTCTTGATTGTCCATTGACAAGAGAGGTGAAGATGTAGGCCGGTCTGGAAGAGAGGACCGAATATAGAGAAGAAGAGTGAAGGATGATTTTCCTGCTCTGAGACCAAGTTGAATTATGTTGAGAGATTGTCTTTGTGTGAACTATAATGATTGTCAATAAGAACAGTCATTTCTTTGTATTTACACTTTTAGAGTTGTGTATAATACAAGAGTGAAATATAATATACATGATAACTATTTCTATATAAGTCATTTACATGTACAAGTCTCTTTCCTTAATAAATATGGATGCGAGAAATTCCGAACCCGTTATCGAAATTGTGATCGAGCAAACAGCAATACCATCACCACATCGTGGCTCTCTATCTATCATCAAGCAATCTTTGATATCAATCTTGGCTAGGTTACATGCCGGTTACTTTAGGATTAGCCTTGCTCTATGTAGTCAAGCCTTACTATGGAAAATCCTTGGAGAATCTCCTGATCATGCACATGCTCTTAGACGTATGTTTCGAATGCTGCCCTCCACAGCTTTTGTTCTTCACTGGTCACTAGCTCTCTTCTCATTAGCCTCACTCTCTCTTCTGTATATCCTTAGATGTTTATATCACTTTGAAATGGTGAAGGCTGAGTTCTTGCACCATGTAGGAGTGAACTATCTTTTTGCTCCTTGGATTTCCTGGCTTCTTTTGCTTCAATCATCACCATTCATTACTCCAAAACCATGTATACCTAGTTCTGTGGTGGGTTTTTGTGGTTCCAGTGGTGGTTCTCGATGTCAAAATCTACGGCCAGTGGTTTACCAAAGGAAAGAGGTTTTTATCAGCGGTGGCGAATCCTACCAGTCAGCTATCAGTGATAGGGAATTTGGTAGGGGCCCGGGCTGCAGCGGAAATAGGGTGGAGGGAGAGTGCTGTTTGTATGTTCTCTTTGGGCATGGCACATTATCTTGTCCTGTTTGTTACACTATATCAAAGGTTATCAGGGGGCAACAGCCCGTCTTCTTCTTGTTCTTTGCAGCTCCAAGTGTGGCAAGCTTGGCTTGGGACTCCATTTCCGGAAGTTTTGATAACCCGCAAAGATGCTCTTCTTTCTGTCTCTCTTCCTCTTCTTATCCCTGGTAATATATATATGAAGCAGTAGTAATTTTTAGGGTCCTTAATTAATTTAATTATTAGTCCAATCTGTATGGTTATTTTAAGAAGTAAATAAGTAAATAAATCGAAGTCACTAAAACTCGATTATTTTATTGAAAGATGTATCATCATGTAGAGTACGTAATCTTGATGATAAAATGGTTAATTAAAAAGAAAAGAAAACTTAAAATTGATTTGTGATTTTTTTAGTGTCTTAAATGAAGCATCCATGTATGGTTTCTAATATTTGTTAATTTATTTGTAATGTGAAAACAGGTTTCTAGGCCATCCCTATTCAAAAAGTCCATGAGAAAGTTCAACGTAGCATGGTGGGCTTATTCTTTTCCTTTGACAGTGCTGGCTCTGGCTTCAGTAGATTATGCGCAAGAGGTGAAGGGCTTCCTTGCACATGGAGTAATGCTTGTGCTATTGTCGTTGTGCGTTCTGGTATCTCTTTCTCTAATGGAGCTCACTGCGCTCAATACGAAGATGCTGTTCCTAGAAAATGATCCCTATGTCAAGCCCTAACACTTGGCGAGAAGGGAATAAAATTTCGCCATCATCTCCATTACTAAGATGAGAGACAAGAGCAACACTAATTAAATATTCCACTCGTGTATTAATCTCAATATGCAAATGTAAGATAATACTGTATCATAAATATATTTAGTAAAATGATTTACACTTCTTATACTAAAATCCCATCTCTCCTGAAAAAAAAAAAAGTGTCAAGCGTTTGCAGGAGTTTTGTATGAAAATGTTATTTGCATAGCATTACTCATTTAATTATTGTTAATATGGTGTATTATATCTTTCTAGATATGTTAATTTTGTATTTGTTGAGGCTCGTCATTATTTACTATTGTGAAAATCTCAGAAATATCCTCCAATTATTGACTTAGGGTTAGTTTTTCTTCAAACCATTTTGATTTCTCAATTTGAACTTTCTATTAAAATTCTTTAATAAAAAAATGTTATATTTCATACAAATAAGGAATTTTCTATGAAAATTCATATAATTTAGTTAGATGGAATGCATGATTAAATATAAATGCATAAAAGATTTAAATGGTGAAATTTTCAGATTTGAGAGATAAAATTAGTTGAGAATAATTGGGAGGCTTAACCTATTGGTTAGCCAACCTTTTCTATATATATGTGTAGGGCAATATACAATAATAATGGTGAGGTTACAACACAAGAGTATGGTTACAATATTTTCTATAAAGTACATTAATATGCCCCCTCAAGCTGAGGATGGAGGATCAACCTGAAGCTTGAACCGAAAAGCAGTAAATGGAGCAGTAGGAAGCAGCTTAGTAAAAACATCGGCAAGTTGATCGTGAAAGGGGATAAAATGAATCTAAATCTCTTTCTTCGCAACCCTGTCTCGTATAAAATGATAGTCAACCTCAACGTGCTTAGTGCGAGCATGAAAGATAGGATTTGCAGATAAGTATATAGCGCCTAGATTATCACACCAAAGGGTAGGAGTAAAGGTAGAG
>Ga0307512_10008086_pt1 | contig 10302 bp, 9 predicted proteins | sample 14_EM_MG_FD_200267 | JGI IMG/M metagenome (GOLD analysis project Ga0307512, IMG submission 200267) | Populus trichocarpa ectomycorrhiza microbial communities from riparian zone in the Pacific Northwest, United States - 14_EM | ecosystem: Host-associated > Plants > Roots > Unclassified | place... | reverse complement strand
GGGTGAAAAGGGCCCCTCTCTATCTGATGTTGCCAGTTCTGCGCTTTCGATCTACAGGGCCATGATGACCCAGTCAAATGGAGCTCAGATCGGGGTGATAATGCAGGCCACATTCAACGGCCTCGACAAAACAAACAACTGGGGAAAGACCGATCACTGCCGGTGGCTGGCTCAGGCTGGCGCGGAGTGGGCGCAGTATCAACATCGTTATGCTGTTCCTATGCGGCTTGTCGAACGATTACTGGAGACCCCAGATTCCGCCTCACATCAAATGCACACTGCTCTGACTTCCATGGTCACCACAGTGTTTACTTCTCCCACCCCTCTTGTCAACATCTCGACGTCCGACGTTGTTTCCAATCTTATTAGCCTCGTCCTGCGGAGAACTGCAGTAAATCCGGACGATCCACTACTTCCAACCCTCGTAGAGAGCATTAGCTCATTAGGAACCCACATTCACTACGCCGACCAGATTCAAGACCTCGCTGGGGAGCTCATCAGTCGACTTGTCACCATCGAGTCTCGTAGCAAGCCCGGATTTTCCAATAAAGGACGTACTCAAGCCATCCGGAGTTTACTCGCGGGATTGCTCGGGCTCGTTCAAGCTGCGGACGTACAGTCTGCGAAACATACTGGCGAGATCGATGGCTCGAAAATGCCGTCCATATCAACTGTCTTAGTAAACCAGAAGGACGAGGCCGAACACGGCCACAAAAGGGTACATCCCTCCCGGCGGACCAAGATCAGTCCTGAGGTATGGCAAGATACCCTTACGCTGCTTTGCGATGGGGATTATGCTGTTCGGGCAGATTACGCACAGGCTTTGGTATCGTACATCGACTTCGAGATTCCGAGGAAGGGCGATCACACTGGACCGGACGGAATCAAACGTGGCACGAGCATCAGCGAAGGACCCGCGAAACAGGCCAAGACCGCAGTAGCGATTATGTATGGTGATTCGGTGACGAGGTTCTTAAACGCGTTACATGCGTATGTGTATGCTCTGGCAACGACTGCCTCTCTTGGAACCGGGACAGGTGCGCAGAATGACCATTCGACTTCTCCGATCCCTTCACATAACGATGTTCCCGCAGACCACAATGCACTTGTTGTCCCAGCACAGGATGCGGAGATCAATGTCATCCCTCCTACGCCGATCGAATCGTCTCATCAACTGGTTGTCATAAACCATGCGGAAAAGAGTGAAGAGGAAGGTGAAAAGGAGGAAAGGGGGAAATCAGAGACAAACGAGAACGGCAACGGGAAAGGGGAGGAAAACAACAAAGACTCACCATCTCACTCTGAACCCCAGAGTAGACGATCGACGATTGCTGGAATCCGAGGACTTCGGCACGTCTCTGGGATGCAACGCCTATTAGACTGGTTCCCCGCTGGACCGCAAACCGAAAAACCTTCTTCGGCGGCTCTCTCGGACTATGGACACATCCTGAACATCTTGGTGGCGGTCCACGAGCACCTCCCCGTCCGGGCGCTGTTGACGGGCATCCCGATGCTGTTGGCACTTGACGAAGCGTCGAAACATTATCGGGAAAGGGAGCCACAGAGGTATAACGCTCTTCAAGAGGTGTTGGCGAGAGTGTGGTTGACGATTGGGAGGATATGGGATTGTGCTCCAGTTCTTGAAAAAGCTGAAGAGGTGCGGTGCTCCTTTGCTTTTCAGAATGGATTGCTGAGTGACAGTTATGCTTAGGCTTTAGCAGACCTCCCCTCGCCGTCCAGCCTGCTGACGCGGTCCACCCCGAAGCCTGGAATCTTGCTCCCCCCACAGACAGCACGAGAGTTTGAGGAGGGTGTCGAATGCGTGCCTTGTAAAGGAGTTAACTCTGCAGGGTGGCTGGCTGTGCTTGTTGTTTCGTCGAACGTCCAAGAGGTGACAGGACTAGATCCATCGGCTCTCCAGGCCAGGTTATCCAAGAAGTGGACAGCGGAGTCTGCCCTCAAAGACTGTAAGACCCTCAAAAACCGTGTGGCATCTCTTGGTACTAATGGATGTTTTGAGCAGCTCTAGAAGTCCAAGCCAGCCCAGACGCTTTCCGAAATCACTCTCTGCTTCGAGTTACCCCTACTCTAATGAACATCGACAACCTCTCCCTCCAAAGTCTCGGAAAGTTCAACCGAGGGGTAGGCGTAACCGACCTCCGTGATGCGCTGGAAGGGCGAAGCAGCATATCGAACCCAACTCTGGTCGCTCCGCGTCCAGCATCGGTCAACACCTTTGACCGCCCAACTCCTGCGAACCATGGATCTATTCATCACGCTCTGAGCGTACGAAGTAGTGGGCCGAGGAGGGCGGTTTCCGCGGCAGCGAAACCGAAGAAGAGGGTTCCGGGTGCTCCTAGGGAAGTCAAGGACGCGTTAGATAGATTGGGTATTGGGAGTCCGAAGTTGAACGGGAGCACGCTGAAGACCTCATTCAAGTCACCTTCGAGCAAACCCGAATCTTTGTACGGCTTTGACGAGTTCTGTCTGTCTTCAGACGGTGGGCTGATCAAATCTCTCTCTCTCTCGCTCTATAGGAAAACGGTTTCGCCCACAAGACTCTAATTTCTAGCAGGTGGAACCCCGCCTTGGATTTGGATTATCTCAGCGATCGCCGTTTACGGACGTTCAGTTGCCCCCCGGACGAAGGCGATTACTTTATAGCTCGTATTAATCTTCCCGCTTGTTTTGCTTTCTATCCCATCGAAAACCGTAACGGTATTTATTATAGCAATGGGGAATATCGACATCGTGGGTCCGCACGGAAAGATCTGACGTGGCTTATCTTCCACCACGGTTGGTGGAGGCCATCCGTCTTTTGAGTTCTTCTTCCCTCTCCCGCCAGTAAGCAATCTCGGTTTGTGCCTTGGGATGGGCACTCGGCCGTGAACCGTTCTACATAAATGACTCATCAGATGTGCGAAGAAATCCCGGTTTACAGTGACCTACGCTCAAGCCGCTGAGGAGCAATTCATAGAACCTTCCCTGTGTTGCGCTCCGCGCAGCCGGATCGTCGGTCTTCTCTGTGTGCTTCAGAATTAATTTAGACACTTCTTGTCTTAGTCGGAGCAAGCTGGAGTAAGTGAACGTGGTCAGCCCCACGCTCCGATACATCCCATCCAACATACTTGGAGAAGATCATCGTTTCCTCTTCTTGAGCGGTCAACGTAACAAAGGCTTCGAATATCGTCACATATCGATTGCAGATCTGATAGATTGGGTGGTTGAGGATGAGCTTGTGGGGTCATGACATCGAATGCTTACGGTAGCAACAGAAACATCGGTCGTGCTTACGCCTCTGCCGAAGAATCCACCAACGGACCCAGAGGCAGATACACCATCTGTGTACTTCTTGAGCTGTTCCACATGCTCCGACACGACTTTCTGGAATGCAGGCCACATCTGCAACCTCATGGCGAATAGTACAGTCTCCAGTGGAGCGCACCCTCGCCGTTGAGTCTCGTTCACCACATCTTCCGTAAGTCGAATCATGGTGAGCAGCGGTATGATCGGGGGAATTGGCTCCGTGCACGACTTGACGAAGGTCTAATGCAAAATTCGTTCGGCGTTTGGGTTACAAGGAAGGCCACGTAGAAGCACACCCACCTGAGTGTAATCCACTGCAGGATCTGCGATTTGTTTCCACACCGCGTTGAGCACTGCTTGATCTTCCTTGGACAGCTGCGCTGGTGGATTCGGTTGCGGTGTGGCGCCTCTCGCCATGGAATAAATCGGTACGGGGTTTGAATTCGTATCCACGGTCAAAGGGGTGGCAAGCGAAGTAGAGGTCGTTGCCGAGAGTGCGCCTGTGGGGATTCCCGGCTCATCATCTGGGGCCATGGACGATAGGCTTTCATGTGCGATTAAGGGTGACATTGGGGCCTTCTTCCGAACCGGGATCGGATCCGCGTCTGGTGAGAAGAAGGTGGTAACAAATGTGTATTCTGCGGTCATGTTGTCCATCAGAACTAGGAGCGCCGACCGGAGTAGCGACTCCATCGGTGCTTTCTGTCGGACGGCGCGAATCATTGAGTGCGAAACGAGGATTCGGTGAGAAGGATAACGTACATAGTTCTTATCATCGCTCATGTACGCCAGGGTGACGCCAGGTCCATCAATCCGAGCATACTCCAACCTTGACAAGTCAAAGGGCGGTGTTGCCTCAGAACTCACAATGCTCTCGGCTTTCTCGACGGTTCGTGCCTCGCAAGGGTGGGAAATCTAATCAGGCTGAGGGGCGCAAGTCGACCTTCCGTATTCACCTTTATCCAAGACAAACTCCGAGTGTACCGCCTGAACCCTGTTTCATAATAGACTCTCGCGGCTGCAATATAGGACTTCTGGAACTCCGAAGCTATATTCGGCGCGCGCCGTTGGAGGAAAGTGTATAGCGGCCGGTATTTGAGAAACACAGAAGTTTGAATTACTTGCATGTTCGTCGTCATGCTTGATTTTATTGGTTTTAGAATGGCCATGAAGAACGTCCGGATTTTTCCAGTAGCCTTTCAGTGGAGAGTGAGGGAGACGTCTACCGAGGAAATGCTTGGGGAGGACATACGACGAGCTGTACTTGGGCCATCAGTTCTACCATGTCTTTTGCGGCTTTGACTCGTCCTCTTGCTTGAAGAGTGTCCAAGTGTTGCTCCAGTTCTCCAATTGAAGAGATCCATGAATCCGAGACGTCGGTGTCCAGAATTGTCGTTATTAGCGATGGGGGAAGGCATATGTCCGTAATCAAGCTCGACAATGGCCGCTCGATTTTCTGTACCAAAAACACGGTAAACGGCTTGTCGCCGAGTGGTCTTGTAGACGGACTCACCCGCCGACTCTTTAGTTTACCGTCTAGTTGTTTACTCCGGTCCTGTAAATCCGATATTTGTCCAGACACGGCACCCAAATCCCTCTGAAATGTGGACAAGAATGATTCAAGCGAATCCAGTAGATTCAAGCCTGTCTAATGGGACCTAATGTCAGTCTAGGAATTCGGAACAGGTGGAGCGGGGGAGTGGAAACGTTCCTCCACTTGGTCATGGAGATCGACAAAATCCTTTGCCTTGCTTGAATATGATTCTAAATGCGCATTCAGAAACCTCGCTTACGTCCCCAAGCTGACGAACGAGACTTACGCCGTGGTGACGAATTCCCTCCTTGCTGTTCATCGGACATGGCAATGATGATGGCGGTGGCTAGGAGGCGGCAATGAGCGCCAGCCTCAGCGCGTCTCTTTCCACACACGATCAGCGTCTTTCATGCCTCGCCTTCAATGCCCTCTAGCGAACTCTCGGATGCGCTGAATCCAAATGTTGTCCGACAGAGGAACTACGACGATGTGCTAGTTTACCAGGACCAGCAGGCTTACTCCAACCCCCATCACCCGAACTTCCATTATGACCAGCCGCCACAACAGCCGCGGTACGGGTACCCCACTCATAGGAGCGAATTGGAACTTGCAGTAGTCGAACCCACGCCGAACCAGAGGTATGCCCCCATGTCCTTGCCGCGTTTACATTGTAGTGACGAGGCAGTACAGACCACGACCTGTCCCTGTTAATCCTACGCAGGAGCTCTTACGGCTATGGACCAATTTGAGAGGGTTCCAGCAGGCGGAGAAGAACCGAAGACTCGCCTGGGAGAGGGAGCACGAGGCCAAACTTGAGGAGCACGAACGGAGGTTTCGGACCATGCAAGAAGAGATCGATTCCCTCAAGGAGCATATTCGACACGTTGAATCCACAACAACAACAACCGTATCTGCTGCATCCAAACACTCAGTCTCTGAAGTCCCTCGCGACTCGACCCCATTTCAGGATTTCCCTCGGGACCATACCCCCAATCAGGATGCTTCCTACCCTCTGTTTGTACAGGGATCGTCCACAGATCCCGCTCCTTATCACAGCAATGGAATATTGGACAGCCTTGTCAACACTGATGAGAGCGTGCCCTATACGCGCAAGAGAACTACCTCCCCGTCTTCTGGCGATGATGAGAGTTCAGAAGACGATGAGTTGTCCAGTGCCCAGAGACCAAGCAAGCGCATCAACGGTCATGATACTCGTTGTTTAACGATACAGGTACACAGAGTGATATCCTTTACCGAAGTTTGTTGCTGATTATCGGGCTTTTTCAACAGCACGCAATGCGATCTCACCTCAACCGTCTCATGTCTATAAGTGACGATGACCCACTTCCGGTAAACCACATCGAGGGTGCACCATTGGCCGACGATGAGCCCGTCCGCTTCATTTGGGCGAGGACCATCAAAAAGTCCCAACACAACACACGGATGAAGAAACGTGTCATAAATGACCTCATAGAGAACAGAGGGCTTTACGAGCATGTCCCCCATGACGACTTCACTGCGGATAATCTGGACATGGTGTTCGATCAGACATTTTCTACGTTGAGGAGCAGATATAAGGCCCAAACCGACGCCAATGTTGCACAGAAGAGGAAGGATAAGGAGATCAACAAGATGATCAAGACACGAAGGGCCAATCGCAAACGTGCGGTGGGTGTTTTGGATTTTCCCATGATTTCGGGTGGATGGACTTACCGTGCAACCAGAAATTGGAATTGCGCACCGCCTGTCGTGAGAAGAACGAATCTTATTCTCACCCGGCTTTCGATGGGGCTTTCCAGTTGGAATGCATGTCTTCAGAGGAATCCGAGGATGGTTCTGTCTCTGGGGACCAACCACAATCGAGGTCGAGCGGAAGAGCACCGAAGTCTGCGATCATTCGTGTGCGGGGTCCCGGTTGGCGAAGTTCTCGACTGGTTAAACTATTCCATATTCTGGACGAAGCCGGGCAGAATGACCCCGTCCTTAGTTCAACCCTCCCCCGCGGAGACAAGGGCAAACAGAAGACGACAGGAGAGACGAAGGACGCAAACACAGCTGGGGCCTTTGTTCTCCCTCCGAAAGGTATCTCCCTTTGGATGATTAGTAGGAGGTGGGTCAGGCGTACGAATCTGGTACAGCAGGACTTGAGCAATTTGCTGAGAGGATTGATCGTTGAGCATCCTGGGTTCGATTGGCGGGTAAGGACGGCAATGTTGGGCCACGAGAGTGAGACTGAAGAAGAATCGAGGTATCGCATGCAGCAGTATAATTCATCTAGTAGCCTACAATACGCTTTAGCACACCCATAGCTTTAATCTGAGTTTAATTTCCGAGACTTTCATTGAGTTTCAAGCTAAAAACGATAGTTCGTGATCTGTTGTTACTGCCACAGGAGTATGGCGAGGAGGAAGGTTATTCTCCAGCCATTGGTCGTGTACATGCGCTTCGACCACCGTCTGGAAATTCGTTCATAATCAGGTGGGTCTATGATCACATCTCGACCATAGTACTCACCGACCCACCACGACCCCACTTTCGCTTGTGACGATTAGGGCGAAGAATTTGTGTTACTGGCGCCACCCGTGTGCCCTCCGACGGATAGATATCGAATTACCTGGGGCAGAAGGTTCATGGCCCAAAAGATTCCACATTTATAAGCAAAAAATCTCAACCTTTCAAGGGTCAGCAAATTAGGAGAGTCTGGCGTCCCCGTACCATCACAGGCTAAATCTACTCAAATTCCTTCGCATCCGAGACATCAGGGATGTAGACAACATTCGCGAAGAGGATGAGCATTGGGCGCCAAAGGCTTCGGACAACAAGGCCAAACAACCACCTTCGGAGATCGGAACGCGTCAGCTCTGGTCTTACCACTCGATTACGCGGTCTACGTTTTACCACACAATTCTGAACCGCGACTTTCGACCATGGATCCAGGAGACATTGGAAGCTTAATGGGCCAAGTTGCTGGCGCCAGGGGAGGTGCACATGGAGGCGCAGAGGTTGCCATGCCCGATAAGTGAGTGATCTGTGATTTCATTATTCGAGAGACGCGAAGCTGACCACTTTCACTCATAGCGGGGAAGTCGTGCATATCTCCTCGCTTGCTCTTCTCAAGGTCCGTCACACTTGATGATTGTACCCCATGTGCTCTCATGGGGCTGCAGATGTTAAAACATGGCCGAGCCGGAGTGCCTATGGAGGTCATGGGTCTCATGCTGGGCGAATTCGTGGACGATTACACGGTTCAAGTCATCGATGTCTTCGCGATGCCCCAATCCGGGACGACCGTCTCCGTCGAATCCGTCGATCATGTTTTCCAAACGAAAATGCTCGAGATGCTAAAGCAAACCGGACGACCTGAATCCGTCGTTGGGTGGTATCACTCACATCCAGGATTTGGCTGTTGGCTGTCGAGCGTCGATATCAATACCCAGCAGTCGTTCGAATCCCTCACCTCCCGTTCGGTAGCGGTCGTGGTTGACCCCATTCAATCGGTCAAAGGAAAGGTTGTCATTGATGCCTTTAGGCTTATCAACCCACACACTGTCCTCGCCGGTCAGGAGCCCCGCCAAACGACATCTAATATCGGACACATCAACAAGCCTAGCATTCAGGCCCTGATCCACGGGCTGAACAGACACTATTACTCGATCGCCGTGAACTACAGGAAGACAGAGTTGGAGCAAGCGATGTTGATGAATTTGCATAAGAGGAATTGGACGGAGGGGTTGAGGTTGCGAGACTTCAAGGGACACCAGGAGAATAACGAGAAGGCGATCAAGGTCCGTTATAACGGAGAACTCTATCTTCACTCTGTCTGATACACTTTGACGGGGATTAGGCAATGTTGTCCCTATCGGAGGCATACAACAAATCAGTTCAAGAAGAATCAACGCTGTCGGCCGAGCAGCTCAAGACTCGACACGTCGGAAAGCAAGATCCGAAACGCCATCTTGAAGAAGCGGTGGAAAAAGCAATGGGAGATCAAGTGGTCCAAAACCTGGGGACGATGTTACTCGCGGAGTTATAATTCCATGCACGGCACCCCTGTAATTCGACGCCACGTTTCGGGATCTGGAGTTGCGATTGGAGTATCTCGCGTGATACGGCCGAGTTCCGCCTGACCATGGGATTTCGCTATTTGAATTTCTGGGTAAAAAGACACCTTTTGCTGGCTAGGGTGGTTTGCATGCGGCGCTCCGTCGGTCAAGCAAGTGATGGAATTACGACCAGAACTGATGACAGCTAAAGCAGTAAGTCTATGCAAGGAACGAGGGGCTGGTCACTGGGTCAATGTCGTGATGGTGACGGGAGGGGAACACGGCAAGTGTCCGACACATACTACAGAGTCCGAGAAAAATCTGCGCAGTTTCAAAAGCGGTCTAGTATGGCCCTAGAGCCTCGGTTTCCTTGAATGGAGGGGGATTATTCCCATCATCTTGGCCCTCCTGATAGCTTTGCTGAGCCGTCGTTGGGACCTCCATGTAAGTTGTGTCTCTGCCCTGCCTGCGACACGTCCCATATCGGTCACAAAGTAAGAGAGGAGGGTGGGGTTGAAGGACTCCCGAAGCGGGTCGATGCCAAGCTGGTGGAAAACGTCTTTACGACGGGATTCTTTAGCGGACGGACCAAGATAAGGACGCTTGAGTATTATAGGTTTATTTGTTCGACCTTTCATCGTGAAAGACCCCGGGGTGACAGGCTGTCGGGAAGACGTGAGTCGCCACTGCATGCCCGTGTCCACGCGGGTAATGGAATGGGCAAACCTTGAACATCTGGGAATCCTTCACCATTCCATCCGTCCATGTCCTCAAGCTCGCTGCGGAGCGGTGAGTTCTTTGGGAAGGTGGGAGTCGGATGGAGAGACACGTACATGGAGAGAATTGCTGGATCTGGTCCCCGGCCTTCTCATCCAGGCGCGACTGGGTCTCCTCCAGCAGGTCTGCGAGTTCCTGGATGGAATCGGAGGGCGCGGCATTTGGTCGTGTGGTTGAGAAAGCGCGAACAGAGTTCACCCTGAAGGGGGAGACGCGACGGAGGAGGGTGAGCATTGCGGCCGGGAGAGAGTGATACGGATCAAAGCAAGCGAGGATGAGACGAGACCCAGGTCGCCAGCTCAGGATTTAATCCGTATTTTTGCTCGTCGCCGACGACGATGTGTGTGACGTCGAGAGGCCTTATAATAAAAGAGAATAAAAAATAAAATAAAAAGGAGAATATGAAATCTGAATCGGCCATCACTCTAGGCTGGTTACTGTTCTCGCTTTCACTTCACTCCTCCTTCTCTCTCTCCCTCACCGTCATGTCCATCCACCGAATGCTACGTCTCTGATTCAGTTTTTCTCTTGTCATCTGCTATCGATTCCATCTCCTCTCTTCGTCATGGCAGACTCCGCTTCTCCTCGTCGACAACCTCCGTCCCCCCTCGTCTTCTCCCCAGAAACCGTCCTCCCCCCAAT
>Ga0307512_10008084_pt1 | contig 10302 bp, 9 predicted proteins | sample 14_EM_MG_FD_200267 | JGI IMG/M metagenome (GOLD analysis project Ga0307512, IMG submission 200267) | Populus trichocarpa ectomycorrhiza microbial communities from riparian zone in the Pacific Northwest, United States - 14_EM | ecosystem: Host-associated > Plants > Roots > Unclassified | place... | reverse complement strand
AGCAGCATGGAGAACATATCTGCATGAAATATTTCATTAGTGTTCTGAATTCAAAAACTGGACAAACAAAATTCATCATTTTGGGAATATGGAGAGGATATATGAACTGCATTGAAAGTCAGATTCAATCATACAACACAAATGCACCATTTTTCTTCTTTCTTCATAAACTTCTGCAGATTTATCTCACATATTGATATTCTGGTTTTTCATGTCTCTAAACATCAAATACACTTGAAATCTACTTTTTTCTTCTTGCAATCCAGGTTTTTTAATGATATATATATGCATACTATTCTTTTTAAGTGCTCGTTTGGTTGTGAATGTAAATTTGTCAATGTAAAAATTTTAAGCTTGTTATAATTCTATATTAATGTAGCACGTGTAACAAATATGTATTTGGCTTCCAGGTATGATGTTGCTTCTTTCCTCAACTATAGAGTTGTTTGCTCTGGTGAACTTGTAAGAGTATTTTACACTTATTATATTTTCATTGTTGGTTATGTGAACACTCAACCTGATGAAGGTTTTGAGTCTTGCTTTGCAATACAGGAAGTGCGAGTAAGATTTGCTGGGTTTCGTAATACAGATGATGAGTGGGTGAATGTGAGAAGGGCAGTGCGGGAACGATCTATTCCTTTAGAATCTTCAGAATGTCAGAGGGTCAAAGTTGGTGATCTTGTGCTGTGCTTTCAGGTACCTTTTATTAACCTTTTTTAAGAAAAGCAAAAACAAATTCTCTGAAAAGCTATGGAATAGAACTTGTTGGCTGAACAAGTACACAATGTCTTCCCTTTGTTGACTTAAATGTTTAATATTATCTTACAATTGACATTTTATTGGCGCAGTTGGAGTCCAATCCTCCATTTTCATGCATGCACTATCAATTTATACATGCATGAATCCATATAGCTCAAAATCCTCATTTCCTCCAGTGAATGATGGATCCAAGCTCTTCTGCAATTCGCAGGCCTCCAAGAAGGTCAACAGAGACACATTCATTCATGCATACAAGTACTTAAATTAGGAAATGTTGGGTCAGACTCACCTTTGATCTATTTTGCCAATGATTTCAGCTATGATCACCCACCATCATACCGCCTGTTAAGATTGTATTTGATTTGCATTTAGGCTAATGTAGTTTTATGAGCAATTACCTGAATCAATGGGAGGCACACCCATCATTGAAACAGAACTAGTTTTAATTTTTTAAAGTTTCTATTAGTCATACCCGTCTTAGCTTTTGGCTCATGCATGATTTTCAGGAAAGAGAAGAACGAGCAGTATACTGTGATGCCCATATTGTAGAGATCAACAGGAAATTACATGATATAAATGGTTGTAGATGCACCTTTGTAGTTCGTTATGATCATGACGACTTCGAGGTAATAATGTGTGTATGCTTACCTGCTTGTGTCACTGATGTTCTAGAATTCCATGTCTTTACCCATCCTCATCTTTCTTCTTTACTGGCCGTGGAGAAGCTATAAAACTGATGTGTCTGACTTTGGTGTCATGTGATACACCAGGAAGAAGTTCGGTTGGATAGGTTATGTGGCAGACCAACGCCATAGATTCTCAGGCAGTGGACAGAGGATGAGAAGTGGAAATTGCATTTCTTTGTTTGTAAAAAGAAGGGTGCCTGTAATGTTCTTTGTAATTTATCGTTTTCATCACATAACAGTAAATACTGGCCTTCATAAACTAATTTCTCCCAACTTGAAATAAAACCATAATTAAACAATTATAATTTTTCATCTTATATTGATTTTTATCTTGAATTTGCACTTATCACACCGTCAGCAGGGTTATTAGTACCAGGTAGCTCGTCATCTCTCAAACCCAAATGAACGATATTAAGCATCTCTTCCATTTCAAGTGAATGCTCATTAAATTTGAAACTTTGCCTCATCTGACAATGCAGCTTCCTATCACTTGAGCCATCTACGAGTTTAACAATCAACTTGCACAAAGCGCATTGTGGAAGCTCGTACTTTCTCTGAAGTAACACTGTAATTGTATAGAATTCACGTCTAATGCATTGATTAAACATGGTTAGGAAACAAAAACCATCAACATTACAGATAAAAATGAAAGAATCCATACCCAAATAGAAACGTAAATTTTACAAATTGCCCTAATCAGGGTGCCAATTATCAAAAACTGTACAAAGTTAAATAGAGGCACCGCCATCCTCCTAGCTTTTGCTCGATGGCATACAATCAGCACAAGAGAAAGCCCACTTAGTTTCACAGGTTGACAGACACGACTTAAGGAAGAACTAAAGCTTCTATATTTTTTATTAAAATTGATAACCTATATACTAATCAAAATTTCTCCAAGCCTAAATGAACGCTACTTGACAAAAACCATCATAGCTTAAATGGGATCGCGGGGGAGGCAGGCGAGACGCAGCTCATGATGTTGTCCGTCCATAACACATGGATGCAATATATAGATTTTTGGCCCATTTCTCCTGCAAGGTCCATCTCAAATTTTAGATCCTGAGACATGAAAACTAGTATTCAAGAAAAATTGATGCTATGTAGAGAGACAAACCTTAACATGTGTGCTAGGAAAAGCTGAGGTTCGAAGGGTCTCCTGTGTTTCATCTGTAAGTTTCCTTTTCGGCACACTCAGAACAAAAGCCGCCTGGTCCCATGTTGCTGCAGTTGCCGTGATACGATATCCAGAATCCCATCGTCGATGGATGCCTTCACTAGGATAAAGGAAATCAAGTTCAACCACCTGAAATTAATACATAGAATTAGATCGCCATCCAATGCTAAAATATATTAAAACACTATATGGAATACAATATATTTTAATAAAAATTAAAATCAAAGATGACCTGCTTTGCAAATCCTGCACCACGGGACATAACAACCCCCCATCTACTTCCTGAGGTAGCCATTGCAGTCACATAAAAGCCCTCCCTCCATTTTTTATTAATCCATTTATAAGGAAATGAATCGCTAATTTTATATGACTGCTGCATATAACTAGTACCTGAACTCAAAAGGAATACAGCAAGTCAGACAAAATTGAAGTAGAGACAATTACAAAACCAAAAATTCAAACAGTTTAGACTGACCCTTAGACATTACTATTAATGAGCTTCCATTATTGGCTCCAGCTATGGCACTGATATAATAATTCTTTTCCCAGTGCTCCATTATCCATTCCTTCACACAACCAAAAAGAAAACAATAATAATGCAATTGTTACTATACATGTTTAGAAGTTATGTCAATGAGCTACTTACTCTCCAAAGAACAAGAACGAATTCAGAATAACAGTGATAGAAATGCTTCAGGTAGATAAAAAGATATAATCATGTACCTTGCGAAGAAAATATGGTGAGAGCTCATAGACTTGTGCAGAGTAATTCGTACCGGCATCCATAATAATGGCCCATAGATTTTGATATGAAGCTACACTGCTAACAAATAAGCCAACCTCGTTTCCTTTTTCGATGTGCTGACCAAGCCTTGCATCAGCCACATTATAGTGATACCTAAGAAAGCATGCCAAAGTTCTCAACCTCACCTAATTTGAGTTAATTCGACCACTCTAATGTCCTAACAACACGATATAGAGATCATGCTGAATAAGCATGAGAACATGGAACTTTAAAATATTTGGAATGAATAAAAGATTCACAGTGCAAAACAGACTCAAAACAGTGGCCGATTAAATCAATAAAAAAAGGCCAATGACTAATGACCTGAGGCATATTTTGTACCTTTGTTTCATTGGTCTGCATGCATTGTACACACTAATCCATTGTGTTGCTGGCATGCCCATGCGAACCTTCTTCTTTGGCTGTTCATCATCTTCCTCCATAGTCAATCGACCTCTCTTGTGACCAACCTGATAAATAAGCTTCACAACACCAAAAGTATAGATTAAATAAATCTGAAATTCAAAAATTGAAGCACTGTTTCATTAAAAATAAAGTTAATAGCTCAATAAGTCCAACTTAAGAGAAAACAACTAATAACTCCAACAAAAAAGGAACAACCCGTGAACCTTCTGGGCACCTTCTGTGTTAAGTGGTCTCGTATCTGGATTTGTACCTACAACTCCATCAAAGAGGGAAATGCATTTTGCATAATTAGGTTCTTCATCAAACTTTAAGTTCACCACATATTCAACGAACTGTTTGAAAGGCTGTGGACAGAAGCAACAAAGCGCCTCTGAGGTTATTGCCATCTTCTTCTTGCAAACAACAAACCCCTTGTTTTCTCCCTAAGAACACAATAATGTTGGAAGTATAAGCAAAAAAAGTGAACTTTCAGTTATTTGTTTATGCACAAGTGAAGCAGAAGTGACAAACATGTTCCCCAAACTAAAAAAAAAGGACCTACCTGGTACCCTTGCCAAGGTAAACGACCACGGAGAAGAAAAATAAGTGTGTAAGCAAGAGATTCCAAATCATCCCTCCTGCTACCAGTTCTCCCTAAATGAGCATGCACACTAGCATAACGCACTGTTCCCCTGCCCGAACAAAATTATCACAAAGCCAACAATCAAAATTTTTTAATTAAAACAAATCTAAAGACAGTAAAAATTATTTCAATTAATTTCTTAATATAAAAAATGATACAATCAAAAGTTAAACCTGAAAACATCTGGCTTTTGGTCATACTCAACATGCAAACCAGTTGAACTATCTTGCCATCTAGTAGCTGAATGGCCAGAACAATTCAGAAAATTGTGGTTCAATGGAGACAGTCAGAATACCCAAAAATCAACAGTTTAAAGTTAATTTAAGAGATGAGAATGACATTTTTCTAATTACCCAATCCAAGATCAACAAGAAATAATTTTTTCTCATCAGGAGTTCCCGGAGTGCCAAGCAGAAAATTCTCAGGCTTTACATCTCCATGGACATAACTGCAAAAGTTTGTGTAATGTAGTCTGAGAATCACATATTTTTCATTTAAATATGACATTAAAAATTCACAAGATTAATCACACAACATAAATAGCCAACTAACAGTTCCACAAATAGAAGTGTATATCATCCAATCCACATGCCAGACCAAACCAATCCAATTCATCTTATCAAGACTAAAATTAGAGAGCAGTATAACATATGCAAAGAACTTTTACCCTCTAAGGTGCATCTTTTCCAATATGGATATAGCTTCAATGGCAATACATGCAACCATTTCAGTGGACATTCTGCCAATAAGACCAGGACTTAATTTAGCAAACTTATGCACAAAAGATAAACTAATAGACAACAAAACAATTGAGCAATTGAACTCACAAGTTTGAGTTAATATTGTTATTCCAAACATCCCACAGGCTTGGACCCAACATATCCATAACCTACAAGTACAAGGGTTTGCTGTTAAAAACAATTCCAAAACAAGATGAAAATACAGCTAAAGGAATCCACCAATCTTGAGCCAGAAACAAAAGCAAAGATAGCATACCATGACATAATAATCACCTTGCTGACCCTTATAGTGTACTAGTGGTACACCATGACTGCCACCAAGAGTTCTGTGCAAGGGACAAAAAGTCATTGATTCAAAATTATTGCTCCAAAAAAGAAAAGGAAAGGGATTTGAATATGTATTATTAATATGCAACAGTCATAAGAAAGGATGATGGATATAATCTAATACTCACTCATAAACCTGCCACTCATGCGGTGGTCCATAATTACATCCTTTACTACTTCTATGCTCGAATTTTAGTGCCACCTAAAATCCAAAGTTCAGAGGTGATAGTATAAAACATTGAGATCAAAGATCAGATCACACTCAATCATCACACGTGTATAAAAACACAACAGCTATACCTCTACAGCTCCCGCACCAGCTTTATCATTTGTATTTACAGCAGACACACGTCGACCAACATACACTTGACCAAAGCCACCCTTTCCCAACTTTCTTTCTACTTTGTACATAGGGGAATCCTCAACCTGAACCTGCAGCACCATAGCCAAGAAATTACATTCATCCACAAGAGATTCAGAAAAAAAAAAAAAGTTAAGGGGAGAGCGGATAAAAATACTGCCATAGTTCAGCAGCTGCTGCCTGCACAAAATGGTCATATCATTTCTTTCTCTACATGTCTAAACACATTACCTTTTTAAGCTCTACAAAAGTATTTTCAAGGAAGACTCCCAATTTAGATAATTGATCAATGCCATCATGAACAGACAACACTGTAAATTCTTCATATTGCCTCCTAAATTACTGCATTAGTTTTAGTGACCCGATCATGATTCCAGCAGCTTCAATTTTTATTTTTATTTTGAAAAAGACTGCATATGGAGTAGACAAAGTAGCAATGAGGTGCTTCGAAGCAAACTAAAGAACTTTTGACTTTTAGCGAATAAACAAGGAGAAAAATAATGAGGTGATTTAGAAACAAGTCTTATATTTTCTATGAAAAACAATAGGCACAATGTAATAGCAATGTGTTAAAAAGAACTAAAATTTCATCTTTTTTAATGATAATCAAGCTGAGTGCATTAGCAATGACAAAAAAGAGTCAAGCAGGGGCCTAGAGACTTGCTATGGAGACTAGAAAAACACGAATTATTTTTTGGTCAACACAGACAATAATCTGTCAACGATAACAGCTGAAAATTATGCTTGCCATCAATGTCAGAAAAAGAAAACATTCTTCCTATTTTAAAGCCCTAGTAGACATAGTGAAATGCAGAATCAAACTAGGAATCAGTTCTACAAGAGGAAGAAACATGATGAACATTCACAAAGAATTGCATTCACTAAAGACAAACATGGGTTTTTTAAATAATCCCACAAAAACAGGGTCTTTACTCCTTTCTGACAGATGAAAAATACAAGAAGTTTCATAATCAGGACTGACAATTACTTGCAGCAGAGTTATGCACCAAAGTTGTTATATTAGCTCTCTAACTCATGCAAACTCTTGACTATAGAATAGCAATTTTGACTACATAATAACAGTTAATTAGTCACAGAAAGATCAAGGTATTCAGATTAGGAGGAACTTTTAATGACAGTACATGAATAACTGAATAAACTTTCACTAAAAACTCTGCCAATAATTTGTTTTCCTAATAACCCTTGATTTTCTTTGCTAGTTGATTGATTGATTTTCTTTAACAGTTAATTGGTATTTCATTGTTTAAATGTGATTATATTCTTGTCCATCTGTTGGCAACCATAACTTTTATTTAGATTAGACAGAAATATTTGGAAACTATAATTTTATGTGCATGTAGTATCTAGTCGAGAAATATAGAAACATCTGAATCTTACATCTAATTAAACAAGCTATCAATATGACAAGTGGTACATTCAATTGTTGCTTTCTATCTCACAAATGGGGCCAACAGATTACAACATATTTCCCTAATTTTCTTTCATTGATCTCGAAGAGAGATTACTGGGTGCTCCTGGCACAATGCTCGCTAAAAAATGGAATCCACGGAGTTATCATGATAGGTCCCATTTTTAAGTGAGGGACATGCACTACACCGGGAGTACTTAATAATTTTCTCCTTCTCAAACCTTTGAAAATTATACTAAATATTCCAGTTTTGAATCCTAAACTTTCTTATAATCTGCCATCCAACAGTGCAACGACCACCCCATCAATCCAACAGAGAATTCCATTTATGAAAAACAGTACTGTATATGGACATGGGTTTAAGAGTTTAGGCATTGTCCCCAGTAAAAGGGCTACAGGGTGCAGTGTGCCTACTTTTGCGAAGTAGTTTTCACTTTCTTCTGCACTCCACTGATCTATTTTCATAATCCTTTTTTTTTTTATTTCATTAAAATAAATAAAACACAATTACCAAATATCAATTCCGCGACATCGAAAAACAACAGTACTTGGGACAAGATAAAGCCCTTTTTCAAAATGAAAAAGAAAATTATTGTTAGGAAAAACATCTTTCCAACACTTTTATAGTTCTTCAAGAAATCTTTAACAAAACTAAAAAATTCTGCAACCCTCCTAAAAAAAATATCTCACAAACTACAAATATTCTGTCTTGGCACAGCTGATTTCAAGATTTGGCAAAAAAAAATATGAATTTTAGGATTGAACAAGTAGCATTTCAGATAAAAAAAAAAAAAAAAGGTTTCTATAGCGGTCTCAGTCTCATACGCAATCGACAGAATCTTTTAAAATTTTATCTGCATTAACTATTACTCTCTGGTTGTTCAATCAGAAGTAGAGAATAAATGATAACCAAAGAAAATATACTAGATCACAACTTCAAGAATCAAAATTCTTAAGGAAAAAAATAACTTTTTAATTACAATGACAATAGCGATCGCCATCAAGCAACTTTCAAATTAGCAAATTTAGCTTAAAATTAAAATTCAGGGAAAAAAAAAAGAACCTGGTCGGGTATAGGGGCAGCGGTTCCCTCATCGTCACCACCACCAGCAAGCGGCTTATCATTACTTTTGCCACCACTATCTAACACGTCCATCGGCTTCTTTTCTCCCAACACTCCCTTCTTCTCTCTAGCAACCTCTAAATCCCTGTTCTCCTCCTCTTCTTTCACCGCCCCTGAAACAGCACCACCCACTCCTACCCTCTCATTGCGAGTTTTATGTTCCTTATCGTTAGTTTTAGGCGTTGCCAATCCCGCCTCCGCTGCTGCCCTCCTTCTCCTTGTCCTCTTCGCAATCGGTTCTACCACTTCGACTGGATTCTTCTTCTGCTCCTGCTGTTTCTTTTCTGGCTCCGGTGTTGCTGCTGCTCCTCCTCGGCCTCTGCGCACTCGACTACGCAGCACAGGCATTTTTCATTCTTTGATTCCAATTCTCATCCACAATTTAAAATAAAAATAAAAATAAGAATCACAATCAAGAACCGAAACGACGTCGTGAGTGAGTTGCTAGAATTGATCGAAATATTGAGAATCGCGTAACCGAATAGAATCGAATCGATTGAAGGAAAGAGGAATTAGGGATTCCTTTTATCAATTAGGGATCCGTAGCTGTTGACAGTGAACAGAAAGAGAAAAATTTTATTAGTTTAACTGGAATATTAAAAAGTGATTTAATTACGTGGCAGATTTTTATACGTTGATTTGGATAGAATTGATAGCTGGGTTTTTTTTTTTTTTAGAAAAAACTATTGCTATATCTTTACTTTTTACCCAATCACCTAGAAAAAATTCTTTGGGTGGTCAAATAATTTTTATTTTTTTTATTTTTATATATAATTATATTTTAAATCTTGATAACTTGTTTTTTATTTATAAAAATATATTTTTTTCATTTATTTTGCATGCAAAAATTAATTTTATAACATTTTTAACCAACATATATATTTTTATAATTATTTTAAAAAACACTGTAACCACAAAAACTAATACAATGTCAAACATAAACTAAATGGTGTGGGAAAAATATTATTCTCTCACATCTATAAACACTTGGATTACAATAATAATCCGCAGTGTTTAACAATTATTATTTTTTGCTTTTTGACCTTTTGTTTGTTCCGGATATTGATTTTTTTTTTAATTTAGTTCTTACATTATATGTTTATTGGGACTTATAGTTGATAATTTATTTTAATTTACCTTTTATATGGTTATCACAGTATCAAAAAAATATCATAGCATCAAGTTGGTAATCGATTTTGTGAGTATTGTTCGAATTCTTAATTTTATCTAAAGATTGAGAGTGAAAAGGACTACAATTAAAGAATAGAAAAATTGAGGCATGAAAAGAGAGAAAGGAAAGAAGAATGGGTCGTTGGAGCCATATCAAACTTCATACTGCCACACATGTCGCCTTATAGGAAAAAGGACGCCTCAAAGATTCCAACAACATCAAAGAATACATGAATTGAAGAATAGAGGAAGGATAAGGCTCTGCCTAAAGGTGGCGGACATTTCTCATGTCATGACATATCCCTTACACCTTTTTCTCTTCTTTTAATTTAGTCCCTCGATTTGGAAATCTCTTCAGGTTCAGTCCCATATTTTGTTTTTTTTTATTTGTCATTTTCCCTTCTTCTTTTAGTTTAGTCATTTGATTTTTAAAATCTCTTCAATCTAGTCCCAGATTTTTTTAATTGACTTTTTTTTTAAATTAATTTTTTCATTGTATCCTTCAACATTGGTTTGGTTTTATTTTAATTAGATGATAAAAAAATAAGCAGCAACAACAAATGGACAAAAAACAAATTGATCACGATAACTTGGGAAAAAAAACCTTTTTCTAAAACGGGTAAAACAATGTAGCTCAATTCTTAGCCAATTAAACACAAAAAGACAAAATTAGGTAAAAAATGACAAAAAAAACTCGGCCT
>Ga0307512_10008083_pt1 | contig 10304 bp, 9 predicted proteins | sample 14_EM_MG_FD_200267 | JGI IMG/M metagenome (GOLD analysis project Ga0307512, IMG submission 200267) | Populus trichocarpa ectomycorrhiza microbial communities from riparian zone in the Pacific Northwest, United States - 14_EM | ecosystem: Host-associated > Plants > Roots > Unclassified | place... | reverse complement strand
ACCCAACGTCGAGCCAGGCAGCAGCTCGCTGGCTGCCTTGGCCGGACTTATCCATGGCTTAATGCACGCACACCGCATCCATCCATCCACACGACGCAGGATTTTTCTTTCTTTCTTTCTCCTCCAGACCATGAGACTTGCAGCGACTAAGCCCACGTCCAGTTCACTTACATCCACCACACATTTTCCCATGCCCGTCACACCGCATCTCGCTGGCCGGAAGTTCATACGAGTCAGGAGACGCCTATACATACGAGCGGGAGGCTTGCCGCCGCCATGGCCATCCCACGTTACGCGAGGCCTCTTCTGCAGCCCTGCGGAGGGAAAAAGACATGCCAGCGGTGTCGCATGGTAGGTGTGAAAGTTTGGCGTTCGCCCTGGCAAGCCTTGCCATAGTCAGCACGTGGTATAACTGGCAACCGAGCAATCGGTAACATTGGTCGCCTCGAAAGTTCGGGTACGGGGACCACTTCCAGTGCGCGGCGGGGGGAGCGAGCTCTGGGGCGGGGAGGACGTGAGATCCATTGCTGCAATCATTGGGGGTTGCGAGAAAAACGACGCGCATTCGCGGTTGTCCTAATGTTGTCAGCCGACGATCGCGACGGAGATCATGAGCTGGCTGGTCTGGGATCGGAGCGCGGTTGGTTAGGTTATGATGCGCCGGGTTTCGTTTGGGGTGGGCTGTGTCGCTTGGCAATATACTGGTAAAAAAACTATGTAATCGAAGGACAGGATAGCTGCTTTTGTTTGGTTTATTCACTGGTCGCATCCGACCTATAACTATACATACATGGGTAGATCATCGCGATGTACAAACTATCTGGCGTATTGCAAGCTCCCCTTTGCCCTCCACCCAGCCCCAAGAAAGTAAAAGCGCAGCAAGGAAATTACAGAGGAACAGCAGTTGTTCTTCACCTCCAGCACCCAACTCCTCGGTCTCCGCCCTTCTTTCCTCTTCCCGTCCCCTCCGCTCCCAGAGTTCCCACCCCGACACCTCACTCTGTATGTCCTCCTCGGCCGGGGACAGGGTATGGCTGCAAGTAGCAGATATACATACTAATGCTCAGAGTCGACGATGTCGGGTGAGAAGTTATGACCAGTATACACCTCACCGCGACTGATGGTAGTTATACCCAACACGCCAACTGTGTATGATGTAAGTACTCGATTAGAACCGTGTTGGGTGGAACAATGCACTAGCCGCCACCAGGAAGTACTTAGATGTATGCCCATTCACCTACAGGTATTTAGACGACACTAGAACTCCCATCGCAATACTGATCGGCTTCATCACTCGCACATCGTCGCATAATATAAGGCAAGCCGCCCCAGTGTCCTCTGTTCACCTTGGAGGCGAGGGGGTTGTCGTCGTTGGTTTCCACTTCAGCCCGAGGACCTGGGTAAGATGGATGTCGTCGATGGGGGTGGAATTTGATCGCAATCTGATAGAGATGGATTGGGTTCGCTGACGCTATGTAGGCCATGCCGGAGGTTGTATTGGAGTTTCAAATGCAGTTTCGAAAGATGGGGTTGAGGTAAATGTACTAGCTGTTGTATTGTGCGTTGCAGATGGTAAAAATGAAGAGAGACACGAGAGAAAGAGGAGGGAAAGCAACTGCCTCCACCATGGACAGGAACACATCAGGCAGCTTCGCATCTAATCAATCAACCAAACACTCTGAACGAGAAGAGCCCCAAATCGACAATTCACAGAGTAGTCCCATTCGAGATTCGGCACATATTCGCTCTCTTCTGTCTTCATGGCAATCATCTCGGATGATCAATACGGCTCGAAAGAACATTGAACCTCCCCCTCCACATCCGCATCCCCTACTGCCCGACGGATTGATCCAAACAGCATGCTTAGAGAATGCCCGGAGGTAGAGAGTCGTGTTTAGGAGGCGGGTTAGCTTGATTCCAGTAAGCTCTTCAAAGACGGTGTAGCTGCCTACCATCGGGTAGTGAGAACCCCGAGCACTTCAGATTGTGCATTGAAACGTCCCCCCACCTCATTAATCATTGTATCGAAACGCTTCTCCAGCCTATCGCCCCTGGCTGCATCTCGTGCTCAAAGCCGAGCCACCTCCAGGCCCTGATTTCCAATCGAGACGTCGGATGATAGAGATGCTATCCATCAAACTCTCTGCACGCTCAACGGTCTCACGAAACAGGGCTGCTCTCCGGCAACCTCCTTTGACCCAAGAGGGTGTGAATACGATAAACCTCGGACAGCAAAGAGGGTGGATGGAGGACGTCAGTCTATGTCGTGTTGATGCTGTGTGGTGCCTGTCGAATGGCCCTCGAACTCTCAAACGGCCGATAAGCCTGTAATGATTAGCACTGGGCCTTCTGGAAGTGAGATGGAAATTTTATACCTGTGGCTAGGGAGAAACCAGTTTCCCTTCGAAATTCAAGGCGGTGTAGAAGGCGGTGAAGGAGGTAGAGAAGACCGATGGATGGGTCCTTTAAGACCTTGCATTCTCTTCTGGTTGGTTGATCGAAGCCATTCGACGTGGCAGCAGGCGTGATGGAAAAGGCAGAAAGATGCGTAGAGAGGTTGGAAAAGAATTGGTGGATGGAGGATGGAGGATGATGTGAGCAGCCACTTCTGTGGCGATGAAATCTAGGTATATACTAGAGGGAAGCTGATGGAGGTAAGCATAGTAGGAAGAAGGCGAGTAGGAAGGAATTTAGAGCTTTAGCAGCTTTCCCCTTAACCAGTTACATGCTTAATAGAGATGCAGAATGCGAAGAAGCGCCTCGGTAGTGTGTGGAACGATGAGACCTGTGGAGTTGAAAGATGGGGTGAATGGAGGAGGGAATGGAAGGAGGGAGACCTTTAATAGCGTTTCTTTTGGCCACTTCTATGCTAGATAAGCATGTCAAACCCCTGAACGGAACTCCTGGATTGGGATTGCATTTATTGGTTTTTTGTTCATTAATCGCGTGCGACCTGTTTAGATCATGGCGATGTACATGTTGTCTGGCTCCCGTCCACTGTCCGACCCCAACCTCGGTCGGACTGCAGATGGCCCGTTGTAGCTCCCCTTTGCCCTCCGCACGGGCCTATCCCGAGAGGAATGTAGTGCACCGAAGGAAAGACAAAAGGAAGCCGCCTCCAGACTCCCTACTCCTCGGTTGCATATATTGTGGGACGGACCGGCTTTGATGAATGTATCAATTGGGATCAAATGTTCCGAGAATCCAGTACTTCGGCAACAAGTACTCACAGATGGGTTTTCACGGGGGGGTGGTGTTTGGGAAAAACCATACCACCGCGAGCAGGCACGATGATGCGATGTGGATAAAGTATACATGTAATAGCATGAAGCCAGGAGGATGTGTCTCGCCGCCCCAGCACAGTATATCACCCCTACCCCACGAACAACACAGACTGCCCTGTAGGCTGACTCACTTGTATCCTGGCTTGCCGATAAATTGTGGTATGAGATTTGCGGTAATATTCAACAATTGTTTCAACTGCTACGCAGAAACAAATACAAAGCACATTTAGATTGTATGCTGAAGTTTTATATAAGGCTTCTCTGGCAGTCTCGTCGCCAGCATCCGCTAGTGATACAGGCACAAGAGTCGATTGTAGCTCTACCTTTCTCCATTCGTTTCCCGGGGGCTCATGAATCCATTGTCAACCCCACAAGATATTATTATCCATATCAGATATGATACCTACGCCAAACACCCGTCGGATATACTGCTTCACCGTAATCGTCACGGCTTAACCGATGAAATATACATTCACGAGAAGATTTAAATCGATAAGATGGCCAAGAGCTCGAGTACACACCAAACAAACCGATCAACATTCGGGATGATCTCCCCCGCGATCACACAAGCCCTCACACTCCCTAAGCCGTACTCGACGGCTGATCTTCCGCCACGCGCTCTCCCTTACTGCCCCTATGATTTCCCCGCGGCTGCTCGTTATCCAGTCCCCTCTGCCTACTATCGACCCTCGGATTCGCGCCGCCCAACTCCTCACTCGCATGCGCTACGTTGCTAGCCGCATGCTTCGCCAATCCGAGGCGCTGCCGCGCCCTACCGTGCTGGCCGTCGTGCTCGGTGCTCGTCATTCCTGAGCCCGGGTGGCCCAGGCCGGTGTGAACATCGCCGGAGGTTGAGCCAGGCATGCCCTCGATGCCGGTCGGGAAGACCGAGTCGCCAACCGTGTTCTCAACCGCGTTAGGTTGGAACGTGCGCTCTGGGGGCGCACTACCGGGCGACAGGGTCTTCGCGTGGAAGGTTGGAACAGAGTCCGTGGGGGACGCCATCTGTCCCGGTTGGTGCTGCGAGGAAAGTCAGATCTCGATCCGAAGCAAAAAACGGGGCTGCACCTACACCGCCCGTCATCAGAGGATGGCCCCGAGGCTTTCTAGCGTGGAATTGTCCTTGGTTGCTAACCGCGTCGATGTTGTAGGAGTGGCTGTCCTTTCCGGCGCCGAGTGGGGTACTATGTGAGCCTGACATTGTGGGTGCTCGCACTGTGTCTTTCGTATGTGAAGATATGTAAAGTGAATGAATGCGAAAACCGATCCTTAATATGGAGTGATCCCCATGGAGTGACGTCAATTGCTATCGCGTGGTGTGAGCGCAGATCGTCGTGGAGTGATTCCGCATTGAAGTCGAATCGGCATGTGATCAGCCGCTAGCAGGGGAGAAGATGGAGAATTCTGTTGCCACTGGTCTGGTGACTAGATATCTGGAGATAGCCAGTACCATATCCCACCAGAGTTGCCGCTGACAGCCCCGGATTCCCAAGCACACGGACACCTAGAACCCGCACCAAGGGCATAATCGTGTGGATTTTATTTTGCCATTAATCGCGCTAGATCATGGAGATGTACACACTGTCCGGTTCCCGTCTACTGTCTGGACCCCGACCTCGATCAGCCGTTGTAGTTCCCCACCTAATCTCGTAGTAGACTACCCAGCTGCAGGATCCAGGTTTCCGAGCGAGTGAGGTGTGATGAGTGCAATCCATCCACAGAATATCACTTGTTTATAACGTGACCTATTTGGCGTGCTCAGCGCCATCGGCTTCAGGCCGGACGGAACGGTGGCTAGTAATCCCAAGAGGCTCGTCTAGGTCCTACCAGCTGAAACCGGGTCACTGCCTCACTGGCCAGTGCCCCTGAAATGGAACGAAGAGTCGGCCCACCACTCAGTCCTGCGGTGCCCGCACAGGACACAAACGCGGCAACATGTTTCCAAGAATTGCCCCTACTGGGAGACCCAACAGAAGACTCCGTGAGGAAGTGTTCGGGAGGTGACTGGGAGGGAAAGGCCGGTTTCAGATCTGGAATTTTTTGCCGATGCGAGGAGCAGCCAGGCGGCTGGACTTCCTCTCCACTCTCCTTAATGACATCAGTGGAAGAGTATAGGAGTTGGGGGCGGCTTTCCTTTGTAATTCCCTGGTGCGCTCCTATCTTTTTTTGTCAGGCCTGGGCTGAGGGCAAAGGGGAGTTTGCAACGAGCCGCCTGCGAACTGATCAAGGTCGGGGCAGACTGCAGACTAGAACCGGACAATGTGCATATCTCCATGATCTCTATAGGTCGCGCGCGATTAATGACTAAATAAAAAAAAGTTGGCTAGAAGTCAGCCCAGCCAGTAACCGAACGTCCATTGCTCCTTTCCGTAGGTCAAGCTGTATCTTCCTCTACCCTCGGAACAGTGCGCCTGCTCGAGGAGTTTTGTTTATCATGAATTACATGCGTTGCAAGTAAGGAGACTCAACTGACCTGTAAAGCAATTTGAATTCTCCCTACTATTAAACTGTCAATTCCTCCTCCGCGAGTCTGTCACTTCCAATAGAAGCTTTTAGAAACACACATATTTTGGTCGACAACTGCCCGCCGAGTCACCGACTACCAAGGAGTACATATAAAACCGAATAGACTCCTACAAAGAGTCCATAGATTTAGCATGTTTATTCGGAATATCCCAAACGTTTACAAAGCCACATGTTTTTCACTGGTGTTTTCCACCTTTGACAGCCAGTTTAAATACGGCACCAAAATAGGAGGTTATCTATTCTGCAAGAACGGAAGGCGGGGCTTTGTACGTAGTCTGGCGCTTAACTCCCATGCTAAATCTCCAGCCACAAAAAAACCCGAGTGGACAAGCTTTTCCAGAACTGCCGATAACCAAATTTCAACGAAGACCTCTTCCAATGGAACGGCCTTGACCCGTTAAAATGGGCAGAGGTGGCCAAGGTGTACCGATCCGCTGGGACGGACAACAAGAGGAATCTTGCCAACCCGTAGATATCACCTCGTCGTTTCCGATCCGAGCCCTTCCGGCGTTTCAAAGGAGGAGTCCTCGTATATAGAACATTCCAGCCGCGGACTGCGCTTGGCAATCGTTAGTGACGAACCTACATATCACGTTGTGTTCCATCGGGCTCTGCGGCCTCTCGTTAGCTGTAGTGAATCGTGGTACAAGATTAGCAAAATTATCCTACATTCCGTCCGCCTTATACATGCCTCATACATACCGCGAGTAAAGTTAACCTGCAAGATCTGAGAATCGTTTCAGGTCGGATTTTAGGCACCAGACCTTGACCCCATCTGCAAACCGGTAGATTTTAAGAGTAAACAAGTAACCCAGTTGTGGCTCCAGTCCGTTAAGACAAAAGCGACATGACTCGCATGTTTTTGTATGTAGTTACTGCTTACAGTGTACACGGCTGGTCGCGCGACCAAAACCATAGTTCATCACCCAACCTACTGGTGGCGCCGGAAGAAGAAGCGGGGGTGGTGGAGATCTTGAAATTGGAGAACAGAGGCCGTGAGGGGCACCTCGACATCGACGAAAAGGTTTCTGGGTTAAGGGGGTTTACATAGGCGGTACTTTCATACTCGGAACTGTGAACGATTGAGGTGAATGCACGTGTCGGCTGCAGCATCGACGTCTAGCCGCCATCATATTATTATATTTTGATTCAATACTCGTCTGGGAACTTGTTGAGGTCGGAAAGAAAGCCTCTGGATTGAGGAGGAGAGGGCAAGATTAGCATCTGCCTCTGGCCCAAGAAACCCTAAAAGGAGCTATGTACCTCAAGGCGTCGGTAGGTCTCACCACATTATACCTGTGCTCATGAGCATCAAGATCTCCTCTCAGAACTTCTTTGGCTTCCCAGTATGATGAGTATTTTTGGCTCGAAAATTCCCTGGTTGAGTTTCCATCCGTCATCTTACATATGTAGGACAGTTGGCGAGTTTTTATCTGTCTTTTTAGATAACTAATGGGGAGTTTTTATGATTTTCTAGGTCACGTGGAATTTAATCTGATGTCCTAGACAGCTAAAACCTCTCCAGGCGGGTGAATTCTGCTTTTGATTCGATGGTACCTCAAGGCATGGCCTGACCCACGACACAGCGATGCTCATGAGCATCGCATCTCCTCTTCAGCTGCTGTTCCCAAGCAGAGCGAAGTTTAGTGCTTCTCGGGCCTCCAGCCGCCATATGTATGTAGGTCGAATGCTGTGGCATTGGTATACACAAGTGATATGGATGATGCAATGGATATACTATCAAGGTTTTGATATTATGAAGTGACGAGGCAAATATGGCTACTGTATAAGGTAAAAAGAAGAGGTAGTTTTCCCGCTAAATGCATATTTCTATCGTATCACGACGTGAAAAATACCCGTTTTGATATGCGTACAGCGGGAAAACCACGTTTTTTTTACCCTCCCCTTGACTATACAGTACCTAAGCTAGGAACGCTACAATTAGAACCGGCCGGAGCGAGACACGGGTGGGCTGGCTTTTGAACTTGGGGAGTTTGATGGTTGGCTAGACAAGACAGGAAGCGGTGTGTTTGTCCGTGATCTCATGAGGCTTATACTGCAATGAGGAAGCCCTGAAGTCACCAGTATCTAAGAGGAATGAAGAGAAATTCCTCCCCCCCCCAGCGACAGCTGCCGAGCCTATTGATGAGGATTGATGTATGCTCGTACATCATAGTCCTAGTATGTATGTATTTACATCGCACAAACCCCCCGCTGCCAATGATACGAAAACAAGCCGAAGGCCAATAAAACAAGAGTAAATTGAACTCAACCAATTCCCGTAACGCCTCTGAGAACGAAAATGCAATGCACCCACTACCGTTTCCCATGCTTAACCCTCTCATACTGCCACGCCAACCCGCCGCCGCCGCTCGTCTGGCCCCGGGCCTTCCCCAGCAGCCACTCAGTTACGGTGATGACGCCGGCAAGGTTCTCGCCACCGTCGTCCTTCTCGCAATTCTCAATGACGTGTCGTTTGACCCTTCCGAGCTCGTCGAACTCGAACTCGAAGACGCCCTCGAACTCACCCTCACCCTTCCACCTGATGCGCAGCACTTCGCCGGCCAGCATGCGCTCGCTGACGACTTCGAGTGTGGTGTTGCGTCCCGGCAAGCGCCGCCACGCTATCGGAGCCGTCCACAATGCCGCGATATAGGCGACCCGGCCCCGCACAACCGGTAAATGTGGGTGCGTGCTCGGGAAGAGGTGCAGCGAGATCGATGGGCTGAGGATTTCGGTCGGTAACGGGGAGTGCAGGAGTGTTGGCATGCGTTCTTGCAGGATGCGGATCGTCCGGCCAAGCCGGATCGTGCGGTCGTCTTCTTCTGGGGACGATGAGGTCGAGGAGCTGGAGCTGGGACCATTTTTGCTGCTGCTGCTGCTGCTGTTGTTGCTGCGTGGGGTGGACGGGAGGAAGTAGGTATTCGGGAATGTCGTGGGTGGTGGTGGCGTGGGAGGGGGTATGCGTGTGGACGTCCCATAGGAGTAGAAGAGTACCCGTGCAGAAGACTTTCCGGTGCGAAGCGATGCGCGGGAAGACGGTGGTCTCCACATGGTGTATTGCTGAAGATCGACGTCAATTGTATTTCCCTAGAAGTGCTGTATGTGGGGTTGTTAAGACCAAAGCCCGACGTCATTCCACAACTGGAGACGGCCGGGGAAACTTGACAAGGGATTTGTTGGTGTCGCCGTGCGGCTCTGCGGCTGTGGTGCAAGCTCTATGGAATTACCGACATGATAATAGGTCTTTTTATTTTCTTTTGTCATTAATCGCGCGATGTACACACTTGTCCAATCTTCGGATCGCAGGTGGCCCGTTGTAGCTCCCAACACAATAATACACGTAGATACTTCTACGATCTTTCTTACGAGTGATAATATATGAGTTGAATTCACTAAGCGTTATTCGTGATAGAAATTTACAGCTTGAAACACACAACTTTGCCCTCAAGGCTTCTATCTCTCCGCCAAATCCATCATAGAGCAAGATCTCGCATCCCTCCTGATTGTATGTCCACATGCCGATGACAAACACCCGCATCCATGCAACAATAGTGAAACAAAGCCAGATTACAAGATGAAATATTACGCAAGCCGCACTCGCATCTTATCCGACCAGCCCCAGCCCCAGCCCCAACAGCCAAATGCAAAGAAGCCTAATAGAAGCAGAGCACAAGAAAAAAGGTGAAACAAAACCAACCCACAACGCCATTCCTGATTCTTGCTACTTCCCTACCGTTTCAACTTCCCAGGCTATAACCTAACGTTGACATCAACGCATGGCAGCCGCCACTCGCGTCTCCCGACCATGTTCCGTAGCCAGCCCAGGCCGATCCCGGTCCAGGGCGCACCGTCAGCCGATAGGGAGTATAGACGGGGCTCGAACCAGCGGCCGCCGTTGGAGTCGAGGAAGCACCGGTCAGACCAGTAGCAGCTCGACGAGAAGAGCGTGAGCATGATCAGCGAGCAATAGATGCTATTCCGCGTCAGTAGTTGCGGACGACGCAAAGCAGCGAGGCTGGGGGTGGAAGGTGGGATGCAGGAGGGTGAGCATATACCAAGGGCGATGGAAGAGGTACGTCGAGATCAGGAAGAGGATTATGAAAGCAGGCGATGCGGACGTCGGGATGAACAGAAGCGGGAGCCAGCTACGATAGCCCGCCAAGTTAGTTCGTTGCGTGATGCGGGCTGCATAAATAAAAATCATGCATTTACATTACGAACCTGCGGAGACAGAACATGGCGAGCGGTGAGGGGGGGTCGGCCGGTTCTGATCGATGGCGGATGTGACGACGTATGCAGATATGGATGGGGTAAAGGGGTGCAGTTGTGGACGTGGTTGATTGTTGTGGCCGTGGTTGTGGGTAGTGGCGGTGCGTCTGACACAAAGGTTCGCTCGATGAGGGCGCGGCGGACGTGGGAGTGCGATGACCTTCGCTCGATCGTTTGGTTGTTCCTTTCGGGGATATTATTTCTTCCCTCGTTGTGACTTCG
>Ga0307512_10008082_pt1 | contig 10305 bp, 8 predicted proteins | sample 14_EM_MG_FD_200267 | JGI IMG/M metagenome (GOLD analysis project Ga0307512, IMG submission 200267) | Populus trichocarpa ectomycorrhiza microbial communities from riparian zone in the Pacific Northwest, United States - 14_EM | ecosystem: Host-associated > Plants > Roots > Unclassified | place... | reverse complement strand
CCAGCCGAGGTCGTGCCTCTCCAGGTCGCTCAGCACCTGCTCCCGGCCGACCAGCAGCGTCCCCGCTCCGTCGATCTGCGGGAACTCCTTGTCGAGCGCCGCGTCGAGCGAGCGGGCGTCCGTACGGTCCGCGTCCGTGGGCTCCTCGCGCAGGGCGAGCAGCAGGTCGAGGTCGGAGCGGCCCACGCGCGCGGTGCCGCGCGGGATCGACCCGTACAGGTACGCGCTGTGCAGCCGTGCCCCGAAGACGTCCAGCACCCTGTCGCGGGCCGTGGCCACGACGGGCCGGAACGCGCTCGGGATCAGCCCCGGAGATCCCTCGCGTCCGATGTATCCCCCGGCGTCGAGCCCCTTGTTCGGCATGGGAACACTCTGCACGGGCCGGGCCGCGGGTTCATGTCATTTCCAGCGGAACACGCGCAGGCGGTGGGTGGGGCGCTCCGCCGTGCAGATCACGGCGAGGAAGTCCCCTGCCGCGGCCAGGCGGGCCCGGTAGCTGTAGCCGGGCAGGGCGCGTTCGGCCAGGACCCGGCCGTCCGCGGCATCCAGCACGGTCGCACAGTCGCCGTAGCCGCTCAGGACCACGAAGTGACCCCGGTGGGCCAGCACCTCGCCGTCGGGCGGCTGCCACGTCCACAGGGGGGCACCGGTCGTCAGGCCGTACGCCTCCACCCGATTGGAGCGGGCCATGGCGAGGGTTCCGCCGACCGCCCAGGTGCTCAGCGGTGCGCCGGGGTTTCCCTTCTCCCGCGGTACTTCCACAGCCTCCACACCGACTCGGGTGCTCTGTCCTCGTGCATCCCCACCCCTTGGGCCGGCGTCCGGCGACAGCAAGACAAGACAGCAAGACAAGACAGCAAGACAGCAAGACAAGACAACAAGAAGGGCCCCACCGTGCGGCGGGGCCCTTCTTTAAGAAGACGTGACGTAAGCGGCTAGCGCGAGCGCTTCGCGAGGCGTTCCACGTCCAGCAGGATGACCGCGCGGGCCTCCAGGCGGAGCCAGCCGCGGCCCGCGAAGTCGGCGAGCGCCTTGTTGACCGTCTCGCGGGAGGCGCCGACGAGCTGGGCCAGCTCCTCCTGGGTCAGGTCGTGCACGACGTGGATGCCCTCCTCGGACTGCACGCCGAACCGGCGCGAGAGGTCCAGGAGCGCGCGGGCCACCCGGCCCGGCACGTCGGAGAAGACCAGGTCGGACATCTGGTCGTTGGTCTTGCGCAGACGCCGGGCGACGGCGCGCAGCAGGGCGGCGGCCACCTCGGGCCGCGCGTTCAGCCAGGGCTGGAGGTCGCCGTGGCCGAGGCCGAGCAGCTTGACCTCGGTCAGCGCGCTGGCGGTCGCCGTGCGCGGGCCCGGGTCGAACAGCGACAGCTCGCCGATGAGCTCGCCGGGGCCGAGGACCGCCAGCATGTTCTCGCGGCCGTCGGGGGATGTGCGGTGGAGCTTCACCTTGCCCTCGGTGACCACGTACAGGCGGTCTCCGGGGTCGCCCTCGTGAAAGAGCGCGTCTCCGCGCGCGAGGGTCACCTCACTCATGGAGGCGCGGAGCTCCGCGGCCTGCTCGTCATCGAGCGCCGCGAAGAGCGGGGCGCGCCGCAGAACGTCGTCCACGAGTTCTCTCCTTGTCGACCTGCTCAGGGGATCTTGCTCCCCCGTGTGCCGGGGACCGTGTTCCCCATCTTGCCGGACGGTCCAAACAGTGTGATCAGTCACAAGTCTGCCGTACAGGTGTGTCCCGCAGTGCGGCAGGGGGCCAATTGGGGGCCGATCTCCGAGGGCCGGGGCGGATGTCACTGGGGGGCTTTAGGCTGGCCGGGTGTCCAAATCGCCGGTGAGAGCACAGGCCAAGGGGGCTGGACGGGTGGTTGCACGACGCGATTCCGCTGTGGGCGAACAGGACCCCGACGGAGCGAAGAAAACGACAAAAGCGGCAGGGGCCGGACGGGCCAAGAGGTCGGCCGGGGCTGCCGGGAAGGCCGCGGGCGCCGCCGCCTCGGAGATGGCCGCGACCGCGAAGAAGGCCGCCGCCGTCAAGAGAGCCGCATCCGCCAAGAAGGCGGCCGCCGCCCCGAGCAAGAAGGTGGCAGCCGCCAGCAGGAAGGTGGCCGCCCCGAGTGGGAAGGCCTCCGCCATGAGCAAGAAGGCTGCCGCTCCGAGCAGGAAGGCCGCTGCCACGAGCAAGAAGGTGGCCGCCCCGAAGGGGGCTGTCGCTCCGAAGAGAGCCGCCAAGAAGAGCACGCCGGTGAAGGTCGTCGCCAAGAAGACCTCGGTGTCGAGCGCACCGGCGAAGGCGACCGCCCCGAAGCAGGCTGCTGCTCCGAACAAGAGGGTGGCTGCCGCGAGCAAGAAGGCTGCCGCTCCGAATACGGCCACCAAGAAGAGCGCACCGGCGAAGGCCGTCACCAAGAAGACCTCGGTGTCGAGCGTGCCCGCAAAGGCGACCGCCAAGAAGACCGCGGCGTTGAGCGCGCCCGTGAAGGCGACCGCCAGGACGTCCACGCCCACGTCCACGTCCACGCCCGCCAAAAAGTCCGCACCCGCGAAGAAAGCCGTAACCGCCGCAGTGACCCCCGCCAAAGCCACGCCCGACAAAGCAGCCCCTGCCAAAGCGACGCCCGCCAAAACCGCCCCCACCAAAATCACCCCCGCCAAGCCTCCCCGGAACGAGTCGCACACCGCCCTCGTGCGGCGGGCGCGCCGTATCAACCGTGAGCTCGGCGAGGTGTACCCGTACGCGCACCCGGAGCTGGACTTCGAGAACCCGTTCCAGCTGGTGGTGGCCACGGTCCTGTCTGCGCAGACGACCGACCTGAGGGTGAACCAGACGACGCCGGCCCTCTTCGGGAAGTACCCCACGCCCGAGGACCTGGCGGCGGCGAACCCTGAGGAGGTCGAGGAGATCCTCCGGCCGACCGGGTTCTTCCGGGCCAAGACCAAGTCGGTGATAGGGCTCTCCAAAGCCCTGCGGGACGACTTCGGGGGCGAGGTCCCCGGCCGCCTCGAAGACCTCGTCAAACTGCCCGGCGTGGGCCGCAAGACCGCCTTCGTCGTGCTCGGCAACGCCTTCGGCCGCCCCGGCATCACCGTGGACACCCACTTCCAGCGGCTCGTACGACGCTGGCAGTGGACCGACGCGACGGAGCCCGACAAGATCGAGGCGGCCATCGGCGGGCTCTTCCCGAAGAGCGAGTGGACGATGCTCTCGCACCACGTGATCTTCCACGGCCGCCGTATCTGCCACGCCCGCAAGCCCGCCTGCGGTGCCTGCCCGATCGCCCCGCTCTGCCCGGCGTACGGAGAGGGCGAGACGGACCCGGAGAAGGCCCAGAAGCTCCTGAAGTACGAGAAGGGCGGCTTCCCGGGCCAGCGCCTCAACCCTCCGCAGTCCTACCTCGACGCGGGTGGCATCCCGGCACCCCCGCTGGGAGCGACCATCCCCAGCGCCTCCGAGTCCAGCGCCTCCGAGTCCAGCGCCTCCGCGCCCGGCGCATCCGCCCCCGGCGCACCCGCACCCGCCTCCGCCGCCCCCGCGCCCCGTTCACCCGCGCGGGAGGCCGGATGACGGAACGATCTGTGGACCCACGGGCGTTGAGAGCAGCAGAACGGGGGTGGCGATGACGCGCGCGAGTCACACGCACGACATGCAGGACGGCGATCTGGTCCTGACCAAGGACGGCCTGCCGGGCTGGCTGGACCCGGTGGTGCACGCCGTGGAGACGGTGGAGCCGCTCCAGCTGAGCCGCTTCCTGCCGCCGGAGGACGGCGGCGGACGCCAGTCGGCCGTACTGATCCTGTTCGGTGAGGGAGAGCTGGGCCCCGAGCTGCTGCTCATGGAGCGGGCGAGTTCGCTCAGATCGCATGCCGGGCAGCCGTCGTTCCCCGGTGGCGCCCTCGATCCCGAGGACGGCGATCCGCAGGCCGACGGACCGTTGCGGGCCGCCCTCCGCGAGGCCGAGGAGGAGACCGGGCTCGACCCCCGCGGTGTACAGCTCTTCGGCGTGCTCCCGAAGCTCTACATCCCGGTGAGCGGCTTCGTGGTCACCCCGGTGCTGGGCTGGTGGCGCGAGCCGACGCCGGTCGGCGTGGTCGATCCGGCGGAGACGGCCCGCGTCTTCACGGTCCCCGTGGTGGATCTCACGGACCCCGGCAACCGCGCGACGGCCGTGCACCCGCGCGGCCACGCAGGTCCGGCATTCCTGGTCGAATCCGCCCTGGTCTGGGGCTTCACGGCCGGAATCATCGACCGCCTCCTGCACTACGCGGGCTGGGAACGACCTTGGGACCGAGACAAGCAGGTGCCGCTCGACTGGCGCGCATGACAGGGTGGCACCCGTGCTGTGTCTTCCCGGGGGCCGCGACATGAGCGGCTGCGCCGGGTGTCCCCGGACCCCCGGCCGAGGCACGGCCACCGCAAAGTGATGAGGCGAGGCTTGAAGCAGTGAACGTGCTGGACATCCTGTTGCTGGTCGCCGCCGTGTGGTTCGCGATCGTGGGCTATCGCCAGGGGTTCGTCGTAGGCATCCTGTCGGTGATCGGATTCCTGGGCGGCGGTCTCGTCGCGGTCTACCTCCTCCCGGTCATCTGGGGCGCGGTGACGGACGACACGGAGGTCGGCACGACCGCGGCAGTCGTCGCCGTGGTCGTCGTGATCGTCTGCGCCTCGGTCGGCCAGGCCCTCACCACCCACCTCGGCAACAAACTGCGCCGGTACATCACCTGGTCCCCGGCCCGCGCCCTGGACGCCACCGGCGGCGCCCTCGTCAACGTCGTGGCGATGCTCCTCGTCGCCTGGCTGATCGGCTCGGCCCTGGCCGGTACGACACTGCCGACGCTCGGCAAGGAGGTCCGCAACTCCAAGGTGATGCTCGGCGTGGACCGTGCGCTGCCCAACCAGGCCGACACCTGGTTCGCCGACTTCTCCTCGGTCCTCGCGCAGAACGGCTTCCCGCAGGTCTTCAGCCCGTTCTCGAACGAGCCGATCAACGAGGTGGATCCGCCCGACCCGGCCCTCGCGAGCAGCCCGGTCGCCGCCCGCGCCCAGCGCTCCATCGTCAAGGTCACCGGCACCGCCCAGAGCTGCGGCAAGGTCCTCGAAGGCACCGGCTTCGTCTTCGGCCCGCGCCGCGTGATGACCAATGCCCATGTGGTCGGCGGTGTGAACGAGCCGTACGTCCAGATAGGCGGCGAGGGCAAGCGGTACGCCGCGAAGGTCGTGCTCTACGACTGGGAGCGCGACATCGCCGTACTCGACGTACCCGATCTGAACGCGCCCGCCCTGAAGTTCACCACCGAGGAAGCGACCAGGGGGGACGACGCGATCGTCGCGGGCTTCCCGGAGAACGGCTCGTACACGGTCAACCCGGCGCGCGTGCGCGGACCCATCACGGCCAACGGCCCGGACATCTACCACCGCGGCACCGTGCAGCGGAAGGTCTACTCCGTCTTCGCGACCGTGCGCCAGGGCAACTCCGGCGGCCCGCTGCTCACCGCGACCGGCGAGGTGTACGGAGTGGTGTTCGCGAAGTCCCTCGACGACCCCGACACGGGGTACGCGCTGACCGTGGGCGAGGTCCAGGAGGACATCACCAAGGGTCGTACCGCCAACCAGCAGGTGGGCAGCGACAGCTGCGCGCTGTAGTCCGGGGGCGCGGAGAGACTCGGCCGACGGGAGTCACACGGGCGAGGGTCCGAGGCTTCCGGTCGCGTGGGTCCTCAGTCGCGTGGGTGACGCAGGCGCGCCGAGACCCAGCGGGCACGGCGCTTCAGAATGTGCGGGATTCCCAGCCGAGGATCCGTGCCCTGCAGCTGCGGGGCTCCCCTCTGATGGGAGCTCAGGCCACTGGCCGAGCGGCGGTTTCGTGCTGCGTCACTGTAGTCGTGCGTCCAGCCCATACCCCGACGTCTGCCCCTGCCCCAAGGTCGATAACCGCCCCCACGCCCCCCAATCGGCCTATGCGTCGGGCAATTGGCCGTTCGTAGAACAGGCGTTCCCGAGACGTGTGGGGCGCGTGGTGCGACGGCTTCGTCGAACGGCCCCTGACCTGCGGCGCGATGCCCTCAGCGGTCCGGCTCGGGGTCCTTCAGCCAGTTCACCAATTCGGTGGAGAAAGCCACCGGATCCTCCTCATGAGGAAAGTGCCCGAGCCCGTCGAACAGCCGCCAGCGGTACGGCGCTTCGACGTATTCCCCGGACCCCGCGGCACTCCGCGTGCGCATCACCGGATCGAGCGAGCCGTGCAGATGCAGCGTCGGCACCCGCACCGGCCGCTTCATGCGGCGGTTGAACTGAATACCGTCCGGACGGGCCATCGAGCGGACCATCCACCGGTACGGCTCCAGCGCGCAGTGCGCCGTCGAGGGGATCAGCATCGCCCGCCGGTACGCGTCCACGGCCTCGTCGTCCGGCAGCCGCGGCCCGGACCAGTCCCGGACGAGCTCGCCGACCAGGGCCCCCTCGTCGGCGAGGAGTTGGCGCTCGGGGATCCAGGGCCGCTGGAAGCCCCAGATGTACGAGCCGGCCGCGGTCTGCTTCATGTCGGAGAGCATCGCGGAGCGCCAGCGCCGGGGGTGCGGCATCGAGGAGACCACGAGCCGGCGGACCAGCTTGGGGCGCATCACGGCCGCGGTCCACGCCAGATAGCCGCCGAGGTCGTGGCCGACGAGCGCGGCGTCGGGCTCGCCGAGGGACCGTACGACGCCGGTGATGTCGAGCGCGAGGTTCGCGGGGTCGTAGCCGCGCGGGGTGCGGTCGCTGCCGCCGATGCCCCGCAGATCCATCGCGACCGCGCGGAAGCCCGCGTCGGAGAGCGCCACCAGCTGATGCCGCCAGGTCCACCAGAACTGCGGGAAGCCGTGCAGCAGCAGCACCAGCGGCCCGTCGCCCATCTCGGCGATGTGGAAGCGCGCGCCGTTGGCCGCGACGTCCCGGTGGGTCACCTGTTTCCCGCCGGGCACGTCGAGCCGTACGACCGAGGTGGGTTGCGCCGAGGATGAGGCGGGATCCGTCATGAGGACGAGCGTGCCACAGCCTTGACGGTGTCACCGACCGGGTCGGCCGCGGTCACCTCACGGGGGTGCGGCTTCACGTTCTGCAGTACGGCCGCCGATTCCTTGACCGAGGCGGCCGTCTTCTGCGGGCCCTGGCCCTTCTTGGCCTTCTTCGCGAAGATCACGCCGATCAGCGCGAGGACGCCCGCGACCACCACGTTCGCGGCGAACGACAGCAGGAAGCAGACGGCCAGGTTCCAGTCGCTCCAGGTGCGGATGCCGTACGCCAGGGCGAAGCTCAGCATGGGCAGGGAGAAGATCAGTACCGCACCGGCCGCCGCGAACGCGCCGCCACCGACCGCTCCGCGCTTGACGTCCCTCTTGAGCTGCGCCTTCGCCAGTGCGATCTCGTCGTGCACCAGCGCGGACATCTCGGTCGTCGCCGAGGCGAACAGCTGGCCGATGCTGCGTTCGGCGCCGACCGGGCTGCCGTCGGGTGCGCTCATCGCGTTCTCCCTGTTGTCTTGTCGCCGTTGTCTTGCGTCGTCTGTCGTCGTGGGGCTGCGAGCGTTTCGGGTACGTGAGGACCGTACGTGGACCGGGGGTATCGGAACGCGCGTAACGGACCGTGCGTGTCAGATCATGCCGGACCGTCGTTCTCCTCGCTTGCCCCGCCCGTCACTTCGGCAAGCCTTCGGTGTTCGGCGGCCTTGCGCTCGTGGATCTCGGCCATCCGCAGGTGGTAGGCGGGGTTGTCCTGTTCGTAGATGTCGGGGATGCCGTCGAGGTCCTCGTCGCGCTCCTCGTCCTCACACAGCCTGCGGTACTTGGCGTTCCGTATCTTCAGCAGGACACCCGACAGGACGGCCGCGATCAGGGAGCCCAGCAGGACGGAGGCCTTGACCTCGTCGGTGAGCGCCTGGTCGCCCGTGAAGGCGAGTTCCCCGATGAGCAGCGAGACGGTGAAGCCGATGCCGGCGAGCGACGACACCGCGAAGACGTCGGGCCAGGCCAGGTCGTCGGAGAGCGACGCTCTTGTGAAGCGGGCCGTCAGCCAGGTGCCGCCGAAGATGCCGACCGCCTTGCCGACGACGAGCCCGAGCACGACACCGAGGGTCTCCGGCCGGGTGAACACCTCGCCGAGCGCGCCGCCGGACACCGCGACCCCGGCGCTGAACAGCGCGAACAGCGGCACGGCGAGCCCCGCCGACAGGGGGCGTACGAGATGCTCGACGCGCTCGCCGGGAGAACGCCGCTCGCCTTCGTCCTTGCGGGTGGTACAGCGCAGCATCAGCCCCATCGCGACTCCGGCGACCGTGGCGTGGACGCCGCTGTTGTACATCAGCCCCCAGATCACCAGGGCGAGCGGCACGTACACGTACCACCCGCGTACGCCCCTGCGCAGCAGCAGCCAGAAGACGGCGAGGCCGAGGGCGGCGCCGCCGAGCGCCGCGAAGTTCAGGTTCTCGGTGAAGAACACCGCGATGATCAGGATCGCGAAGAGGTCGTCGACGACGGCGAGCGTGAGCAGGAAGGCGCGCAGGGCGCTCGGCAGCGACGTACCGATGACGGCGAGGACGGCGAGCGCGAAGGCGATGTCGGTCGCGGTCGGTACTGCCCAGCCGGCGAGCGAGCCGCCGCCGATGACGCCGACCAGCGTGTAGACGAGCGCGGGCACGGCCATGCCGCACAGCGCGGCGACGACCGGGAGCGCGGCGGCCCGCGGGTCCCTGAGGTCACCGGCGACCAGCTCGCGCTTGAGCTCGATGCCGGCGACGAAGAAGAAGACGGCGAGGAGGCCGTCGGCCGCCCAGTGCTCGATGGAGAGGTCCAGGCCGAGTGCGGAGGGTCCGACGTGGAAGTCCCTGACCGACTCGTAGCTCTCCCGGATCGGGGTGTTCGCCCAGATCAGCGCGGCGATCGCGGCGGCGAGCAGGAGGACGCCGCCGACCGTCTCGGTGCGCAGCGCGTCCGCGACGAAGGTCCGCTCGGGCAGGGAGAGCCGTCCGAGGACCTTGGGGTTCTTGCGGGGAGCGGGCGCGGGCACGAGAACGACCTCCGGTCGGTAGGCATCACTGAGCACTTGCCGACCAGACTTCCCGGCGCACCTTTTGAGATCTCTGGGATCTCGGGGTTCTCTTTGTCGCGTTTCTCTTGTCGCGTTGTTTACGCGTTTCTCAGCCTACCCAAGATGCGGCCGATCCCATCCGGTGATCTTCAGGCTAGACGCGAAGAGGGGCACCCGGCGCGTCCGGCGCCGGGTGCCCCTCTTCCAGTCGTACGTCAGTCCTCGCTGGCCGCCGCCGGGAGCTTGGTCTGGATGAGGTCCATCACCGTGTGAGGTCCATCACCGTGGAGTCGGTGAGCGTGGTGACGTCACCGAGCTGACGGTTCTCCGCGACATCGCGCAGCAGCCGGCGCATGATCTTGCCCGAACGGGTCTTGGGCAGCTCGGCCACCGGAAGGATCCGCTTCGGCTTGGCGATCGGGCCGAGGGCCTTGCTGACGTGGTCGCGCAGGTCGCCCACGAGGCTCTCGGTCTCCGACGCCGTACCGCGCAGGATCACGAAGGCCACGATCGCCTGGCCGGTCGTCTCGTCGGCCGCGCCCACGACCGCAGCCTCGGCGACCGACGGGTGCGAGACGAGCGCCGACTCGACCTCGGTGGTCGAGATGTTGTGCCCGGACACGAGCATCACGTCGTCCACCCGGCCGAGCAGCCAGATGTCGCCGTCGTCGTCCTTCTTGGCGCCGTCGCCCGCGAAGTACTTGCCCTCGAAGCGCGACCAGTACGTGTCGAGGAACCGCTGGTCGTCGCCCCAGATGGTGCGCAGCATCGACGGCCACGGCTCGGTGAGCACGAGGTAACCGCCGCCGCCGTCCGGCACCTCCCGCGCCTCGTCGTCGACGACGGTCGCGGCGATACCGGGCAGCGCCCGCTGCGCGGAGCCGGGCTTGGTCTCGGTGACACCGGGCAGCGGCGAGATCATCATCGCGCCGGTCTCGGTCTGCCACCAGGTGTCCACGATCGGGGTGCGGTCGCCGCCGATGTGCTTGCGGTACCAGATCCACGCCTCGGGGTTGATCGGCTCACCGACGGACCCCAGCACCCGCAGGCTGCCGAGATCGAACTTCGCGGGGATGTCGTCGCCCCACTTCATGAACGTACGAATCGCCGTCGGAGCCGTGTAGAGGATCGTCACGCCGTACTTCTGCACGATCTCCCAGAAGCGCCCCTGGTGCGGGGTGTCCGGCGTGCCCTCGTACATCACCTGCGTCGCGCCGTTCGCCAGCGGTCCGTACGTGATGTACGAGTGGC
>Ga0307512_10008081_pt1 | contig 10305 bp, 9 predicted proteins | sample 14_EM_MG_FD_200267 | JGI IMG/M metagenome (GOLD analysis project Ga0307512, IMG submission 200267) | Populus trichocarpa ectomycorrhiza microbial communities from riparian zone in the Pacific Northwest, United States - 14_EM | ecosystem: Host-associated > Plants > Roots > Unclassified | place... | reverse complement strand
ATAGATGGCGACACATCATCTTTGCGTCGCCGCTACGCCTGAACCTGACAGTTGTCTGCACCTCGAGGACGCCAGCAAGGAAGTCGTTGGATATCTGGCCACCCTTTCCCATTTCCGCACACTTTATCCCCTGTGATCCGCCTGGGGACATTGAGGATGTCGTTGCTGCAATGGAACACCCCGATCGCGTAGCCGATATCCGTCTCAACTGCCTGACAAGATTTGATTTCATGAGGTTCTCCATCATGATGGACTGTCCGTTCTCTGCGCTGACCTATCTTTCGCTCGGGTCGATTGGATCGATTTACGATGATGAGTTTGTCCTCCCCTTTGAGTTCTTGGGCGGATCAGCACCGTCTCTACGAACACTTCTCTTGGAGAGAGTTGCATTTCCGGCATTGCCAAAGCTGCTTTTGTCAACCGCTCATCTTTCTACACTCCGACTTTCCTCGATACCGATCATTGGCTATATTTCACCGGAAGTGATGGCCGCTTGCTTGGTGGCGTTGCCGAATCTAAATCAGGTTGGCATTGAATTCCCATTTCAACTCCGATTCCACCACACCGACAGATCCAATCGCCGCGGACCTCCTTTGTCAACACGAGCCGTCCTCCCCTCACTCACTTCCTTTCACTTCAACGGTGATAGCAATTATTTCGAGGACCTCCTTGCTCAAATCGATGCCCCCGTACTCCAGAACATCTCAGCGACATTCTGTAATCACCTCGTACATATCCCGCAAATGCTCAGCTTCATCGATCGCACAGAAAGACTCGATCCACCCATCCGTGTCGTGGTAGACTTTGACTTTCGGAGGGTTCTCCTCAAGTTTACGCCATTTGATTGTTTCGAGGCGGCGATTACGTGTCACCATTCAATCGTGCAGGTCTTGTCAATGATACCCCGAGAGATGTCTCCTCACCTCTCTCGTGTGGAACGCCTTGACCTCTATTGTACACCCCTTCGATTAACCCGGCAATTCGTGAACAGCAGGCGTTGGTTGGAGCTTTTCCAACCATTCACCTCTGTGGCGAATCTTTATGTATCCAGGAAACTGTGGCCACAGGTCGCACCTGCGCTGCGAGTTCTCATCGGGAAAAAGGCCGCAGAAGTGTTGCCCGAGCTGCGGACACTTTTCTTGGAGGAATCACCCTCTTATTCTGTGCAAGTATCCATAGGGACATTCATTGATGCGCGTCGGCACTCAGGTCATCCTGTTGCTACCCAACAGTGCCTCGCATTGGACGGTATCAAGGATTAACCCTTGTTTTTTCATGCGGCCGATTAGGGTGGCAGTACCCAGGGTGGAGAATTGGTCATGATAATTTACCCATTGCCCCTAGTTCCATCCCCAGTTTGTATTATCCACTTTTCTACCAAGGCCATGTATAGGGTGATCTGCAATCGTGCGAAGGTGTAATAATCATCTATATCAGAGTACCAGGGGACAGGTAGGGGTCAGCAGGTCCATCGGTACCGGTCATCATCGATGCACCACCAAGCGTCACCACTGTGCTCCGATCCTGCAACCCAACTCCTCTGTAAATGTGTTATATTTCGTGGCCATTCTAGAGTAGCAAGATTGTCATCCCACCTCATCGGTTGCCACAACTTCTAACAAGTTGGAGATACCATCCAAAAAGATTATACTGACGGTGAACTGGTAAACGTAACTCGTGTCTCGAGGTTCTGGGAATCAAAACAACCAATAAATAGGCGTATCGTTCAGTAGGTCGTTAACAGAAAGCCATGATGGAATTGAGAGGGCAGTCCACTTATCATCATCAATCATCGCTAGTCGGGTCCCAATACCACGCCGGCCAGCTGCACGGCGAGAGTGTGATGCTGGCATCGGAGTCCAGTGGCAAGCGCTGTTGGAAAGCCACGGGATGATCGGAGAACCATGGCGTGGCAACAAATGCCTCTATGGCGTCCCGCGCAGAACCGGATGGTTGGAGCTCCTCCAAGAAAAGGGTACGCAGGTTGGGGAACACTGCCTTTGCCCCTTCTGTAGTGAGCTCTGCCAGTGTAGGTATGACAAGCTGCCCTAGTTTCTTGGAGACATACAGATTCTGCACAGTGATGAATGGGTAGAAGAGCCCCAGCCAATCCAGGTCAACGGGGACCGTGTCGTCTTGCCAGAATGGGGACAAGGGCAGATACTTCCCGTGGAGGTCAAGGCGTTCCACACGAGAAAGGAGAGGTGACAATTCACGGCATATTGCCGCTATTGAAGAGACCTGCCCAACTAAATTGTCACATTCAATTGTCAACTTGAAATTATCTGATGGTATAAACTTGAGGTTGATTTCCGAGTCGTCAAACTCCACGACGACTCCATCGGGTGGTTCGAATTTCTCGGCGCAGCTGAGGAATCGATTGAGTTGTGGAATGCGAAAGACGACATCGAAAAACGTTATTGAGAGGATTCGAAGTATTGGGGCATCAATTCGAGCAAAAAGGTTCTCTGAATACTCGCCAACGCCGGCAAAGCGAAAAGAGGTGAGGGAGGGAAGGATAGCGCGTGTCAGGGAAGATGAACTTATATGATCTGGATATGATTGAAATTCAATGCAAAGAACTTCGAGATTGGGCAATGTAACGAGACAAGTGGCCATTGCCTCGGGTGAAATGTACCCAGTGATTGGTGTGTCCCAAAGTTGGAGTGAGGTAAGTCGAGTGGCAGACAAGAGTAATACGGATAATGCCGGAAATGCAACCGTGACGTTGAACAACGCGAGGCTTTGTAAGGATGGCGCAAATCCGCCCAAAAACGCATGGGGAAGGACTGACGCTATATCACCACCGCAACCGAGATAAAGATATGCTAGTTCCGGGAATGGTTCTAGCATCGCAGCAGTGAATCTCTCCAATATGGAACCCCCCAGACAGTCGATACTGATCTCCGATACGCGATCACGGAGTTCGAGTGCGGCAACGGTGTTCTCACACTCTTCGTCCGAGTCGTAAGTATCATGACGGACGGAAATGAGGAAAGGTGGCCAGATATTCAGAGACTTCCTGACTGGTGTTCTGGGGTCGCAGAAAATTACTAGATGTAGGCTCCTGGGTGATGTAAAGACTATTTGTCGCCATCTGCGGCAGACGTGTACCAACGGTCTCCACCACAGCGGGCGGGGTGGGTAACCCTCTCGGCAGAAAGAGAATATTTGTAGAAGAACATGGTCGGGAAGTGTGTCAAGTATCACCTCGCCTACTCCGCACCATTCAGCAACCGTCGTAGGCATAAGGGATAAGACATACCATGACATCGACTGGTTGGTTCTTCCTCCATACATGCTAGGTGCGTCTCCATGTCCGAACCCTCAGAACTGCCGTACATCAGAACCGATGATCGATGATCGATGATCGATGAACGTTGAACGTTGAACACCGATGAACCCCGGACCCTAGGAACTAAAGACCGGGCTGTGTTATTGACCAGGACGAACGGATGAAAAGCCAATAGGTGGGAGTTTGGCGTCGCAGACTCGCAGGGAGATGTGGTTTCCGTCAAAACGGGATCCGAAACTGAGGGTGGCAACTCGAAGGTGGTCGCGGTCCGGAATGTGGCACTCAAGTACTACTGACTCTGTCTCTGTCTACGACGGCCACCCCTCTCAGATTCCTCACTCTCGCATGCACCTACCCTCTCACTTGCCGTCGTCTCCTTGTCCAGCTCATAGCACCAAAACCTATATTCGTTTCCGTCATCCTCACTGAGCAAATACATTTCGCAGAGGCCATTTGTCTTAACACCATCACTCAGAGTTGCACCCGCACGAACGCCCCCCACGACCTTGGCGATTCTACGCCGTTCAGCAACGGTCGAAGACCTCGAAGCCGCTGGACTCGATGTAGAGTTTTCTGCCCACTTGGTCCTTACGGAACGCGCAGCGGAGGTTTGCCTCAATTTTACTTCCATAAGTTCAGCATCATTGACCTATTGTCTATTCGCGCAGCAACTCCCGTCGAATATCCTCCTAAGACTGAGGACAACATTCGGGTTCAGCCCTGCGAATCTCCTTCGAGTCGGGTGGCTACCACCGATATCAATATAAGATGGAGCTCACACGGCAAAACGCTGAGGACTACAGTAGTACGCTCTGGTTCGTCATCTCCCTACCACCACAGACCGAGAAGGGGTGCCAAAGTGTGTTTGAGCACCCTGTCGTGACTCAGGCTCACGTCATCGTAGACGGGGTATCTCTCCATATGACATCTCTATCTATGCCCGTTGTTTGGTGCTCGGAATTCTGAGACCCCTGCTTAACATTGCTCCGAGTCGTTCACCAGTACCCCGTCTCAGACAGTTAGACCACATTTTTCGAAATCATTAGACTTGCGTTGAAGAGAAGCACCAGGTACACGAAATGTACATTAGATAAGCAAAATCAACGCGCAAACACTTGCGGTTGGGCATAATAGTGGCATAATATTGGCACAACCCCCCACTTCAGAGCCGCCTGTTGATGCCAGGCCGTCACGAATCATTTGTTGCCTCCCAAAGCGTGTGATCTCCATGCTCTTCTACCTGTGGCGGTGGTAGCGTCAAGAAGCATAAGCCCTTGTATGCACCACGATCGCCGTAGTCTGCATCTCCAGTAAGTAATTCAAACGCCACTACCTCACCCTCCAACGCCGAATCCGCGCCTGGTCACCGGTCATCTCTCGTCAATGCGACTGAGAAAGACAAAGTCTCTCACAACCTTTCAAAAGAGCCCGTCCACCATCATTCGTCCCCACCAGTCAGCACCACAGCCCGGTGCCTATTTCTCGCACCCTCAAGTCCTCGATTCTGACAGACGACCATTCGAGGAGCCCCGGAGATGGATAAGAAATTTGCATATCAGGAAAAGGTACCACTGAGACGTGGTCAAAGTCGTACGCCTTCTGGATAGTGTTTACGTATTTGCAACGACTACTGACGGGTACAGTCAAGGCGAGGTGCCAATTGACATCCTCCCTGATGATGCCCTCCTACAAATATTCATTCGTTGACAATCCGACGCATTCGATCTGTCGTGGTGGAAACCGTTGGTTCACGTTTGCCGTAGGTGGCGACATATGATCTTTGCATCGCCCCTGCGCCTGCGTCTGGTCCTTGTCCTTGTCCGCAGCACACCAGCGAAGAGGTACCATACAGTATTCTGGCTGAATAGCCATGGCCCCATGGAATTGTTGCGGCTTTTCCGGCCGTTTATCGCTGTACAGCATCTATATGGTCTAGCAAATTCGTAGAGTTCCTCACACCCGCGCTTCAAGCTCTCACAGGCGAAACTGTCACAGAAGTGTTATTTTAAACTGCGTACACTCTTCTTGGAATACCCCCCTGGATCCATGTGAGAAACGATAAAGCCATTCGTCGCTGCGCGCCGGCTCTTTGGTCATACATCCAGTAACTATTGAACAATGCTTCGCCCGAGACCTTGATGCCCAGGATTAATCCTTCTTCTCCACGCCGGCGAGGGCGAGCCCGAGGATGGTAATTCCTCCTGGGTGTCGATGATCGATTATGATGAGTGGTCTCTACTTATCATTCCTGTTTGCGTCCATGGTTTGATGTCTGTGATCGCGAGATACCAGTTACTTTCACCGTCATCATCTGACTGCCTTCATGATCCCTCGGATTTTTTACGTTGACTACGTTTGCGGCACCTGACGTAGTTGATTAATCTTCCCACAATTTTGGTATAATCGTGAGATATGATCAATAAACCATTGCACCGAACAAAGCTATCATGAGAACATTCAAGTTGCAGGATTGGAACCGATTGATGTAGACGTGTCATGCATGTCATGAACGGTGACATTGCTAACATCATATGAGATAAGTCGCACGGTAACACAGGTAATCGGTATCCAGGTAGCACAAGAGGTAAAGTGGTCGCCAGTATAGTATTGGACGTGGGGGTCGATTAGAGGAAACTGGCAATTATCTATGTGCTGTATGGCATCCCGCGCAGCGTGTCGAAAAGAAGCGCCGTAGGCACGTATAAAGTTCATCGTCACTACTCGCCATCAGTCAACAGCACCGCCCGGTCCTTTTTTCGTATAACATGCTCGGGTCTTCGATTCCGACAGATGGCCATTCGGTTGGTGTGGACATGGAAAAGCAAATCGCACGTTCGAAGGAGGAGCCGATCGGACGGAGTCAAAGTACGTCTTCTCGCATGGTGGCTCCAACGGCAACGACCGTTGATGCGCTGACGGGTAGATCGTAGGCGAGTCGACAATTGACATTCTCCCTGACGACGCCCTCTTACCGATATTCTTCCACTGTAAAGATGTATCCTCATCCGATTTATTATGGTGGGAACCATTGGTCCATGTGTGCCGTCGATGGCGACACGTCATCTTTGCATCACCGCTGCGCCTGAACCTGACAGTCGTCTGCACCTCCAAAACACCGACAAGAGTGTCATTGGATATCTGGCCACCCTTTCCCATCGCCATCCATTCCGCCCCCTGTGATCCCCCCGGTGACATTGAGAATGTTGCGGCGCTGGAATACTCTGACCGCGTAACCGATATCCGACTCTATTCTCTCACAAGATCCGATTTGATGAGATCCTCCGTCATGATGATGCGTCCATTCTCTGTGCTGACGTATCTTTCGCTTGGATGGGTCGGCGATGATGAGTTTGTCCTCCCCTATGGGTTCTTGGACGGATCTGCGCCGTCTTTGCGAACACTTCTTTTGGAAAGAATTGCGTTTCCAGAATTACCAAGCCTGCTTTCATCGACCGCTCAGCTCGTCACACTCCAGCTTTCCTCGCTTCCGTCCATTGGGTATATTTCACCAGAGGTGATGGCCACTTACTTGGTTGCGCTGCCAAATCTAAAACAACTTGTTATTGTTGAATTCCAACCCCGATTCCTACACACCGACCAATCATTGTCAACACGTGTCGTCCTTCCCTCTCTCGCGTTCTTTCGCTTCAAAGGCGATAACAATTACTTGGAGGACCTCCTTGCTCGAATCGATGCTCCCATGCTCAAGACCTTCTCAGCAACATTCTGTAACGATATCGTACACTTCCCACAACTCCTCATATTCGTCAGTTCCGTAGAAAGACCTGGTCCACCTATTCGTGTCATAGTAGACCTTGAGTTTTGTAGGGTTCTCCTCAAGTCTACACCATCAGATTCTTTCGAGGTGGCGATTACACCCGAGCATTTTGTTGAGCATAGCTTGTCAATGATATGCCGAGAGCTGTCGCCTCTCCTCTCTCATGTGGAACGCCTTGACCTCTATTGGGCCCCTCTTCGGCCGGGAATAGCACTTTTGCCAAAATACTTTAAGCCCTGGAGGCATTTGCGGGAGCTTTTGCAACCATTCATCACTGTGAAGAGTTTATATGTATCTAAGGAATTGTGGCCACAGCTCGGGCGTTCGCTGCGAATTTGGAGGGAAATGGCCAGAGAAGTATTACCTGAGCTACGGACCCTTTTCTTGGAGGAATCTCAACCTTCTGGATCTGCACGGAGATCCATCGAGTCATTTATTGCCTTGCGCCAGCTCTCCGATCGTCCCATCACTGTCCGACAGTGCAGCACCCTGGACTTCGATCTCAAGGATTAAGCCTTCTTCCCCGTGCTGGAAATGGCAGTAACTCCTTTTGGGTGTCGATGACGTCCATGGTGGGTGATCTTCGCTCTCTGTCTCACCTATGTTCTACATTATCTATCCGCTGCATGGCGTTCCTGTTTACATCCGTAGTTTGATATATCTGATTCCGAGGTACTTGTTACTTTTACTGGGTTCGCTGTCACCTGATGATCCTTATGATCTGAGATCTCATTAATCTGTACGCACCACTGCATGTCATCTTATATGGTCGAATAAAACTCACCATCCCAGCGTGATTGTAAGATATGGCCTATTTTACCAAACAGGAGCACCTGACAGCTTAGCAAGATCGGAACTAGGTACAGGCCATGATGCATGATGTTGAATGATGACCGACAACACATGCAAATGGCTCGTTCTCTGCTTCATCGTGGTGTTCCAGCCCATGAACTAACTCCCACTCTTGTGCTGTCGTTGCTTCAAGTTCGTTCATGGCTTGCTGATTTAGTTAGGATGTTATGAATATTAATGAATCCGATCGATGGGATGCTTCATTCGCTGGTTGGGGATCTGCCCTTACTGTATGGTCCTTTCGCTTTTGTCCGCTCGGTGATTCTTATGATCACCGTGATGTTGTGCCGCTTCAACTACACTTGGAAGGAAGTTCTCCAGCTCTCCAGACGTTCAACGTTCAACATTCAATTGTCCTTATCACGATATAAACGAGTTTATTTACCAAGTCCTATTGTTTTTGCTAAGAGCAGACCTATCCAACCAATTACGCGGTGAACTAGAAAGGTGGACACGTGTGGTTGCGTGATGTGTTACCCGGTGGAGAATTTCAAAACAACTACCTCACGCTCCAACGCCGACTCCCCACCAATCAACCCACATTTGTCTGGTTAAGGAAACGCTTTTTCAACCAATCAATTTGAATCTTATATAGCCTCCCAAAAATCCCGCAGACGATCACTACTCCCCGCCAGTCAACTGCATCGCCCAATCATGGTCGAGTCTTCGGTTGTGACGGATGGTCATTCGGGGGGTTCGGAGATGGATAAGCAAATTGCACGTCAGGAAAAGAAGCGAATCAGAGGTACGTCTTTTACATAGGATTATTACCCATGACCGCTGACGGGTGCAGTGTAGGCGAGGCGGCAATTGACATCCTCCCCGACGACGCTCTCCTAACGATATTCTTCATTTACAAAGAGGTGTACTCGACTGATCTGTCGTGGTGGGAACCGTTCGTTCACGTATGTCGTAGATGGCGACACGTCATCTTTTCATCACCACTCGGTCTGGGCCTGACAGTTGTCTGCACGCCCAGAACCCCAGTGAAGGAGTCGTTGAATATCTGGCCACCCCTTCCCATCGCAGTACATTCCACCGACTGTCAATCACCTGGTAGGGATGAGAATGTCATTGCGGCACTTGAACATCCTGATCGCATAACGGATATCCGGCTCAATGATCTGACGGCCTCTGAATTGAGGACATTCTCCAACATGATGACGTGTCCGTTCCCCGCACTGACATATCTTTCGCTTGAGTCGATTAGCGATGATGTGGGCCTCCCCGACATGTTCTTGGGCGGATCTGCGCCGTCCCTACAAACACTTCTCTTGGTCGGGATTACATTCCTGGCATTGCCAGAGCTACTTTTGTCTACCACCCAGCTCGTCACACTTCAGTTTGATTTTCCATTTGGGTATATTTCACCACAGGTGATGGCCACTTGCCTGGCTGCGTCGCCGAATCTCAAACAACTCCTCATCGAATTCCAAGAGATAGTCCCTTACCATGGTCAATCAGATCTTCCGACACCCACCACCCTCCCCTCTCTCACGTCCTTTCACTTCAATGGCATTGGCATTTATTTGGAGGACCTACTTGCTCAAATCGATGCTCCCAGGCTCCAGACCCTTTCGGTGACACTGTGGAACGAGGATCCTGTCGTAGGCTTTTCACAACTCCTCCGATTTGTCTGTCACGCAGAAAGACTCAGACCACCTATTCGAGCCATGGTGGAATTTGACTATTGGAAGGTTCTTCTCAAGTTCATCCCATCAAATGGTTTCGACTTGGCGATTGTAGGCCACACTTTAGCTGAGCAAGTCGAGTCAATGGCAGCGGCATGCCGGGAATTCTCGCCACTCCTCTCTCGTGTGGAACGCCTCGACCTCCATTGCAATCACCTTCCCCCACTCACCAGATACATGGGCCCCAGGGATTGGCTGGAGATTTTCCGACCATTCATTACTGTTAAGAACTTGTATATATCCAAGCAACTGCGCCGACGGATTGTACCCGCGATACGAGCTCTCTCGAGTGAGGGGGATTTAGACATATTACCCGAGTTGCATACCCTTTTCTTGGAGGAATCCCGTGGTCATCCAAAAGTGCACCGCCTCGGACTTTGATACCAAGGGCTAACCCTCTTTCCTTATTAGTTTGGAATCGTAGTCATGGGACTCGGGGGTCGACGGCAGCCCATTGTAGGGTGGACTGCGCCGTTGGCCACGGAAACCTCTCGCTCGTCATCACTGCCACACTCTCAGCCTTGGTCGATCCGATCTCACATCCGACGCGACCTCACCTCCATTCACAGCAGTGGATTTTGTATTTTATGTGGCTCCGATGTACTTGATTCCTTATTGTTCCCCATTTCCGGTAACTGTACTATACTGGTTTTGCTCATCCTTACTTGCGTCCTGTGTCCTCCTGTGCT
>Ga0307512_10008080_pt1 | contig 10307 bp, 15 predicted proteins | sample 14_EM_MG_FD_200267 | JGI IMG/M metagenome (GOLD analysis project Ga0307512, IMG submission 200267) | Populus trichocarpa ectomycorrhiza microbial communities from riparian zone in the Pacific Northwest, United States - 14_EM | ecosystem: Host-associated > Plants > Roots > Unclassified | place... | reverse complement strand
TAGGAGGACCGCTAAGCCATAGCTAGCACATAGTTCCGGCTAGGATTCGGCTAGCTTCGCATAGCATCGCCTAGCGTCGCTTAGCTGCAGAGATTTTTCCTGATGGCCTGGCGTTAGGATAGGGGGCCACCAGCTGGCATCAGCACTCTATACACTGCGGTCTGTGGTGCCGCAGAGTAGGCATGTTGGAACGGCAGTAGTTGAGAATCAAGTATATCAGCCCCGGAAACCTTCGTAGAAGCGTCGAAAACACCAACGAACACCTCGCAGGCTTCAAAAAACTCGATCTCCCTGAAAGCGCGTGAGTGGATCCAAAAATTCCCATCGAAGAAGTGATGCAGAGTTGGTCAAGGAGGACAAGTTCAATTATATAGGATTGTCGGAGTGCAGTGCTGAGACGCTCAAGAGAACGAATACGGTATACTTCTCCCTTCATGTAAGTACTAGTCCCCCGCGGAGAACTGCGGTCTCACGTATGTACATCTTGAAATGACAGGTACATCCCATTGCGGTGGTAGAAATCGACGCCGGCCCATGGTCCTACGGAGAAGAACGAAGAAAGGTGGGTAGACGTTATACCAGGTGCCCACCTCAAGCATGGCCATACGAATCCTTTCCCCACTCTATCCCCCAGTTATCTCTACAGCCAAATTCCTTGAAGTCGCAGCGGCCGTTGAGGCCGAGTTAGACGGGACAAAGCTGGCCCATGCATAGGAGATCAGGAATCGGGACCTGGCTGGACGAAGATTGGAAGGCCAGCTAAAGCAAATGGTCAAAAACCTTGACTCTGGTGCCATGTCGATCTGATCTTCCAGCCCTCGTTTTTTCTCACGAGTCTCACTATGTCCCCTCGTATCCTTGGAAAACTATCATTGGTCTGATTCTTAGATTCATGCACCTATTTCATTATAATCACCTACTGTATCATCTCTACATCTACTTCCGTACCAATCCAAGAACTAGACAACTGTGCTTGAAATTTTCAATTTCGTCCCGCCCTACCAAGCCAATGTCAATTACCCTGTCTCTAGCCCCGCACTCCGTTGGTAGAAAGTTAGATCCCCGACAGTCTTTACTTATCCAGAATCCACGATCACCGCACGCGGATGTCTACGGAAGCTCACACTGTACACATCGGGACCCTCACCACCGGGGTCACCGTCGGCCAACTTGCTGTCCGTACAGCCTACTTACTCGATATCCTGATACTTCGTTTCGCTCATCCAGCATGGCTTGATGATGCTCACTTGGACCGCCAACCCGGTTTCGTACGAGCAAGCCTTTGAGACTATCAAGGCCGGGATCGACAGCCTCCCGCCTGGAGTTAAGATGTTCTTGAATAGTGGTATGTAGAATTCGACCTAGGTTATGTACTAGCAACAAGCAGGACTGGGGGGTAACCGGTAACTGACGGCGAATGTTTCATTTCCCAGGAGAATTTTATGCGAATGATTTCGGTCCGGCGAATCTCGACCTCCTCGCTGCTTTCTTCGAGAAGTACCCTGATTATGCGGACAAAACTTTCCTATCCGTGAAGGTAACTCGATCTTCCCCGATAACCCAACACACCTCCTGCTGGATGACGCGTGACGGATCAATGGGTTAACGTTCACCCAGGGTGGTCTGGTCGAAGGTGGACTTTCTCCTGATTCATCGTATGCTCTCCAATTCCATCCTCTACATCTACCGGTCCGCCTGATCGAGATACACCAGCCCCAAAAACCTTCGCAGAAGCGTCGAAAACATCAACAAACACCTCGCGGGCTTCAAAAAGCTCGATCTTTTCGAAAGCGCGCAAGTGGATCCAAAGATTCCTATAGAAGATGTGATCAAGACCCTTGCAGAGTTGGTCGAGGAGGGCAAGTTCGATTATATAGGATTGTCGGAGTGTAATGCTGAGACGCTCAAGAGAGCGGATGTGGTATGCCTGTCCCTTCGTGTGCCGGTCTCACGTGTACACATCTGGAAATGACAGGTACATCCCATTGCGGCGGTAGAAATCGAGGCCAGCCTATGGTCCTACGAAGAAGAAACGAAGAAAGGTAGGTAGACGTTACACCAGGTCCCTGCCCACGCCAAACATGGCCATGCGAATCCTTTCCCCGCTCTATCCATTTAGTCATCGCTACGGCCAAAGACCTCGGAGTCGCAGTAGTCTCGTACGCTCCTCTCGGTCGAGGTTTCCTCACCGGAAAAATAAAATCACGCGCAGATCTCGACGAGAACGACCCTCGTCTCCGATACGGACGTTTCTCCGAAGAGGTTAGACACCCAAACGTATGAATCAACTTTGTGGTCACTGATACCCTACTCGAACCTAGAACATACGACACAACATCAAGATCGTCGAAGGGCTTACCGAGATCGCGGAGAGGAAGGGGATTAGTCCTGCTCAGCTCTCTCTCGCCTGGGTTAGATACTTAGGTCAGTTGCTCGTACTCCTCACTATTTAAAGTTCGTCTGCTAATCAAGAGTTCGGCTTTGCTGCGTACAGGTTCTCACGTCATTCCTATTCCCGGTTCCTCTCACAAGTCAAGGATCTTGGAAAATCTCGCCTCTGTGAACGTCACGTTGAGCCAAGACGAACTCAACGAGATCCATGCCATCTTGAGACGACACCAGGTTCTCGGAGATCGGTACTACGGCGCGAATGTTAACGCTCTGACTTGGGGTTAAACCTAACCACGGTATGGCTCCGCTTTGGTGTTTCTGCCTGGGAAGATTGGGGAGTTTTAGTGACCAACCATATCAAGTTTGTGCGTTGCATCTGTATTCGAGCGCGATGACGAATTGGATGGGCTATACGAAAGAAGATGGTGAAACCTTCCCGTAAACCCCGAGGTCCCGATTTACCAATATCTCCAAATGGCGACACTAGGATGGCTTTATGACGTGTGAATAGAGGAGCAAAACGTGAAGAGCACGGTCAAATGTATTGTGATAACGAGAGCAGAGGACAGCGACTGAGGCGGTGTTACAGGTCTTACAGGAAATAGTCAGCTGGCGGTCGTTTAGCAGGGATAGACCGGACATCCTGTGCGGGGAATCGTTGAAAATCAAATCAGTAAACCCCTCAAATGCTCCGAATACAGTGCATCACGCGGACTGACCGGGGGTGCGTGTGTGAACACTTTGTACTCTTGGCCCAACCATTCATCAAGTTCTAGAATCGAAGCAACATTCCCACATCTAAGCCATTGCATCATTCAGTATCCGTTGTATCTGGGCGTAGGGATAGTAGGAATACGGAGAGGGTATCGGAATTGGGGAATAGTTGCTATAGGGGGTAGTAAATCCGATGAAAGAGGCGCACCGATAACAATAATTCGGGGCACTCCAGACGGTGACAATCGTTCTATCGAACATCATTTTGTAGCCTTCCATGGCCAGCTGATGCGCTCGGGCAATCAGATCTATGGCATTATCGTAGACGAACTGTTTGGTGATGTCTGCGCCGAAAAGATATCCGGCACCCCTGGGAGAAACGCCCCATCCTTTGATGTCTGAAACAGATGGACGGGATGAAGAAGCGTAGGTATTCAATCTGGATCGAGGGGAGATAAAGCGGGAGGAATCTGACCATCGGGATCCGACCAAAGGAGGTCACACATTGGGCCGTCGTGTGGGACTTCTTGTTTCCTGTCAATCGCGCGGATCTACAAAACGCACGCTCAGCACAAGCGTGCCTACGATATGCTCTCACAGAGGGACGCACTTGGTCAATGACTTGTAGGTTTGGGCTCAGTCCACCATGAACGCAGAATACTCGTCCATCTACGATCGCTCCCAATGCGAGATAATCGAACACCTCGCAACACCACCTCCAAACGTTTGAACTCGAGTACTTTCTTTGACATTCGTCGTAGAAGCCATACACCTGGGTGATTTGACGGGACTCGTGGTTTCCACGGATGAGGGTGATGCGTTCGGGGTAGCGGACTTTGAGGGCGAGAAGGAGGAGGAAGGTCTCTACCGAGTTGAAACCTCTATCGACGAAGTCACCTAGATGATGTTGGTCACGCGTTCTGTTGATGGTGAAGGGGTGGTCGCGTGGAACGAACCCATGAAAAGATAGTTGGTCTCTGGACATTGACCGCCGACGTTGAAAAGCTGAAGCAAGTCCCAGAATTGCCCGTGAATGTCACCGCATATCTGACTGGCACTCAGCCTCAGTGCATGATACCACAATGAGGCGACGGACCGTGACGGGGGAATCGACGACCTGGACGTTGCCCTCTTCGATGAGGATTTCTCTTGCCTTGAGACAGAGTTGCTTGACTTCTTCTTCGGTTATTGGTTCGCAACGTTGGAGTTGAGCGATCTGACTACATGGGGTTAGAGAAGCGAGGGAAGGCAGAGGAAAGCTAGGAAGAGGACCGGTCGAGATCGCTAGGCATGACGGAAGTGCAGCTGGTTCGGCAATTCGCGAGAACTTCCAAACTTCGACTTCTAGCACGGACTCTCGGGGGAAGGAAGGAGTCTTCTAATCTACCGCGAACTGGGAGTACGCTTATCGACGTTGTACTATGATCCCTGCCAGTACCGCTCGCCTGGTACTTGGGTATGTATGCATCCCCTGAGCCCCGGGAATAAGAATCCTTCGTGATCAGGGCAAAGCTCTCAGGGGGTAAACGTTAGACAGGTACACCAAAGGGCCCGCGATCGGATGCATTACCGGTTCTACTCTCTCCCTCCGGTTGCATACGCTCCAAGGTTGCACAATATTTCCGTGACCCGCACACCTTGCTTCTGGCCGTGGTTTTGGACCGAGGACCATTCCCTACGGAATAGAACGAGACTCGACCACAAAGGGTCAGATCTGCGGTATATCTTACAGGGCTATATATGGTTCAAACGTTTAGGAGACACCTGTCTGGAATTAGAAACAGTTCCTAACCAAACACAGCAAGCGCAGCAGAACCCAAGTGCGCACCTGATAACCCCTTGCCAGCTAATTCTAATATGCGCAGATAACGATCATCTCTCGGCGGCAAGGTCTACACAACCAGAGCTCTTCTTCCGCCGCGGTCATGCGCCAAGGGTCGGAGTCGGCGATACTAACTAAGCCGACGATGTATGGCGTCATTATGTGTATAGATGTTGTCTCGTGAGCCGAGGCTCGAGGGGCCCACACGGGCGGAGACTTATCGAGACTGGACGAACGGGTCATAAACTTGACATGAGCTCACAAGACCATGGTCAAGAGGAGGCCTCCTGACAGTGCTTATTCTCCCCTCTATTCAATCGACCATATACACCCTCCCAGAGCGGGAAGGGGCTAGATAGGATCGGTTAAAAAGTATTCTTGCTGGTATACATACATCGGAACAAATGGACATCGCATCAACGGGACAACGTGTGGTGTGTACAAGACCATCAATCATCATCAATCAAATGGTGCTTCGATCTGCTCAGTAGTACGTTCGCTTCCTGTTGGAAAAAAAGGAAGGGTCAGAGTCACGCGAAAGAGGGAAAAAAAGAAGAGGACGGAGCAAGCGAAGTAGCCCGCCAGCAAAAACAGAATTCACACGAACCGGTATCGGAGTCGACTCCCACATGGACAAATGGTAGCGAAGAGCGCGAACCAGAGGGCGAGAGCCGCCACGAGAGTCAACCAGACCTATAGGTATTACCGGATAAGGAAACAAACGCAAGGAAAAAGGGATGATACGTTGTGGAGCGGGCGTTAATCCAGAGCTGATGAATGGAGGAAGCGGGTTTGGGCTCACAGCACTATCCCAAGTGAGATGCACAACAGATCGATTGTTATTCAGAGCATCGCGTATCTTTTTGCGAGCGACTGCTACCAAGACGACATCAACAATAAAGATTGCAGTCGCGAGGAGAGCGGCTGGCAGGATGATTGCAAAGGTGATGATCGAGGTGAAGCGAGATCGACCATCGCGTTCGGTCCCATACGTTCGGAAGTGGCGCCATCTTCGGAGGAGGGCAAAAAGGGTAACGACCAGGGAGATAAAGGCGAGGCCGCAAGCGACAGGATGGAGGACAAGGGCGGTGACCAACCCCTTTGAGACAATGTCCGCAAGCTCGTCAACTTGACTTGGGGTGTGGTTCAGGTCGTTGACGGAGCAACAAAGAAAGGTATTTAAACGTACAGAGCGCTCGCGGTGGCGGAATCGAATCGATAGCCAAGTTTGGGAGCGGAACAGGACGGTCGCGCCTGGGTGCCTGTTCCAAAGAAGCTAATGATAAGCGGGACCAGGGTGAGAAATTCGATTGCGGGTGATGTATACAGGATGCGGACTTACGAGACCTCGATAGCTGAGTGACAGTACCCCCAGATGCCAAAACTGACCACGGCGTTGATGCCTGAGTTGATGAACGAGCCGTCTTGAAAACTGATGCTGAGATCGAAGAGGTCGATGGACTTGATTATAGGTGCCGAGAGAGAGACAAGAAGGAGGAGGAGGGTGGCGAGGAAGGTAGCAAAGGCCGCAAGAAGGGCGGGAAGCATGTTTATGTATGGTAGCAGTGGTAGTGGTATTGGTACAAGATGTGTATCTACAGGGAACCCTTATCGTTGCCAGCGCTTTATGGTCTCCACGTTGACGCGTTGGGTGGTGTGGCGCAAGCATGTATGAGGGAGTAAACGTGGGAAAGAATACCGGGAAGAAGCGAAGAAGCGAAGAATTAGATAATCGGGGTTCCGGGGTCTTTGTTTGTAGAGAACAAACAGGATAAATAAGGGTTTAGACCAATTCTGGGTTCCTTACCACTCCTCTCTCTCGTCCGTCCACTTCAACCGTCCTCTTCCCCTCGAGCCCAAGCGGTTTCTTCTTTATTCTCTCCTCTATCTGTCTTTCCCTCCCTCTTTGTTTTTAATTCCCATACGTGTACGTCTCTCTCTGCCCTCGTTCGACCCATTATCTTAACCATATCCCAAAGCATAATGTCTGAGCCAACCGCTACCACCACCGCTGTTCCCAAGCCTGAGGAGGTTACCCCCGCCGTCGAGCCCTCACCTGAGACAAAGGCTGAAGCTCCGGTTCCCGTGCGTTATTCGTTCGTATATGTATCAACGGCATCTTTCATGCTTAACCTTGTCCTCCTTTAGGACGTACCCAAAGAAGAAGTCAAGGCTGAAGAGCCTGCCACGACTGAGGTTAGTCCCTACCACTCGTTCATTCATCATTTCGCGTTATTTACGCGTTGTTTTCTCATACAGATCCCCGCGGTCACTAACCACACCGCTGAGCCCTCGGCTACTGAAGTCACTCCCGCTTCTGAGCCCGCAAAGGAGGATGTGAAGGAGGAAGCTAAGGGGGAGAGTGAGCCTGTCAGTTGACATTCCATTCTGTCCGTGATTGTCGCTCATTTCCTTTTTAGGCCGAGCCTTCCGCTAAGAAGGAGGACAGGCCCAAGAGCCCAGGCTTCCTCTCCAAACTTCTGGGAAATTTCAACCGCGAGAAGTCCAAGGTAGAGAAGAAGGTCAGGGACAAGGTCCCCAAGAAGGACAAGAAGAAAGAGGAGGTTTGTTGGTTTCCACACTTTCACTCGTTTCGCTAAACTGATCGTGATTTATCACTTTAGGCGCCTGCTCCTGCCGCCGAGGAACCCGCCGTTCCCGCTGAGGAGCCCGCCCCTGCTGATGTCAAGTCGGAGGAGCCCCTCGCTCCTGAGCCTGCCGTTGAGGCTATTCAGCCTCCCCCTGAGCCAGTCAAGGAGTCCGAGCCCGCTCCCGTCGAAGAGGCTTCAGGCCCTGAACCCGAGGAGCCCAAGAAGGAGGAGGAGAAAAAGGAAGAGAAAGAGGAGAAGCTCACTAGGTCTCCCCTCAAGATTAGTCGCCGTTTGTCTGCTCGTGTCGGCGAGTTTTTCAAACCGAAGTCCAGGGAGGTTAGCCACCCCGCCAAGGTCGACGAGGCTCCCCCAAAGATTGAGGAGCCCACTCCTGTTGCTCCCCTTGAGAACCCTGCCGCTGATGCCGTTCCCGCGGCGGTTGGGCAATCCAAGAAGGAGGAGGTTAAGGAGACCAACGAACCTCCCAAGATCGTTGAAGCCACCCCTGCCCCTGTTGTCGCTGCTGCCTAAGTGGTTGAATACAGTCGGGACGACTTGTTACGAATAGTTTCCTATGCCTTTCCCCATTTCTTACCACCTCTCATGAATCACACGTCATGGGAACCCTTGCATAGCAGTTCATGTTCTCACTTCGTTTTCTCACATACGTTACGACCAGGATCTCGGTTTTACCCTTTGCTTTTCTGTGAGGCCTCGCTTTCTCCCTACTCTTTTTCTACTGTGTTAACCGGGTCCGTGGCAATAGTCTCTCTTAATGTCGATCCAGTTCTTTACACATCATACCCGTTCATTCTACCACTCTGGATTGCACAAACGCACATCTTAGTCATTCGTAATCACATTTTTCCCGAATCCTTTCTCCTGAATGGATTCCTGACGGCTGAGTGCGTTTTCACAACAAACCCCTTTTCCAATATGACGGACATGGGTATAAGTAGGTATCCAAACGGTCCGATGTCCCCGAGGTGGATCAAACCTTGATGAAGCAATTCGTCTCGACTCGATCTCTAGGCATGCTGGATGTCCAGGCTGTCTCGCATGATTTCTTCCGCATCTGGCACAAACATTTGCACACCATTGTATGTTTACAGATATCAGGATTTGGATCGTATCTATAGGCTGGACGGACGGTCTGTCTACTGGAATTTTCGCAGCCCCCCTCAGTGTGCATACGTTCCTCGGTTTTTTGTCGATCCAACCCTGACTCGGATTGCGTGGTCATGAGGTGATAAACGCCATCTCGGCACCACACAGCTACACAATGACACCGACGGGCTTCATCGCCGAGCGATATGGAAAGCAGCACCACTCTTGCTTGTTCCTCCTTTGGTGTTGGGGTGGAGATCCAGTGCGTTAGGTAACTTTCATCCATGGCCGTGTTCGCTCAACATGAGGGTCAAACAGACCTACTTCGTCGCGTTGTTCTTCCACCACCACGTGTCTTTAGAACGCGCCTTCTCCCCTCCTGTCAGCGGTGATCTAACGATGGCCTTGGTCAACAGTCCATGCTATTCGACCTTCCAGCTCACGACCCTAATCTACATCACTGCAAGGGTCTGGCATCCGCTTTGTGGCCGATGGAGACCCCGCCGACGATCTAGAAGACCATAACGTATTCGTTGACACCGACGCTCCCATTAAGTCCGTCCTCCACGCCCCGGCTGATTGGAAGGCACAGTGGACACCAGTTATCTGCGCTGTCAAGCAGAACCCAGACTTCATGAACCATTATCTTAAACACTGTTTCCGCCATAAGAAGTACCCGGAGCCCGAAGAGAATCATCACGAGCCGCCGCCGCCGATGAACGACTTCACCCTTTGCGTGGCGTTCTTGGCCACTCTTGATCCAAGATACACCCTCCGCGCCACTACCGTTGACGGAACCGGCCCATATTGTCGACGAGGGGTTATCTAACTGCGTGCTGAATGAAGGCAGCTCAATCCTACAATTAACCGCCAAAGGTAAAGTCATGCGAATTCCCCACGATCGTTCCTAACTGACGGGAGATAGAACACCCCTCTTTAAACCGCACGATTTCCGGACTCCTTTTGTGAACTTCATCATGCTGCGAAGAGTCCCCCACAATTCCCACATGGCCGGATTCTGACTACAGGGGAAGGCAACTCCGCGGAAAACGACGAATGGTTAGAGGACCCCCGGCTTCCCCGGGGGCAGGTACGATACCAACTGAACGAAGAATCGGCCCAAACGATCCGCACACTTTCTGCCGCAAGTCTGATCCAAAATTTGACATGAGACCTAGAAAGTCTGTTCCAGGTTATCTGCGCCCGTGTATCAGACCCCGAAATGCCCTGGATTTTTTCGAGAGTATTCTACATCTATCTCTGGGACCCGCCCAGTGAAAATACATGCCTCAAAACCATTGTATTCCATGTCGACATCACCTTCCTCTTAAGCATCATTTGCGCCGATTTTTTGGAGTAAAATCCCTCATACACACCGCCCGGTATGCGAGGTCTTGTTTCGTAATATAACGACGAAGTGCATTTCTGAAAATTTGGCACCTTGCAAGGACGGTGCATTCGCGAGATAGTTCAGCGGGTTCACGTTGTGGTGAACTTTCCTTCAAACATGAAGCGGATAGAATCATTGCTGTTCCCGATAGTTGATCCGTTGGAGTCCAGTCGCGTCCACCCGCAAAACTGTCTTTCGCTGGCCTTCCCGAAGGTTTTCCCAGACAGCTCCCGGGCAATGAAGTGACGGGGTCGTGCACCTCCTCTAATTGCCTGTGACCGAACCAGGTGGG
>Ga0307512_10008079_pt1 | contig 10308 bp, 7 predicted proteins | sample 14_EM_MG_FD_200267 | JGI IMG/M metagenome (GOLD analysis project Ga0307512, IMG submission 200267) | Populus trichocarpa ectomycorrhiza microbial communities from riparian zone in the Pacific Northwest, United States - 14_EM | ecosystem: Host-associated > Plants > Roots > Unclassified | place... | reverse complement strand
TAGTTTAATAGAACAATAAATTTTTTTTATATAAAGTATGATTTATTTCATGATGTTACCGCAATAGTTAAATCCACAATATTTAAATTAAAAACCATCAATATTAATTTATATTTTTTTAAATTATTTTATAACTTCAATTTCAAAAACATTCTTAACCAAACACATTAAACTACTTTTTCTTCAACCTCAATTTGAACCACAGTTTTAACCAAACACCTATTTTTTCAAACCAACCACAACTAAAAGTACTTTTTATAAAACAACTTTTTTTAAACCATAATCACAACAGCTACCGCAATACCAAACACACTGTTAAAGACGTACCACGTGTCAGGACGATGCATCGCCTTCAGCATCTCTTTCAGCGAGCCCTTGGTCCTTAAGGCTTAAACTAACAAAAATATTTAATTAATCAGATTACAAAAACTTGGATCAATGAAAATTAGTAGAGGGTGAATTAATCAAATTATTTATAAAAACTAATCTGAAATTAACTTGAATGGAGTAGTTTTTTGAATTTTTGGATAATTTTGATTAGGAAATTTAAAAATACCATGCCAGGCTTGGTTTTGATTTTAAATTTTAAAAATTAAAAAAATTAAACCAAATAAAAAAACTCAGTATAAATTAAAAATTAATTAAATTAAAACATGTAAAAATAGTTAACTAAAAGGTGTTTCATCAATTAAATTAAATTTATTAAGTTTTAAAAAATATAAAACTGAACCAATCGGTTGTTTTTTGGTTTAATTCGATTCACTTTAATTTTTTTTTTTAATAAATTTGCTGTTATACTTTTTTTTTCTCCTTTTTCCACACGCGCCTAATATGCCAATTCACTACTCGACTCGAGGCTTCCAGTAATCTGAAGCCACACCCGGCAAACTGAAAAAATGGCAATAACAAAAACCTTATCACTAGGTTTTAGTCTTATTTTCAGACCAACTACCAAGCATCTCCTCCATCTCACAGTGCTCTCACACGCTCCAAAGCTCTCACTCTCTCACCAATCCTTCTACTTCCGCTGCCTCGCCCCTCCTTACAAGACCCCCAAAAATCCATTCATCATTTGTCATGGCAAGGTGAGAGTATCCCTTGTAATACTGATCAGTTCATCATTTAATAATTATTATATAATTAACATTTTTATCCTCCCCAGTTGGATAGTGACGTGCCTGAGGAGATTAATGAAGTCTTCTTTGATGATAATTATGACATGATGGTCGACGAAGAGGAGATCAGTGATGAGGATGAGACAGAGAGTAGCATTGATTTACTAATCAGGTTCTTGCAAAGCATGTTCAAGAAGTTATCTAAGAGAGCCAAGAAAGCTTCTCGCTCTATGTTACCTGCTGTTATATCACCCCAGTTGGTAAATTATCTTTTCTTCTCTTGTCCAGTCTTGGCTGCTCACCTTTGTTGTAGCTTAATTTGAACATTGAATTGTTAAAAATGCCCATTAGGAATATAGGATGAAAGGTTTTTTTTTTCAATGGTTTAAAGCCAGCAGATTCAATACTCCCTCGAATGGTCATGTTTTTTCTCTATATTTTAGTTGATTTAGGCAGCTGATGAGGTTAAGTACTGTTTGAACAAGATCCCTCAAATTGGAGGCTGGGAAGTTTAATATTGTAAATAGGCTATTTATTATATTGCAGATATGCTTGGTTGTATGATGGGCAGGCTATGGCCTATCCCCATGATCGAGGGGTGAGCAAGTCTAAAACATTAAATTATTCTTCTGGATTGTGAGCTAATGTAGTTGAACCGTTCTGGTCACAGCATAGAGAAAGGTCTGTTCATGTATCCGTGAGCTGATGCAGTTCTTGTATGGCAGTAGAAAATAGACTCTAGTTTGCAGGTTGTATAGCACAGGGATGCTGAAGTCTGAAGTGTGAGGAGATGCCAGTGAATTTGATTGACTTGGTTGAGAAAATAAAAGTATAAAATTGAAGTGTTTCACCAGGAAATCCCTCTAGCATGCTTATCGTAGAGGATCTAACAGAGAGTTTGAATTTAGTAGAAAATTCACATCTTTTTTTTTATTGATACGAGTGAAGTATGCCAACCAGTGATTTATGGAAGGAATTTAAATTGCAGTTTAGTGAGGTATAGTTTATATCACAATTTTTGTGACTGGAACATTGACACTCCTCAAGTTTCACTTGAAGTTGAGTAGGAAACCATCTGCCATGAAAATATTTATCGAACCTGACACATGCAAGGCTTGGCAGAAATAATGGTGGTGGTTTTTTTATGTAGTTAACAGATCCTGTTTTGAGAAGAAAAGACTGCATAGAAATTGCTAAATTATGAACTCTGAATATCACTCAAACTGCTGCTAATGGCTCACTCCTTTTTTTTCTTTTGAGGATATGATTGCCTACTCTTATTTTCTTCTGTTCTTCTAAAATCTTTCATACCGGGAATTCAGGTGTCTTTTGCTGTTGATGGGATTCTGCTGTTGGCTGCACTTTCTATTGTTAAAGCGCTTCTTGAGGTATCCCTTGACCATTGCCAATTCTGAGTGGTTTAGATACCTTCAATGTTGAAAAAGCACAAGGATTAGGAACATGTATGATATGCGGAAGTAGGTAATATATATATATAATCTTTTTTGGGAAAAGAAGTTGAGAAGGTGACCTCCTTCCTTTAAGAGTATATTCTAATTTTACTTTCTGCTAGGACCACTATATAATATAATATAAGCACAATCAAATAGCATATTTTCCATGTTTCCGTGGGAGAAATATTTCTCTTGATCAAACCTATCAACAGGCAAGTGAACCTAAAGTATTTTACCAGGTGATGTGGTTTCTACAGTCGATGGTATATTGGAGAAATGAGCTAATAACTTAGTGATGGTAAATGTTTATTGCAGGTGGTTTGCACTCTTGGAAGCACCGTGTTTGTGGTGATCCTGCTCCTGCGTGTTGTCTGGACAGCCGTTTCGTACTTCCAGTCAAGTGAGAACACTTCTAGCAAGGGTGGAAGTTCCTTCGGTACAACACAGCCAGTGGCATAATATTACTTTTTTCTGGAGCACTCTTTTGGATTTCCTCGCAAATGCTGCTGGTTATTTCTACAAGCTAAAATTTGGCAATGGGATTGCTACCAATGGTACCGAACATACCTCCAAGGCTCCAACCCCCCGCACCCCCTCTCTCCCAATAGCGCACGCTCCTTTATTGGCTTAATTCATTAGGATTTTATTGTTATTATTATTTTTAGATCACCACAGCAGGCTGTAAAGAAGAATCACTCATTTTTCTCGAAATAATGGGACGATTGAAGTGCAGTCTCTTCATATTAGCTAAAATGAACAGAGTTAAGCACAGAGAGCAACCCTCGTCAACTTTGGACTCCCGAAGATACACAACACAAACAGGCATCCTTTGTTGAATAAGCTTTCAGCTTCTTAACAAACACAACGCAAAAATAAAGTTTATACAAGATGTGATCACTAGAAATATTAGACATGCAACTTTATCTAACAAGATTAATACCCATTCTAGGAGGATCTGTACGCGTATTAGTACAGACAAGAACATGATGCCTGTTAAGATATATGGAGTAAAAGGATCATTTTCCAACACAAACAAATGGAGATGTTCAGAGCAGCACAAATGGAGATGTTCAGAGCAGCTTGAATTGGAAACGTGTTATTCGTTTTAACCTAGCGCGTATATTTTGACAGCCAATGAAGGAAGAAGAAGCATTGCCACTTGAAGGTTCTTGCTGGTAATTGAGGAGGATTTTCTATATTATGACGTTCTTTGAAAACCACCACCAACCTGCATATGCAACCATTCCGGTGATGTACAGTGATTGTATTCCCTCGTGGCTTGTGAACCAAATGCCATGCCAGCAGTATCAAAAGTGTGTTGGCCAAACTGAAATGGAAAACTGATTCTTCATGAGATTCATGATTCATGAAACAAAGGAAATCACAGCATCTTTGCTCACTTTCTATTTATCAACATAAACTTAGACCCGCATCCGGCTCTCAACTCTTTTCTCTTAATTCATCAATGTCAAAAATCAAACTACACAAAGCTAGAAGTCATCACCTTGGAAAATCACCATTAAAAGATCATATAGAGGAGGTCAACTCATTAAGGCAATCTGTCATTTTAAGCATGTCTGCCACTTGCAAGGTTAATCTACGACAGAATTTAATGTTGTGCTATAGTAATGCCTAAGCAGAAAGAGGAAAAAGCAAAAGCAAGATTGCACAACCAAGTATATCATGCAAAATCTGGTAAGACGATAAACTCTATTTCCTAACAGATCAAAAATCAAAGAAAATAAGGAGGGAGGAATCTAAAAGAAGCAGAGATTGTTTAACTATCCTCAATAATCCTCCTTTGATAATACATCTCTGCTTCGTATGAACTGCCAACCATCTCATCTACATGGTAAAGGATGACTGAGGGACTCTGGATGCCCTCTTCCTCTTGGTGGTTTGAAATAAACCACCATGTGTAACAATAGAGCATAAAACAACCGCGGAAATGCTGAGCACTGTAACAATTCAAGTATGCTTAAAATAGCAACAGGACAGGGTGTTGGCACTTACATCTTTAGAAGGAAAGACTTCAGTTTCAGGGTTCATATTCAAATTAACTGCTTCAAGCTTCATTGATAGAAACTGCAATTCCCAGTAATTTGTAGGACTTAATACTAAAGTCAATAGGGATTAAACGAGAACAAAAGGAATACAGCTTGTTTCTGCACTCAGTCCATTATAAGAAATAAGAATTCATACCTCAACCTGACGTTGTAATGATTGGATGTAATTGATAATCTCGTCAAGGACCAGGGCCTTGCCGGTAACCTGCATCAAAGCATCTGCCTTATCTGACAGTATTCTAATAAATATAATCCAAAAAATCAAAATCAAGCTCAAAACTACTCCTTTATAATATAATTTTTACAGAAGTGAACTCCAAACATCTGCCTTGTCAAACTTTGCTCAAACAAATGTTAGCATAAGGAAGCTCAAGAACAACCTCAAAAGTGTTCTTTTATAATAATCCACAATTTTTACAACAGTGAATTTAGGCTTATTGTTGCCTAAATCCCAGTCCTCCATTACTCTAACATATCTATTGACAAATTGACATCTAAATTCATTTCACAATATTTTTCTGCAAGACTAGATGGATGATGGACCAAACATGCAAGTGTTTTGGGACTAAATCAAAATAAATTTTCCTTGTCAGAAAGGAAACAAATATGGATTTTAAGTTAATTCCTGTACCATACCTTGTTACAACCTGGGACGATATCCTGAAGAATTTTCATCCTTTCGCTTATCTTTTCTCTCCTAGCCTGTCCACATAACAGTTCTCATAAGCAAAAGTCATACGTTGTTGGATGAAAACTCTCCATCAAATGTCATGATTATCATTCACTAAATACTAAAAAAAATACATTTTTTAGTTTCTCTTTTCAAAATAGATATTAGTTTAAGAGGATATAAACAAAGAAAGTTACTCTTTCAGCTAGACTATGGCTATCAGTAGCTTGACCCCTTCTTGCTCGTACGTGGATATAATCTTGTTTGGGCGGTTCTGGTGGTTGAGGTTTGTGTTCCACAAGCTTGCCTGAACTGGGTTCTGCTTCACTTCTAGAATCATGCTGTTGTTGTTGTTGTTGTTGTTGATGATGATGATTGTCATCTCTACTCCCCCATGCTTTAAGCCGCTTACCATCACAATCATTCTGCTCCCAATTCAGTTCAAAAGTAAAAAACAGGAACAGCTAAGTCCTAAAAACCTCGTTCTAAATCTTGAACTGTAAACCTCAAGACTGTTGCTGATTTAGATCAATAAAACATTAAATAAAATAGATCAGAAAGAAATCCAGAGATGGATAAAATACCAGAAGTCCGTTGGTGTTGGTATTGGCATTGGTAGGAGAGAGAGTTGTAGGCTTTGAAGAAGAAGAATCATCAACATCCAAATCAACCTCGCGGCGTTTCCTGGCAGAAGCTGCTGCTCTCCGCTCCAAATTAAGTAATTCAAACTGCCCTCTTCCGCTACCATTGATGGGAAATTGCCAGATCTCCTCTAAAGTGTAGGGGCCCCCTTCGTTCATCATTGCAGGCGGATCCATCCTGATCATTAAAACCCCAATCCCAGTAAATAAAGAAGAGAACTAGCACATTTAGAATAGAGAGACAAGGAGAGGGGGAGGGGGAGACAAGTGTTGATGTTGGCGTGTGATCTCCTTAGACAGTGGAGGTTTGTGTGCACTGTGCTATCTATCACTCACTTCCTTGGGAGTTGGAACTAAATAGGACTCTGACTACTGAAGTGGTCACTTACTTCTAGTGGAGTGAGACAGGGAGTCAGCAGTTATTGTGAGCTTTTAGACTTTACTAGTCCGTGACTCGACCCATGTTGTGCTGCGGGCTGAAAAAAAAATATTAGCATAAAAATAATCAAGAGATCACAATTGTGATTAAAAAAATAAGAAAAAGTTAAAATTTAGATCATAAAATCGAATAAAATTATCTTATCCCATAATATTAGATTAAAATGTATTTTTATTGTCTTTTTTTAATTAATAAAAAATAAAAAAAAATAAATGACTAAGCAAACTTGAGTGTGTTTATTGGCATACAATTCACGCATGAAGCCATGATAATTTTTTAAAAAAACCTGAAAAAATGATAGAATGCAAGGTGTCGAAGGATAAAAAAAACTAATGTCACCCGAGTCAACCTTTTAAACTAGTCATCTTGATCATGAGCCCGATACAACTCTAATGATGAAAATCACGACTCTCAATTCACAACCAACCCGATATCAGAGGATGAAATTGAAAAAAAAAATAATTTGATAAAAGCCCCTCTTGAATAAAATAGTAATATAAAAGAATGAGGACTAAATGCCAAACAAAAAAATTATGGTGAAAAAGACATTGATGATTCAAGGGTGAAATTTCTTTTTAAAAAATTAAAAAAAGCAAACATTTTACAAAACAAATCGAGTCAAAAATCTAAAATCAAAAGAAAACAAAGAAAGATCAAATTTAAAACCAAAACAAAACAAATCAATAGGAAAAATAACATTTCAATGTTAGATAATGAAAATGACAAAAATTCAATTTGATAAAAAGCTCAAAAAAATAATATAAAAGAATAAGAACTAAATACTAAATAAAAAACCGAAGAGATAAATAACATTCATTGATTTAAGGTCTCGAGTTAAATCGAAAAAATAAATAACATTCATTGATTTAAAATCTCGAGTTAATATGCGTGCAAAGTAATTTATCCACCTCTTTCAATTTTTGTTTTAATCAATTTCCTTTTAAACTCTCTTTCTCTGAGCTTTTTGTCCATGCTAAGGTTTTAGTTGATTTAGTTAATTCATTTATTTCAAATACAAAATTAAAATAATATTATTTTAAAAAATATTTTATTAAAAAAACCAACAGGTTTTAATTAGGTCCGCCTAAATTTATAATCCGACTATATTTTGTCTACTCCTCTTTATTTTTTAAAAATTTTATCTATTAAGTGTTTTTATTAGATTTTGTTTCTTATACTGTAAAAAAGGTTTGGATGGACGTCATAGTTTTTATATGCTTTATTTCTTTCTTGATTAGGATATCATTTTCCATGATAATTAATGTCTAATAATTATGTGTATCATTATGATGTTGAACGACGTACGGTAGAAGAGTTGCATGATGATGTTGAACGACGTACGGTAGAAGAGTTGCATGATGATGGTTTTTGAGTTGTTGATTTCAGATAATCATGGGTCTTAATGAGTTGATGTTTGAGGACCATCGTTGAGTGGCCCCGTGTTATCTTCTCTTCTACAGTTAACCTCCTCATTAGCGTGGGTCTGTCCACTAATACTTTCTTCCGTGTTTTTAGGGTAGCACTTGGTTGGTCTACTGCAGGGAAGGAAAATAAAAATAAAATAAAGATAAAAATATATTTAGTTATAGAAATAATTCTCTGTAATATTTTTAAAATGAATTTTTATATTTTTAAAATAGAAGGTTTAGAGATGACATGTTTTATAATTTTTTTAATAAAAAATTTATATAAAAAATTCTCAATTTTAAAATTGTCCAACTAAAACATATAAGAATAAAAATAATTATTATCATAGTTTTAAAACACAACTCGGGAGTCGATCGGGGGCAAAGCTCGGGTCACTGGTCGAGGCTCGGGTTGACCCGAGTCAGCGTTAGAATAAAAATAGTTATTATCATAGTTTTAAAACCCGAATCAAGGATTGATCCGGGGCGAAGCTCGGGTTACAATTGGGGTTGATCATTGACCCAGGTCAACATAAAGATAAAAATGATTATTATCATAGTTTTAAAAGTTGATTGAGGGGTCAACCTGGAGCAAGGCCACGATTACGGTTTAAGAGGGTCAACTGAGGTTGATCAGGTCAATGTAAAGATAAAAGTTGTTATTATTGTAGTTTTAAAACCAAACTCGAGAATCAACTGGAGCAAGGCCCAGGTCACAAGTTAGAAGGGTCAAATGGGTTGACTCGCGTCAATGTATGAATAAAAATGATTATTATCATAGTTTTCAAATCCGACTCGGGAGTCGACCCGAGACAAGGTTCGGGTCATGAGTTGGGAGGGTCAATTCGATTGACCCAAAATTTTTATTTTTTTTCAAAAATATTCAATGAGTTTTTGACCTGTGTTTTATCCCGAGTTGACCTGAGTTTTTGACTTGATCAAGTCTAGTCAATACTTTCTCTATTTTTTCTTAAACTTGGACCAGTTTAGACCCCAAATCAACTCATTAAGTCAATTATGATTTTATAAACAGGGTTATTGTAATATTATTAATTCTAGCACTTGATATAAACCAAAGTAAAAAAATAAAATATCAAATAACTTTTTTTAAATATGCAAGTTTAAATACATATTAAGAGAAAAATAGATTTTTTTATAATTTAGCATGTTTTGTCCACCATAATCAAACATGATATATAAACAGTCATTTTGTCTTGTCTATTGCTACCAAATACAATTATGTCATAATCTTATTTTGTTTTGTCTTCTTTGTATTTATTATCATTGTCTCAGTACAATAATTAAACGCTACCTAAATGTTTTGTAAAAAAAAAAAGTTGGGAACATCTCATGTGAGTGTAGGATAGATGAACTTGATATAAGGTACGTTGATCTAATAATTTGTTTGCCCAGACCAAGTTTTATATTGAACTATACAGGAGTTGATGTGATCAAACATTATCAACCCAGTAATTTAACCAATGACATGGTCAACTTGGTTTATTTTATTTTTTTAAGAAATATTCTAAATCTTGAAATATTATCATTTTAAATTAATAAGTTAATTCATGACTGAGTATTGGGTTAAGTGATAAACTTGATCAAATTTTATAACAATGAATATGTAAAATTATATAGATGGTCTACGAATATGGAGGAAGGGAGGGGGGTTTTTTGCAATTTTTTTAAGATAACATATAAGATCTGAGTTGTGGTCTTACGAATTTTTAATCTACTTCTTAAAATTTATTTTATTTTTAGCTCGCAAGAGCTGTTTTTTCATCAACCACACAAAGGGAATCGTTGAACTACATGGGCTTTTCATCGATTCGAGTTGTTATTTTTGTATTTTTTATGTGACATGCCAAAAATATATTAATGTCTGAACATATCGCCATTTATAGGATTTTTTTTTTCTTTTAAGGTATAAACAAAACAAAAACCACATGCCAAGTCCCTAACTTTTTTCGTCTTACATTCTAACAATTAAATATTGGTTTCAAACAATGTTCAAGCTTCAAGCACTCACAAAAAGCATTGTGGATGGATTGAAGTGGTGCCATTTTAATTTTGGTTTCAAAAGAAAAGGTCATTAATTTCGTATATTATAACCACCAAGTTAGTTAATATTGATGTTCACGGATTCCGTTTGATGAAAAAAGTTGAATGATAATTGCGTCAAATTTCGATATTACTTAAAAAAATAGATCAAGATCGAGGAAGAAAAATCTAATCCGAATTGATTTCATGTTTTTGGGCTGTATTTTTAGTTTTTTAGGTTAATAAATTGATTTCTGAGTGTTGTGTGGGTGTTTATAAGGTATTTTTTTAGTTAAAATGGGTTGGAAAAAAAATATTTTTTAGTAAAAAATACTTTTGCCCTGATTTTCCGGCCACCATTATGGTGGCCACATTCCAGGTAGATGAGCAACACATTGTTTATTTCAGTAAATTACATGTCGCCTGATTTATTTATTTATTTTTAATAAAAAGGGCAGACTACTTAAAAAATAGGGC